>Ga0116161_1002534_pt1 | contig 17262 bp, 13 predicted proteins | sample AD_JPNAS3_MetaG_FD_89877 | JGI IMG/M metagenome (GOLD analysis project Ga0116161, IMG submission 89877) | Active sludge microbial communities of municipal wastewater-treating anaerobic digesters from Japan - AD_JPNAS3_MetaG | ecosystem: Engineered > Bioreactor > Anaerobic > Digestate | place... | reverse complement strand
TGATAAAAAAATCTCTGAATGTGTTATGTATGCCAGAACTCGTCCAGAATTAATTTTATTGCAGCAGATTTATTTAAGGGATAAAAATGAAAACCCGGAACTCCATACGAACGTAATTGCTGGCACTGCTGTATGGTAAATTCAATACCAACCTTACACATATCATCGGGCTGAGAACATTTCTCAAGCTCCTGTAATAATGAATTGGGAATATCAGGATTACACATTGTTGTGATTTTAGTAAGTTGTGCAATACTGGTTAATGGCATTATGCCAGGTAGGATGGGAATAGTAATGCCTGCTTTTATGGTCTTATCCAAAAATGTATAAAATTTATCATTATTGAAAAAAAGCTGCGTAATGATAAAATCAGCTCCTGCATCTACTTTCTTCTTTAAGTTGGCTATATCGGTATCTAAATCGGGTGCTTCAATATGTCCTTCAGGATATCCTGCTACTCCAATGGTAAAGTGATTCATACTTCTGATAAATGATACCAGTTCGTTTGCATGGGTAAAACCGCCGGGATGAGGTTTAAAATGGGTTTCGCCCATTGGGGGATCGCCCCGCAAGGCTAAAATATTGCTAAATCCCAGTGTTTTCACATAATGAAGATAAGAAACAATGTCATCTTTACTCTGGCCAACACAGGTAAAATGAACAAGTGGTTCAATTGAAAATGATTTTTTTATGCGAATCGCAATCTCAAGGGTTTTATCTCGTGTTGAACCGCCAGCTCCATAGGTTACTGAAATAAAGTCTGGTTTATAGTGCACCATGATCGATAGTTCTTTGAAGAGATTTTCCTCCCCTGATGAAGTCTTAGGTGGAAACACTTCAAATGACAGCAATGGTTTTTTATGTTGTAGACAGACAGCAATATCCATAACACTCACTTTTAATTTTTAATATAGAAAAATGGTGATAAGTTGATTATGGTGATAGTGATTTGTGGCAATAAAAAAATCAATAACAATTGTGTATAAATTTTTTTTGATAGCAATAAATAAATATTAATTTCTTGACAGTAACGATATAATATCAGATACTATCGAACATAATAAGAATAATTATTAAATATTTTTACTTTTTTAGCCGATTAAGTATATGATATCATAGTATTATGGTGAAAAGCAAATACTATTAATAGGTATTAAACGTTTCATAATCTTTTTAAAAAGGAGTCGACAATGAGAAGGGAGGTCAGATCTTTTATATTGTCGCTTGCCATCGGTGGTTTAATGGTAGCAGTCGGTGGAGGCAATATAGTGGTGCAGGCGCAGGAAGCGCAGCAGGCACAACAACAGAAAAAGCAACAAACTGGTTTAGTTGAAGATTGGATGGATGACTTTGAAGCAAGTGAAGATTGGCGGGCAATGGCAACATGTCCAATTGGAGAAACAAAAATCAGGAAGATTCCCGGTAAACCAAGACCAATTGATGAAAATGGCAATGAGGTTAATTATCCTGATACGATAACTGATGAAAATGGAATCACACATGAGAATAAATATGTATTAGGTGTTAAGACTTATTTTATGGATAGAGGTTTTGATAGAGTTGAGGTTTTTCCCCCAAATGAGTATATAGTTCGTGGTAAAGCAAAAGAGATCAAGGTTTGGGCATTAGGACGAAAATTCAGGCATACACTTTTTGTGAAGCTACGCGATTATAAAGGAGCCATTCACAAAATAAAAATTGGAAGATTGGATTTCTGGGGATGGAGAGAGATGTCAGTCATTGTACCGGGTTGGTTGCCACAGAGTCCAGGGTATGCATTGCTCGATAAAAATCTCCATTTTGTTTCCTTCTATGTAGAAAGTGACATTTATGAAGTACCAGGGACGTTTTATTTCTACCTGGATAATTTCAGAGTAATTACTGATCTATCAGAGTTCACTGGTGATACAAGCATCAGGGATAACTGGTGATAATGAAAATGATGAGCAAATGAGACCTGGAGGCATAAATATGAGATATATACGATTGTCAGCAATTATAGTAGTTATTGTTGGGATGGTGCTTGTGGGATTTTTCCCTGAAAAAGTACAATCCAGGATAGTAACCAATGTGCAACCCGATATTAGCGCAGAGCAATATAGTGCTCTGGTAGTAGAAGATTTTGAAACACAGGCTGATTGGCAATTGGAAACAATTCCGAAAAAGAATCCTGATCCTAAAAAAGACCCTGTGCCGGTGTTAGAGCTTAAATATGTTGATGGTGGCCCTGCAGATCTACTTACAGAAAAGTGGAGCCCAATTAATAAGGGATTAGAAAAGAAAAAATGTTTAGGTGTTCACTTTAAATTTAGATATCCTGGGTTTAACTCCGTTCATCTACTCCCTCCTCTAGAAGTACAATGGGATAGTCCAGGAAAAGCAGTATTGACCTATGATTCCCGTTCAGGTAAAGATATACAGGAAAGAGCTATCCAGTTACCCGGAAGGGCTAAAGCTATATCGATGTGGGTTCATGCCAGAGGAAATAATTATACCTTAGAGGTGTGGGTTAAGGATTATAAAGGCGATGTCCATGTTTTGAAAATGGGTTCGTTAAATTTTGTTGGGTGGCGGCCCATGAAAGCGTACATTCCGGAATATGTTCCTCAGGAAACAAATTCATACCCTCAAACCAGGGTAACAAAAATTGTACGGTTTGTGATTCGTGCAAATCCTGAAGCAGGTAACGAAGAGGTCTTTTTGTTTTTTGATCAATTAAAGGTTTTGACCGATACATTCGAAGTTAATTTTGATGGACAGAATCTCCATCAGCTTATGGAAAAAGGTGGCACACAGCAGCAACAAAAGTAGATAAATAAAATTTTACCTATGGATTTACAACAACCCCATCAATAATCATGGGGTTGTTGTTTTAGAAAAACAATACGGAAATGATAAAAGTTGTTGCTTTTTTACTGATAAAATAGTACATTATACTTAATTACCAGGTTAAGTAGCTTTTCCTTCCTTAAAATAATTTTGAAGTTAAACCTGTTTAAGTATAAGTATGCTTTGCAGGCTTTTGTAGTTTTTACAGGTGGTTAGAAAATTTTACATATATGGACGATTATAGTTATAGTGTAGTATGATAATAAATCATAAATAATGTATGATTCAAAAGAGGCAAATATGGAAAATGAGAAAATATTTGAGCGTGTAAGCTCAATGTTTAAAGAAGAAATGTGGGGGAGGCTGGATCCCAAAGATGTTGGAATATCCAGATTCAGAATACTTGACGACCTATTCAATTCAGTCGTTGATGCGGGTGTATTGGAAGAAGTAAGGAATATGTGCAAAGAACATATTGTTTCCCATCCCGATTCAATTGTTGCTTCATATCTTATTGGACTAACCGGATATCATCTTGATATTATTGATGATAAAATTGAGATGCGCAAATTAATTGAAATGTATCAAAAATATCATAAATGGGTCATTGCAGAGCTGCTGTCTGAAAAAGTCCTGGAATACGGTGAGAGTAGCTTTGCATTGAAAGCTCTTGCAACAAGCCTTGAACGGTTGGGAAGAAGTAAAGAGGCAATCCCTGTTTGGGAAAATTTACTAAAGATAGATAGATTTGATGCTGAGGTTGCAAAAAAACTTGCAGTTGCACTTATTGATGAGGATAAGCAAAAAAGCATCCAATATATGAAACTATCTATTGAGGGCCATATAAAAAATGGGCTTTATGATGAAATCAGCGACTTATGGAACAAATTGGTTCAGGTATCATGGGAAGATATGCCATTTTTTGAAAGAATTGAGCGGATGCTGATAGAAGCAAGGCAGTATGAGTTGACTTCTTCATTGTTAAAAGTATTACTTCATAAGTATAAGGATGAAGAACATCCTGATCAATCCATACAGATATTGAAAAAAATTCTGGAATATACACCAAATGACACTGCCGCCAGAAGAGAACTTGTTAAATTATATGAAAAGAAATATGGCAGCCATTCGCAGTTTCAGCTATTTTTGAAATTGTCAAAGCTGACTAATTTCAAATATCCTGTGAAGCATGCTATACAGGATTTTGAAAATAGTATCATTTTTGATAAAGGACATTATGTTCGGCATAGAAGCTGGGGTATTGGCAGAATAATTGATATTACACCCAACACTATTGTCATTGATTTTAAAGAAAAACAGGAGCACCAGATGTCTGTGCAGATGGCGTTACAGGCTCTAACGCCGCTTAGAAGTGATCATATTCAGGTGCTAAAGTGTGAAGATTATGAAGGATTAAAGAAACTTTTTGATGAAGACCTCTTAGAATTTTTTGAGATATTAATCAAGTCGTATAATGGAAGAATAACCGTTGCTGATATTAAGAAAGAGCTCATTCCTGATTTTGTTAGTGAAAAAACCTGGGCAAAATGGTGGAGCAGCAAAAGATCAGAAATACGAAAATCCCCATTATTTGGAATTTCACCAGAAAAAAAGGACATGTTTATCATGCGTGATAAACCTCTTACCTTTGCTGATGAGTTGCTTGATAATTTCCTGAAAACGGATTCATTTACTGATAAGCTGAATGTAGCTATAGAATTTGTTAACAATATTGAACCATCTGAAGGAGCAGCAGTTGCTCAATTCTTTGTGGATTATTTTTCAGGGGAACTGAAAGGTGATTCGGTAACAAGAAAAATTTTATCATACTTTATTTTAAGTGGTTTGAGCAAATTTATAGATGCAAAGAAATTGAAACTTGATCAGGCATATAAGATGGTAGTCTCAATTGTGAAGGAGTATCCAGATATACCCTCTATTTCCAAAAAGATAGACTCATATGATTATAAAAAGGATTTTATAAATCTCATAAAGGATGCACGCGAAGATTGGGCGGATATCTATGGACGGGTTTTGTTTGAAACTCCGGTGCGCATACATAAGTATATAGTAAATATATTAATCCGCTCGCATGAATATGGGATTATAAATAAATTTGTTGAACAGGCACTTATTAGTGCAAAAGAATTCCCTGAAATATTTTTATGGGTAGCCAAAAATTTGCTTACAAAATCATGGGATTATGATTGGTTAGATTATTCCCGTGAACAGCTTGTGTTAACATTGTTTAGATTAATGAATGAACTTAAGAAGATTGAGCTGAAGGGAAATAAACTAAAAAATGTAGCAATAGAACTTCTTTTTGGCGGTGATGCTGCTGTATTGAAGGATGTTGTAAATAGTTTTGATGTGCAGTTTTTAGGGAAGATATTTGACATCGCTGCAAGCATACCGTATTTTGAAGATTCGATGAGGGAAAAGTTTCTTGATATAATAAAATCGCGATTCCCTGAATTTAACCCACAGCAAAATGTTATTGAAGAAGAATGGAGAATTGATGCAGAGATACTCATTACAACTCCAGAAGGATTTGCCCGTAAACAAGAAGAATTGAATAGATTGATAAATATTGAATTAGCTACAATTTCAAAAGAACTTGCTAAAGTGGCGGATGCAACAGGCGATGTGAGGGAAAATGTTGAATACAATTCATTGTTAGAAAAACAATCAATTTTAAAACGAGATATTAACAGGCTTGAAAATGAGATTAAGAAAGCCCAGATTCTTGATATGAATTCAATTTCTCTTGATAAAGTAACTGTTGGTACTGTTGTGACCATATCCGGAAATGGTGAAAAAGAAACATTTGCTGTACTGGGACCATGGGATGCTGATTTTGAAAAGCGAATATTATCGTATCGATCACCCATAGCGCAGGCATTGTTAGGTAAGAAGGTTGGTGATAAGGTTGAAATACGGAAAAGTGAACAGATGAAGCAATATACTATTGAAACAATTGAGAAGTATAATCAATGAACTCTTTCAGAGAATATTTTGTTTATAGAGATGACCAGTTATATTGTGAAGATGTTTCCCTTGCTGATGTGGCAAGAATATATGGGACGCCTTTATACGTTTATTCATCAAAATGTTTTATTGATAAGTTTACCCTGCTGGATGAAGCTTTAGCATCTGTTGCACATACTATTTGTTATTCGGTGAAGTCAAATTCCAATGTTAGCATTTTAAAGCTGATGAAAGATGTCGGGTGCGGTATGGATGTTGTTTCAGGAGGCGAATTGTATAGAGCTATCGCCGCAGGCGTAAATCCTGAAAAGATAGTGTATGCAGGTGTTGGTAAAAACGTAGAGGAAATTGAATATGCCCTTAAAACCGGAATACAAATGTTTAACTGTGAATCGTTGTCTGAGATTAAAAGAATTAATAATATTGCCCAGAACAATAACATTGTAGCGCATATAGCAATACGAATTAATCCTGATGTGGATGCTAATACTCACCATTATATTACTACAGGAAAAAAAGAAAATAAGTTTGGTATTTCTTTACAGTATCTCCCCGAGTTGATTAAAAGCGTAAAATCGTTGCCACATATAGTATTGAAAGGGATTCATGTGCACATTGGTTCCCAGATTACACAGATAGAACCGTTTGTGGAAGCGTGTAAAAAAGCTATTGCTGTCATTGATGACATACAGGATATGGGTATGCATGAGTGCAAAACGCTGAATTTAGGCGGAGGGTTTGGAATTCAATACAATGATGAACCGTCACTGGATGTAGCCCTGTGGGCACAGAATATTGTTGAAAGTATAAAAAAGAAAAATCTTTTTTTGATAATTGAACCAGGACGGTTTATATCGGGCAATAGCGGTGCATTGATAATGCAGGTTCAGTATAAAAAGAAAACCTCGCATAAAACATTCATTATTGTCGATTCAGGGATGCACCATTTAATCCGGCCAACATTGTACCAGTCATATCAGTATATTGCAAATACCACACTGCGCGAAGGGGAAGAAGTGGTTGATGTTGTTGGTCCAATCTGTGAGTCTGGTGATTTTTTTGCAAAAGATAGGCTTTTAACGAAAACTGAAGAAGGTGATTATCTTGCTGTTTTGTCTGCCGGTGCATATGGTATGGCAATGGCTTCACATTATAATTCACATCCTTTACCGGCTGAAGTGCTTGTTGAAGGGAGTAATTACAGGCTTATTCGTAAACGTGAGAGCTATGAAGATTTGATTGCAAAAGAGCTGGTGTAGTAACTGTACCGGTCAAATTACCATCCGCTTTTTTAAGGATTTCCCATGGGATAGTACGCTTTTCATGAATACCAGTATAAGAAGATAGTCTTTCCGCGAACTTCCTGCTGTCTATTGTATCGTTCTTGTATTTGCTTTCAACGATTAGCTTGATTTTCTTTGGGTGAACCACATGTATCTTTTCCGTGGTTGATTGAGAGAAACCGTCAAATTAACTGCAACTCCTGAGTGATAAAGCGGATATGGTTATAACCCGTATGTATTGTTTAAAATTTTTTATTACAGTATAATCCTCGCTAAAGTAAGGGCGGGTATTCGGCTCCATACCGCTTGCAGTATCTATGAACTGAAAAGATGAGAAGAGGTATTATCTGGTTATTCTATGGGCCAGCAGCGCATAATAATCTTCTTCGGTTTTTTTCTGGGAACGGCTATCAAACACATAAATCAAGAACACGTTTGCAGAAAGGAATATCCTCCATCATGTCCCTGAAGGGTTCTGAGGGGCGGAGCATGCCGGCTTTACGGCAGGCGTCCACATGGGAACATGCTGAACAGATCTGCGTGTTTTCATCAATCACATGACGATATTCATTGGACGACAGGATGTGAGATAGCGCACCAGGGGAGTACAACCCCATGGATTTTCTGATGGAGTGTGCAGGTGTGATACGAAGGTCTGCCATGATAAAAAGCTTTCCAGGTCGAATGAGAGAAGGAGTTGGTGGAAGCCATGACATACCGGAAATATGAGCGACTACGGTTGCAAGGGGATTTTCTAAAAACGTTACCGGAAAGCCAAACAGGTTAAGCAGCGCAGCCATTTTTATCAGTGATAAAAAGTCGTCAGGTTTCAATAATTCCTGAGAAATGTCATATGCATCGTTTTGTACGCGTATTAACTGAATGAGGGTGATATCAATCAACTGTGGATATATGCTGAAAGTCTGTCCAATGAAGTGTGGAAGCACGGGAAGGAGGCTTTTTCCGGTAACGCAAAAAATATGCACAGGAATGCCTGCATCAATTGCTGTTTTGATGCCCACAGATGAGTGCTGGTATGCCTCAGAGCCGCGGAAAGCATCGTTAATGGATGGTGGACCCTGAAGGCTTATTGATACTGTAACATTACCAATTGCTGCAAGGCGTTGTGCAGATTGCCTATCAATAAGGGTTCCATTTGTATTCATGAAAATACTTTCGTATCCCATAGTACGTGCTTCTTTAAGCACCTCGAAAAGAGGGAGCCAAAAAAGCGGTTCTCCGCCGGTGATATGCAGATGGCGATAGCCGATACTTTGTCCCTCGCCAAGGATTGATAATGCAGTTTCATGGTCAAGTTCCGGGAATTCTTCCAGCCCTGCGCGAGCGAAACAATGCGAACAGGCATTGGTACACCGCGTGGTAACCTCAAGGGAGAGGCTTTCCTTAGAGATTGCTTTTTGAATATCTTGTGGAATATTCATGGGATCTGTTCCCATAACGGGGATGCAATTAAGCGGAGTTCCGCAGCAAACTGTGGCATGCCAGCTTCTTCTGCATGGTTGATTGCGTTGTCTATTTCGTTCAGTATCTTTTTTACAAGTGCAGGTATTATGCCATACTCCTGTACTATCCGCTCAAGAGTTTGGAATTGATGTTCATTTTTTACTGTACGCTTTGATTGATTTTTATAATTACGATTTTTTGAGTTCTTTATAGCATTCCATAAGTGTTTGCCTTCTTCTGGCAGGCTGAGACTTACAGCAGAAATGCTTCCGGCTAAGAAGTCTATTTCTAAGTCCTTAATATCGTCTAAAATTCTCCATGAAATACCGAAACTCTCAAGGGCTGTCTGTACTGCATTCGCGAGTACAGAATTGCCATCATCATGTGCCAGAAGAAGCGGGACGATAAAGGCTGTTGCCATTTGATGACGAAAAAGATTACAATATTCTTCCAGGTTTTGGGGGCAAGTCTGTGCGATGATACTGCGGTAGTATCTATTTAAACAGTCATCAACTAACTCTTTGCCATTAGAGATTACGGCTGTCAGAGGCTCACAATGGTCATGAAGGAGTTTCCACGCCTGGCTTCGAATGAGAAGTGTCAGGTGGTTTGATGGGATGTCGCCATCATTAATGTGGTCATCAACTGAGTGCAGGAGCATAGCCATTGCATGGGTTCCGGCAGCATGATTGATTAAAATTTCAGAAAATAAGGTATTTTCCTGTTTTTTAAGTATATGCGGGATGATAGACCAGATGGGGGAATAATAATTGTGGAAAAAATCCAATGTATCGCCGGGTTTTAAACCTGCATAGTATAAGAAAAACAGCATTGCAGGTAACTGTGTGGAATAAGGAATTGTGCGAATAAGGTCGATTACCGCACTGTTCAGAAGTTCGTAGAAAGCGGTGCAAGGTGTGTCGAGTGGATATCGGCCAAAATCGACTGAATTACAAAAAAGTTTGAGCTATCCCTGCGATGTTTTGCGGTAGATTGTCATATTGAGGAAGATTAAAGGTATTATAACCTATGTCAATTTTTTTTCAAAAAGATATATGTTTTACAGTCCAAATTCAAATTTGAATGTAAAAATTACCTGATAAAATTATTAAAGTAGTAAAAAAGCAATGAAGCACCACCTTGTGTACACTATCTGAATACATTGATGTCCTGAAGAATATTATCAGACTGTCAGGGTATATAAATAATTCTTCGCTAACCTGTATTTTTAATTATAATCCGGATTAAATTTATTAAATAAAGTATTTATAGTAAATTTGGTTTAAAAATTTTTCTTTTTGTTATATTCATATATAGCAATAAAATTCTAATAAAATTATTTCCTCCAAATGTTAATTGTTCAAATTATAACTCTGACAGGTGTACCATGCTTTTTCAAGTATTCATTTTCCGAAATCTATTGGAAGTGACTATGTATTGGTAAAATATTTTTATTTAATGAAAATAGAAAAATCTTGACAGCATGCATTAATATTTATATGATTTTCACAAAATGGAGGTTCCCATATGTCAGATATCAGAACAATCATTGATTTTGTAATTGAAGCTGCGCATAATCCAGATTTAAGAGATGAATTTAAAAAGTTTCTGTATATAAATCCTGATTTTATTAAAATAAAAGCATGGTTTGATGAAAGGAGTTATATTGTATCTGATGATGAATGTATAAGAATATTAGAAAACAAAGATAGAATATTTTCGAGTATTCAATCAAAAAATTATTAAGTTCATTGAAATTAGACCTGATGAAAAATTGCATAGTAATAAGCCTCAGTTTGTTGATGTTTATCATTTCATGCAGTGCTACCAATCCTGTTAAGGAAGAAGAAGCTAATTACGACTTATCCTATGAGTGGCTTTTTAGCACAACAGACAATATATCAAATAAAGATATAGATATTGATGATTCAAAATGGGATAAATTACACATTCAGTATTTATGGTGTGTAAATAACAAGTATAAGTATCATAAAGGAAATGTTTGGTATAGATTTCATTTAACAATAGATAATATTTTTGAAGAATATGCAATATTAGTGCCAATTCATTTTGGAGGAGCACAATTTTTTTTCAATGGCCATTTAATATTCGAGTCAAGGAAGCTTATAAACGGAGTTTTTGAACAAATACCCGGTAAACCTGATATCATACCTATCCCACATCACTTGGTGCAAAATAAAAATAATGTCATTGCAATTAGATCAAGCGCATTGGGTTATGATTGTAATTTTTTTCGCCCTCCTATGTTTGGGAAATATATTGAACTCAAAAAAAAATATTATAACAGCTCGTATAAAATTATTGCATTCACTTTCATAAACATCGCTTTTTCTTTATTTTTCTTAATTATATACTTTTATAGAAGAAAAGAAAAATATTATTTATTTTTTTCTATTTTATCATTTTCAATTGGCTTATGGCTTCTCGGGATGAATGGATATATTCTTCATCTGTTGGATAATCGTATAATTTATTATATAAGTACTTATGTTATTTCATGTTTTATATTAATTTCAATTATGCTTTTTATTCATGAAATCTTGGGTATTAGAAAAATATTTCTAGTCAAATTAATAATTGGATTATTAATATTTGAAGTAATATGGATTATTGTTGAGTTGCTGATCACTGGATATATATATTATTTCAGTAAATACTTTTATATGATTCATATTACACTGACTTTGCTAATAACATTATGTTATACTGGTTTGTGTGTTTTGGCATCTTTTAAAAATATTCCATATTCCAAAATGATTACGGGTGGGATATTGTTATTATCTATACCATCCCTGATAGCTGTTGTTGATTTTTTGCGGATATATAGAATTGAAACACCCATTGCGGAAGGATTTTTTTTAATGAGCATGTCATTTGCAGCGGTGCTTGCTTCTCGCTATGCACATGTCTTTAACTCCCTTGAAAAGGCTAACGCTGATTTGCTTATATTAGATAAAATGAAAGATGACTTCCTTGCTACAACCAGCCATGAGCTTAAAACACCCCTTCACGGTATCATGGGATTATCTCAGACTCTGATAGATGGTTCTCCGGATTCGGTAACTTCTGCTCAAAGGGAGAATCTTGAACTTATTTGCAGCGAGGCAAAGCACCTTTATGACATGGTAAGTGAGATTCTCGATTTCAGCAAGATTCGTGCCGGGAAAGTGGATCTCTTTTTAGAATACACAAGAACAGAAGAAGTAGCCTCAACTGTGGTGTCGCTTCTTTCTTCAGAGGCAGAGAAGAAAGGAATAACGCTGAAATTGGAGTGTGGTGATGTCCCAATAATTATAGCCGACAGGAAACGCCTGAGGCAAGTACTTATCAATCTGGTTGGTAATGCCATAAAGTTTTCTGATGGCGGGACAGTAACCGTAACAATACAGCCCAAAGATGACAGAGGAGTACGGATTGAAGTTTGCGATGAAGGCAGGGGAATAGATACAAAGGACCTTGACCGGATATGGAACCCCTTTGTGCAGGCAGAGGATCCTGACATTCGCGTTGCTGGTGGTACGGGACTTGGCCTTGCAATTTCAAAAAACCTGGTGGAACTCCATGGGGGAAGTATACGGGTTGAAAGTGAATTAGGGAAAGGGAGTAGATTTATAGTTGACCTTCCCGAAAGCCCGGGAATGCGGGGGATAAGTAGAAGGCGGGTAGAAAAGACACAAGACATTGTTACTATAAAAAAGGATGTTCGTTTTGAATCTGACGAAAAGGAAAATAATACTCTTGCACAACTGCAATCCTTCGCTTCCGCTCGCATCCTTGCCGTTGACGATGATGAGGTTAATCTGCGGGTAATGAAGGGCTTCTGCGATGTAGCTGGCTATGAGTTTATTACCGCTACTCATGGACATGAAGCCCTGGAAATTCTGGCAACGCAGGATGTTGATATTGTGCTGTTAGACCTCATGCTTCCCGGGATAAGCGGTTATGAGGTGTGCAAAAAAATTAGGGAAGATGCAAAAACCATGGGAATCCCCGTTATTATGGTAACAGCAAAAGATACCACAACAGACCTGGTGCGTGGTTTCATAACTGGCGCCAATGACTATATCACAAAGCCCTTTAGCCGGGATGAACTTCTTGTCAGGATAGAAAATCAGCTTGCGATAAAGCAAATGCTGGATGCAGAGCGCTCCATAATAAGAGAACTGCGAACTGAAAGTGAAGGACATGAAAACCTTTACCGGCGAAGCGTGGACATGAAGCAGATGACCTTACAAATGGTTGCATGGGAGCGCCTTATACGGGATGACATGGAGATTGCTCGAGCTTTTCAGGACCGGCTCATGTCGCATCACCGTAATGTTCCTGGAATAGAAACGTATGTGTACTATAGACCACTTATGAAACTTGGAGGCGATATCTACGATATTATTGAGGTGAGGCCTGGTGTTCTCAGGGTTTTCCTTGCAGATGCCACCGGGCATGGCATTACAGCCTCCCTTAACACAGTAAAGATACTTTCAGAATATTCGTCTGTGAAGCAAGTGATGCAAACACCAGAGGAAATTTTAAACTTTCTCAATCATCGTTTTATAGAATTGTATCGGGATTACAAAATTATTTTCACATGCATTATTGCTGATATTGATATCGTACATGGCGAGCTTTCTCTTGCCTCGGCGGGACACCCTCAATCGTACCTGTTATCAGAGGGAAAAGTGACACCGCTAAAACCGCAGGGTCCTATAATTTGCTTATCGTCAAATTTTGAATACCGTCAGATGGTTATGCCTATTAATAACCGTGATCTACTCATTTTTTATACAGATGGTCTTCTTGAATTAATAGGTTCGCAGTATCGTGGTGCTGAAGGTCCTGGCTTTGATACAGGGAAGCTCCTGGAAGAGCAAATTGCTTCAATAAGCAAATCTAATTCGCTTGAAGAAATCTGTAAATCCTTTGTTGCTGGTGCTGAGTCAGTGAGTACTACCATGAATCGTGGAAGTGACGATATAACCATTGTTGCTATCCGGAAGCTGTGAGGAATAATTATTTTCTTTTTTTATTTGACAAAAAACTATAGTATACAGAATCAATTAACTAATATAAAAAAGCCGCGATGGCGGAATTGGTAGACGCGCCAGGTTCAGGGTCTGGTAGGTGTACGCCTGTGAGGGTTCAAATCCCTCTCGCGGCATTTTTAATAAAACGGTAATTTTTCTCAAATCTTCTCAATCATATCTATAAATACAGTAATTGGTTGGGCTCCCACAAACTCATATGTATCATTGATAACAACTTTTGGTACTGATGAAACATTATGCTTGATTGCTAATTGTGGGAAAGTTGAAGTTTCAACCATGTCGGCTATGATATTTTGATTTTCAATTGCCAGCCTGTGAGCGGATGCAACTGCACCCGGACAGTATGGTCAGGTGAGTGTGACAAATACCTGAATATGTATGGGTTTTGCTATCTTTTTAATTCTGTCGATAATTGCTTGAGGCAGCGGTTCTTTTGCTCCAGAGACTTCAAGACAGGCGCCTATAAATGAGTTTATTTCGTATCCGGCAGGGATACCAAAAAAACGTACTCCTTTTACTGCCTTGTCTTTATCTGAAATAATAATTGCTGGTATTGTATCGACATTAAATTCTTTTCTGGCTTCTTCATCTCTGGCAAAATCGTATGTAGCAAGGGATATCTTATCAGAAAGTGATGCAATCTCTTCAACAAACTGGCGTGTAGTTTGACAGGTTGGACATTCAATCTCCTGGGTAAAAAAATGCAGCGTAATAGGATTTGTTAATTTTGATAGTAACTGCGCTAATTGCGTTTTTACCTTTTCGTCAAAAAGCGGCATAGTAAAACCTCCTTGTGAAACAAATTTATTAGCCTTAGAATATAATTTTAACGAAAATTGTTTAACTCATTATCAGGTATTACATAGTAATGTAAAAAACTCCCTGCATAGGGTTATTACCAAACAATAATTATTTCTTCAGTAAAACATATTCGCATGCTGATAAAGCTGCTTTAGCCGCTTCACCTGCTGCTATAATAATCTGCTTATAGGGTACAGATGTAACATCGCCTGCGGCAAAAATTCCGGGTCGTGATGTTCTACAGTTACAATCGATAATGATTTCATCATTATGGTTTAAGGCAACAACATCTTTTACCAGTTCGGTATTGGGAATCAACCCGATCTCTATGAAGATTCCCTGTACTTTTGATTTAGTCTCTTTTTTATTTTTTGTATCATAGAGGGTAACAGCATCTACAGATTGTGTCCCATGAATGGTACGCACCTCATGCTCAAATAGTATCAAAACATTGGTAAACTTTGACAATTCATCCTGTAAAACCTTGTCGGCTGTTAAGTGCGGCAACAGTTGAACCACGGTAACCGACGTTGCTAATTTTGCTAAATCAATTGCGGCTTCCACGGCTGAATTACCACCGCCAACCACCATAACATCTTTATCCTTAAAAAGCGGTGCGTCGCATATAGCACAGTATGCTACGCCTTTACCAGTAAGTTCCGCTTCACCTGGAACATTGAGCCTGCGCCAGCGCTTGCCAGTGGTAATAATAAGTGATTTTGCCTGATAGGTGTTACCATCTTCACACGCAACCCTTTTAATGTCACCATCGATTACTCTGGTGGCTTTATATCCCTGCAAAAAACCTATTTCAAACTGTTCTACCTGTTCTTTAAACCGTTGCACCAGAGATATACCTTCAATATGGTTATAGCCCATATAATTTTCAACAACAGAAGTTTCTGCAACCTGTCCGCCAACATCAAGGGTAATAAGCCCTGTTTTAACACCTTTACGCATACAATAAACTGCAGCGGTAAGTGCCGCAGGTCCTCCGCCTGTAATGATAACATCATAGATAACGGAACTGTCCAGAGGTATGGTACGTTGTTCTATTGTTTCTAATCCGGTAAGATTGAATGCTATTTCCATCGTTACCTCATGCTCCACTGTATTAACTGGTTAACAATGAACTGCTCTCTACCATTATTTTTTATAAAACGAACAAACGTCAATCATTACAAAAAAATATATAAAAATCTTTTTTATAGGTCAAGGATTAATTGGTTTATAAAAAATAAATAAAGAGTAACTATCGCCAGAATTTAGAGCCTTATGTTATGTAAAATTTAACATAGTTGTAACATTGACATGAGCATTTCCATTGAATTGTTCATGGTACGAGCTATTTTTGGTAATCACCACAATAGTTATGAAGAGGTATATATGTGTGGAATAGTAGGCATAATAAATACTGATAGAACAAAGATTGATGGAAGTTATATCCGTGAAGCAATTCGTATACAAAATGAACGGGGCAACGGGCTTGGCGGTGGATTTGCTGCCTATGGTATATACCCCGGACATAAGGATAATTATGCGGTACATATTATGTATCAGGGTGGAAGACATAGTGAAATAATTAAAAAAGTTGAAGCCTTTCTGGAACTAAGAACAAAAGTTCACCATTCAGATGAAATCCCAATTTTTCCTACAAGTATTATCCCGTCAGGTCCGTACTTCAAACGTTATTTTGTAAATCCCCTAAAAGAGCAGATACCCGTTGGACAAAGTGAAGATGATGCCATGGTGGATATTGTTATGGCAATCAACACCATGGGCGATGCCTATGTTATTTCTTCGGGCAAAGATATGGGGGTGTTTAAGGGTGTTGGATTTCCTGAAGACATCGCTGATTTTTTCCGCATTCAGGATTACAAAGGGTATATGTGGATAGCACACAACAGGTTTCCAACAAACACACCTGGCTGGTGGGGAGGTGCACATCCCTTTACCATACTTGATAAAGCGGTTGTTCATAATGGTGAGATTACCAGTTATGGTACCAACAAACGCTGGCTTGAGATGTTTGGGTACTTTTGCATGCTGCAGACAGATACTGAAGTACTGAGTTATATCTTTGATAAGTTGACGCGCAAGGATGGGCTTTCTGTAGAAGATGCCTGTTTTGTGATGTCGCCGTCTCTGTGGGAAGATATTGAATATGAGAAGGCAGAGAAAAAGAAACTGCTCCGTCAACTGTACGGTCAGGCTATTGTGAATGGTCCTTTTGGTATTGTCCTTACTCATTCAGGGGGGGCGATAGTTCTTAATGATAGAAATAAGCTCAGGCCGGTTGTATGCGCCAGGGTTGGCTCTACCTACTATGCATCTTCGGAAGAGTGCAGTATCAGGTTACTATCGCCTAAAGTTGATGCGCTATGGTCGCCAAGGGGTGGAGAGGCGGTTATCGTTGACTTAGCGAAAGAGGAGGTGCAGTGATGAGTATGAAGAATAACTGGAAAATCATACCACCTTTTCATCCTGAAATTGATTATGCACGATGCGATTACAAAAATGGTTGTACCATCTGTGCGCATGAATGTTCCTGGGGGGAAATTTCGTTAAAACCAGAGAAGCTGGATAATGGCACCATGGCATATAAACCAGGTGCCAACCTAACATCATGCGGTTCGTGCCAGCGCTGTGTTAAGATGTGTCCCTATAGCGCAATCCATATTGTGAATAGCCCTATGTATACAGGTCATGGGTACTGGACTCCGGATTATGTTGGCAATATTGTAAAGCAGGCTTCTTCAGAAGGCGGTGTGCTGATGGTTGGTAATGGTGCAACCGGTCCGCAGCGTCGTTATTTTGATTATATCATGTTTGAT
>Ga0116161_1002518_pt1 | contig 17310 bp, 19 predicted proteins | sample AD_JPNAS3_MetaG_FD_89877 | JGI IMG/M metagenome (GOLD analysis project Ga0116161, IMG submission 89877) | Active sludge microbial communities of municipal wastewater-treating anaerobic digesters from Japan - AD_JPNAS3_MetaG | ecosystem: Engineered > Bioreactor > Anaerobic > Digestate | place... | reverse complement strand
GTACTAGATTGAGGCTGCGCAAGCGAAGGGAGGATGACATGGATCTGGGTGTGATGATGCTCCTCAACTTGGGCATGGGTTCGGCGATGCAGCTTAGCGCGGCGGAGGTTCAGCGCCTGCAGATGGAGAGCGCCCAGCTGGTCCAAATTCAGCTCGAGCAGATGCTTCGGCAGCAGGCGATTGAGGCGGCGTCTGCACAGATGCCGCGCATGGATCCGCTGGTGCCGCGTCAGCCACCACTGAAGTAGGCGAAGGTGTTTGGGCAATCTCGATCATCACCCTCCACAGTGCCCATAAAGCCATATCAAGGGTCTCGTCACCAGAGATGGCCGGGCACGCGGCAGGTATCGAAGTGGCCGCAGCAGAATCGTAGGACAGACCATGGTGCGAGGAACGAATTCCCCCTCGTGCATATGCGGTATCTCGTCGGCCCATGAGTTCGCCCTCCAACAGATGATGGCCGCCGGGGGATTGTCTGCGAGCGTGTAGTTGAACACGCTCGGCAGCCATCACGACGGACGGGCAACACTCACGGCATTCGTCCCCCTTGCGTCAGTCTACAGCAAAGCCATCATAACAGAACGATTGTTCTGAGTCAAGGAAGTGAATCTGTCTGTTGGAGGTGCCTGATGAGAGTCGCGGCCTATGCGCGGGTATCCAGCGAGGAGCAGACGGAGGGATGGTCTCTCGACGCCCAGAAAGCTGCTCTATATGACTATGCCAACCGCAACCACCACGTTGTGCTCGATTTCTACTGGGACGACAGTACGGGCACGGACGACCAGCGTGAGGGCTTCCAGCGGATGATCCAAGATGCTCGCGGCAAGAAGTTCGACGCCATACTGGTCTACCATACCAGCCGTTTCTTCCGCAACATCAGCCTCGCGCGCCAGTACAAGCGGTTGCTGCGTGAGCACCTCGGTATAGACGTCATCTCAATCACCCAGCCAACGGGCGACAGCGGCAGCCCACAGGCATACCTTTCCGAGGGTGTGAATGAGCTGTTCGACGAGTACTATTCAATCACTCTCTCCTTCTGGACATCCACTGGCAAACGCATGCGTGCCGAACAGGGCTACTACAACGGGGATCCTCCCTACGGCTACTGCAAAGGCAACTGCTCCCGATGTACCATGCCCCGCGCAGATCAGATCTGCGCCCATTTTGGCAAGGCCGACCAGAGCCATGATGGCATCCTGATCCCCCACCCGACCAATGCCCGCGGGCTCTTGCTGGCATTTCAAGCTTGTGCTGAAGGCGCTGCCGACCGCGAGGTGGCCACAATGTTGAACAGCGCTGGCTATCGTACTGACAGCATCAAACGAGGCGCCAACCTTTTCACCAAGGACACTGTCAGGCGCATCCTGATCAACCAGTTCTACCTTGGCTACGTGACCTACAAGGGACAACTGATTGAAGGGAAGCATCCTGCGCTTGTCAGCAAAGAACTGTGGGAACGGGCCCAGTCAGCACGGATCGCCAACCGCAAGTCTCCCAAAACGCAACTTGAGGGGCGCTCAAGTGACCGCGTCTATCCTCTGACCGGCCTGCTGCACTGCAGCCGCTGCAACGGGCCTATGCACGGTAGTGGCGCCTATCAGGGCAGCTATGTGTGTTATACCAGATCGCAGCGCAGGAATGGCTGCACGCAGCCGATCGTCAAGGTTGGCGTCCTTGAGGAACAGATCGGAGATTACCTGGCCACCTTTCAGATACCGGAGGACTATCAGCGAAGGATCCTCGAACAGGCCGGCCAGGGCGATAGCTTCGTGGAGAGAATTGAGTCGCGGCGCGCATCAATCGAGGCACGGCTGGCTAGGCTCCAGGATCTGTACGAGCTCGGCGACAAGACGCGAGAGGAGTATCTGAAAAAGCGAACCGAACTCCAGACAGAACTGGCCAAGCTAAAGCCCACCGAGGACCGCCAGGTGGACCTACAAAAGGCCGCAGAATTGCTGGGCCAATTCTGCCTGGCGTGGAAGGCTGCGAATCGAGAACAGCAGAAAAAGATAGCTAGATTGATCTTTGACGAGCTTTGGGTAGATAGCAACGAGCTCGTGGCCATCAAGCCACGAGCTCAGTTCCTGGGGTTCTTCAATCTGGATTGTTTTGACAGGCGGAAGCGACGGGATTCGAACCCGCGATCTCCTCCTTGACAGGGAGGTATGCTAGGCCGCTGCACCACGCCTCCGCAACGCGTCGTACTATACCACAGACGGCCCGCACTGTCAAATTGACTGACCGCTGGCCCGAATCTTGCAGCCTCCTCTCTTGCCGGCCACACGGCCGTGTGATCGCAAGTTGCGCACAGGGAGGATGCTATGGCCTACCAGGCGATGGACTTTAACTACCTGCTCGGCATGCCGGGCTTTAGCGATGCGCTGCTCAAGAACCACTTTAGCCTGTACCAGGGGTATGTGAACCATACGAACAAGGAGATCGAGACCTTTACCCGCTTGGAGCGCGAGGGCAAGAGCGACTCCCTCGAGTTCCAGGAGACCAAGCGTCACTTTGGCTGGGAGTTCGACGGCATGCGCCTGCACGAGTTCTACTTCTCCAACCTCGGCGGCGCGGGCGACATCAACGAGACCGGCGAGCTCAAGGCGCTCGTCGCCACGCAGTTCGGCAGCTATGAAGCCTGGGAGAAGGATTTCAAGGCCACTGGCGCCGTGCGCGGCGTGGGCTGGGCCATCCTCTACCAGGATACCCTCACCGGGCGGCTAGCGAACTTTTGGATCAACGAGCACGACAAGGGTCACCCGGCCGGCTGCATGCCCATCCTGGTGATGGACTGCTGGGAGCATGCCTACATGCTCGACTACGGCATCAAGCGGGCCGACTATGTCACCGCCTTTTTCCACAACATCAACTGGCCGCAGGCGCAGACCCGCGTCAATTTCCAGCTCGCGCGCCTGGCCCAGCCGGCCTGACGGACCCTGCAGTGTGCCGGGCGGGCGATGTGCCCGGCACACTACCCTTGCGGTCCATGGCCCGCCCCCTCGCCTCGGCGACGGCCAGGCCGTCGGAACCCCGTCCAGCCGGCTGATCCGCTGCGCTTCGCCCGGCCATGGCCCGGAAGGGGAATTCTCGGCTGGTTGGCTGGCCCGTGGCCGCCCGCGGGCGGCCACGGGCCAGCCAACCAGCCGAGAATTCCCCCCCCAAATGGTCCCGTTCCGGCCGTATGCTACGTGCAGGGCACGGAGCGTGAAGCCCGGACAGCAGGCCGCTACGGACAAGTACGGTTGTAGTATCAGCCAGCGGCTCCCAGGCGCGCATGGCGGTCGCCGGCCACGCTCCAGGCCGCAGGATCACTGCCGCCAGGGGCGACTCGATTCGTGATTGACAGCGAAGCGGAAGTGTAGTTTAGTGTGGTCGCACGCAGAACCGACGAGCGGGAGCACCACCGGCTGCGCCGGGGCCGTCGCAGCAGACGGGAGCAGCGCATTGAGTGCCATCGAAGCCGACAATCTGGTCCGCACCTTTGGCGGCCTGCGCGCCGTCGACGGCCTGAGCTTCACTGTGGAAGACGGCGAGGTCTTTGGCTTTCTCGGGCCCAACGGGGCCGGCAAGACGACCACCATCGGCATGCTGACCGGCCAGCTCCGCCCCACGTCGGGCCACGCGCGTGTGGCCGGCTGCGATGTGGCGAACGACAGAAGGCGCCTCAGGCCGCGCATCGGCGTCGTCTTTGAGTGCCAGAACCTCTACGAGCGGCTGTCGGGCCGCGAGAACCTGGACTTTGCGGCCGCGCTCTTTGGCGTCGCTCCCAAGCGGGTCGACGAGGTGCTCGACCAGGTGCGCCTGCGCGACCGCGCGGCCGATAGCGTGCGCCACTACTCCAACGGCATGAAGCAGCGCCTGCTCATTGCACGCGCCCTGCTGCACTGCCCACAGGTGCTCTTCCTCGACGAGCCGACGCGTGGGCTCGACCCCATCGCCGCCCGCGAGATCCGCCGCGTGGTGGCCGACCTGGCGGGCCAGGGCGTGACCGTGTTCCTGACGACGCACTATATGGAGGAGGCCGATTGCCTCTGCCGACGCGTCGCCTTTATCGACCACGGGCGCATCGTGGCCGTCGACACCCCATCGCGCCTCAAGGTGGCCTACGGCCAGCGCTCGCTGCGCGCCACCCTGCGCGACGGCAGCGTGCTCGACCTGCCCCTCGACGACCCCGACAACGCCCGCCGCCTGGCCGAGCTGGCGGCGATGGGCCATCTACAAACCCTGCATTCGGCCGAGGCGACCCTCGAAGACGTCTTTGTCAGGCTGACGGGAAAGGGGCTCCTGGCATGAATCCACGTGCCGTCTGGACCATCTTCCGCAAGGACGTCATCGACGCCGTCAGGAACCGTTACCTGCTCATCACCGTGCTCTCGCCGGTCGTCATGGCCCTGATCTTCAAGCTGATGTTCGGCGCCACGACTGGCAACGTGCGCCCCATCACCATCGTGGCCTACGACCCGGGCCATTCGCGCCTGGTCGCCGCGCTGGAGGCGCTGCCCGGCATACAGCTCGTACGCACCGCGGCGGCGGCCGACGTGTCCGCGGAGGTAGAGGCGAGGCAGGCGGTGGGCGGGCTGGCGGTGCCCGCAGGCTTTGACGCCGCCATGGCCGCCGGCGAGCAGCCCGAGCTCACCGGCTACCTGAATCAGCAGCGCAGCCCGGCCGAACAGGAGGGCTGGGGCCAGGTGCTGCAGCAGCAGATCCGCGCTCTGGCCAACCAGCCCCCGCCGGCGCGCCTGTCGTGGGTGCGCGTGGCCGCCCCGGCACAGCCGCAGGCCAGCATGCAGGCACAGCTCGAGCGGATGCTCTTGATCGTGCTCCTGATGATGGCGCTGACCATGACCGGCGGATTGGTGGTGCCGCTCTTGCTCGTGGAGGAGAAGGAAAAGCACACGCTGCCCTTCCTGCTGCTCTCGCCGGCCGGCGCGGCCGACGTGGTGGCGGGCAAAGCGTTGACGGGGCTGCTCTACGGGGGGGCGACTGTGGCGGTGTTGCTGCTGCTCAACCGCGACAGCGTGGCCAACTGGCCGCTGACCGGCCTGGCGGCGCTGCTGGGGGCGCTCCTGATCGTGGCCGTGGGGCTGCTCTTGGGGGTCGTGTTCAACAACACCATGCAGGTGAACACCTGGGCCAGCCTGGTCGTGCTGCTGATGCTCGTGCCGAGCTTTGTGCTGCCGCTGGGGCTGTCGCCCGGCCTCGCCGTGGCCATGCACGCCCTGCCCACCTACTACCTGATGCAGGCGCTCGACTTGAGCCTGGCCGGAGGCGCACCCCTCGGGCAGGTGGCCGCCAACCTGGGCGCGCTGGCCGCCAGCGTCGCCATGGCCTTCACCGCCGTCGCCTGGGCCCTGCGCCGCCAGGAGCGCTGACGAGGCCGAGCACCACAGAGTGTTCATGCAACCCCTGTGCCTGATCTGAGAATGCTCCCAGGCGCCGTAGCCTAGCCCCTTGTGGGCGTTTTCATGCGCGGACGACTGGCAATCTCGGCAAGGTCTCCCATGCCAAGGCTACCGGCCCGCCTCCGCCGCATAGCGTGCCTGCAGCCGGCCGCCCCAGGCGCTCAGCCGGCGGCCCAGCCCAGCCAGCGCCCGGCTGAGCAGCCGCCGGCCTACCCCATGCCGCGCCGGCAGCGCGGCGCACAACCGCGACATGTCGGCCTCGCGCCGCAGCTCGCGGCGGCGTTCCTCTAGCTCCAGGATGTCCCGCATGGTGACCATGTCTGCACCTCCAGATGCATGGCGCACCCAAGGCAGGCCGTACCAGTGGGCCCCAGGAGCTGCCTGGTGCATGTTAACGTGTCTACTGCCCGAATGGGCACTATCATTATACTACAGATTATCAATATGTCCAGTCAAAACAGTCTTCTGACTGCAGCTCTGACCCAGCCATGGCCCCGGCCAGCAAGTCGCTGCTCATGGCCGGCTTCAGTTCCTGCAGCTATTGGCAGCGATTGGCCGGCGATGAGCGCCGATACCGCACAGCGCGCTCAGCCTGCCATCGCCATGTCGCGTGCGCTCAGCCCGCTGCTTGATGCCGAGGAGCATGCGGCGCTGCATGACGCAGGAGGCCGGCTCCAGCAGAAGGCGCATCAGCGCGGCCAGCCAGCGCTGCGGCATGAGATTGGCCCGCATGCGTACGGTCAGGCGCGTGGCCCAGGCACCGGCTCTTCCAGGACAAATGTCCAGGTGCCGTCGGTGGGCACGCCCTCCTGCTCGCCGCCCGGCTGCAGCGAGCCGCCGAGCACAAGCAATCGCCCCGGCTCCACCGTTTTGACCGTCACGCCAACGCCGCGCCAGAAGGGCACCGTATCGCCGGGTTGCAGGTGCTGCAGTTCGGGGATGATGCGGCCGGCGTTGTGGATGTCTACAGAAACGCTCAGCGTGCATCTCGCGTACGCTGCGAACTGCGCGGCCAGCAGTCTCAGCAGGAGGGGATCGGAGCAGGCGTCTACGATAGTTCCGCCACGGCCGCCTGCAGGTGCTCCACCTCGCCGGCGATATCGTACTCCGACCGGGCCTGGTCGAGCAGCGACAGGTAGAAATGCACCAGCTCATTGATGGCCTGGCGGCTGAACTCGCAGTACGAGCGCAGGATGACCTGCTGCTCGGGGTCCGAGAGGTAGAGCGAGGCCCGCTTCGAGCCGCGCACCACGGCACCCTGCCGGCTCGCCGCCGCCGAAAAGATGGCCGCGCGCATGCGCTCCATCACGAACTGGTAGTTGAACACGTCGCCGCGCGCGTGGGCCTTGACGGCGTGGTTGAGGTCAAAGGGGAAGGTGATGAGCTGCGCGGCCATATCGCGTCTGACCTCCTCGCGGCGCCGCACCCAGTCGAGCCCTTCGAGCTCGCGGCTGAGCTTGCCGCTGCGGTCAAGGACGATGCCGAACCTGGCCCCCGGCATCAGCTCGCTCACGTACTGCAGCCGCCCGAAGAATATGTCGAGCTCGAGCCCGATTGGTGGGAACTGGGTCTTGCCGTAGAGCAGCGAGGTCATGCGGCTGTGGTCCCAAGCCTTCTCGAGCACGTGGATAGGTTCGCCCACCGCCTGCGCGAGCCGGCTGCGCAGAGCGTAGGCCCGATCGAGGTCCGTCTCGGCGTTGCCGGTGGCCACGCCCATGTCGATATCCGAGAACTCGTCCCAGGTGTCGGTGACCAGCGACCCGCCCAGAAAGGCGCCCTCCACGCTCGGCTCGCCTTCCAGCTCCTTGACGATGCGCTCGACGACCTGATGCCATTCCATCGCCGTCTTCCCAACCGGGGCAGAGTGCGGGCCCGGCCGGCCTCCCTGCAGCCTACCGGGCCCACAAGCATCCGTGAGCCCTGCCGCCTATAAGCAAGGTCGGGGCCACCACTCAAGCCCCCCTGCCGTCTCCCTTGCGAGGGGGATTTGGCCAGGGCTGCGCCGAGCCCGCCCGATTCCCCCTCGCAGGGGGAACGGTAGGGGGGCCCGCCCCTACTTGCGGTACGTGGAAAAGCCCACGGCGCGGTAGATCCCGCAGGAGCCGGTCGCCGCGGTGAGGAGCAACACGGCCCCCACCGCCGACAGGGCGCCCACGAGCCAGGGCCGCCGCCATACGGCAAAGGGCCGCATGGCCGCGCCGATCAGGAGCACCCCCAGCCCTGCGCGGATGATGCGATCGGCCGTGCTCTCATTGCGCTCGGGCATCGCGCCACCTCCTCAGGCGAGTTAGGCGAACCTTGCGAGGGTTCGGAACCCTCGCAAGGTTCGCTCAGCTCCCCTGCGTCAGCAGTTCGCCCAGGCGCTTGCGGTCAAAACCCACCACCACGTTGCCGTCGATCACGATCACCGGCACGCCGCGCTGCCCCGAGGCGTTGATCATCTCGGCCGCCGCCGCGGGGTCTTCAGCCACATTGCGCTCCACAAAAGGAACGCCGCGCTGCGAAAGAGACTCTTTCGCGTAATCGCAGTACGGTCAAGTCCTCGTCGTATAGACCGTCACGTCCATGATGCCTGTCTCCCTCTCTGAACGGTGCGCGAGAAGCCTCGCTCAGCCACATTATACCCCGCCCTGTGCGCAGCCGGCAACACCGTTCTCGAGCGGGTGTCACTGCTCAGCCTGTCATTGCGAGTATCCCATGCCGCCGCGAGGCACGTGCAAGCACAGAGACTACTGCTGTCATTGCGAGGAGGCCGCAGCCGACGAAGCAATCTCCACGTCGCGATCGGGTGCTGGCGCACTTGGGGATTGCTTCGTCGGCTGCGGCCTCCTCGCAATGACAAACGGGAAGTTTCTCAACAGCAGGTTACTGCCGCATTTGACAGCTTGCCCTCGGCTGGCGTAGAGTAGGCTACGTATCATCAGGCTGGAGGACACTGCCATGCCGTTCCGCACCATCGACCTGTCGGCCGTGCGCACCTACCCGCTGGCCGGGCGCGCCAGCCTGGTGGCCGTCGAGGACCTCGTGGCGCCGGATGCCGCGCCGCCGCCCTTCGAAAACCCCGAGCTGGCCGAGGTGGCCGGCCGCATCGCCGCCGCGCGCCTGACGGGCCGGCCGGTCATCTGGTCGCTCGGCGCGCACGTGGTCAAGCGCGGCCTGGCGCCGCTGCTCATCGACCTCATGGAGCGCGGCGTCGTCACCCACCTGGCCTCCAACGGCGCGGCGACGATCCACGATTTCGAGATCGCGCTCACCGGCCACACCAGCGAAGACGTGGCCACGAGCCTGGCCGACGGCAGTTTCGGCATGGCCGAAGAGACCGGCGCGCTGATGAACGGCGCCGTCCGCGCTGGCGCGTGCGACGGGTTGGGCCTCGGCGAGGCGCTGGGCCGCCTGCTCGCCACCGACGCGCGCTTCCAGTTCCGCGAGCGCAGCCTGCTCGCCGCCGCCTACCGCCTGGGCCTGCCCTACACTGTGCACGTCGCCATCGGCACCGACATCATCCACCAGCACCCGGCCTGCGATTTCGCCGCGCTCGGTTGGGCCACAGGCCGCGATTTCGCCATCTACACCACGTCGGTGAGCGGGCTCGAAGGCGGCGTGTTCTGCAATTTCGGCTCGGCGGTGATCGGCCCCGAGGTCTTTTTGAAGGCGCTCGCCATCGCCCGCAACCTGGGCCACACCGTGCGCGCCTTCACCACCGCCAATTTCGACCTCGTGCCCCTCGCCGGCGATTACCACCGACCGGTCGGCGACGACACCGTGGAGTACTACTACCGGCCGCGCAAGAACATCGTCAACCGGCCGGTGGCCCACGGGGGCCGCGGCTACCACATCACCGGCGACCATCGCGCCACCATCCCCAACCTGGCCGCGCTGGTGCGCCGGCAGCTCGGCGACGCGCCGCTGCCGCCCGCGCCGCTCCTGCGCGCCGACCTCGGCCCGGCCGAGGCCCTGGCCGAGCTCTCGCCCCAGGCCGCGCAAGAGCTCAACCGCCTGCTCGAGCGCGCGCCCGATCTCGCCGCTGTGGCCGAGGCGCTGGCGCAGGCCTTTCGCGCGTTGCGGCTCTGCTTCCGCGCCGGGGGCACGCTCTTTATCTGCGGCAACGGCGGCTCCATGGCCGACGCTCTGCACATTGCCGGCGAGCTCGACAAGGCGTTCCGCCTGCCGCGGCCCGTCCCGCCGCACCTGAGTGAGCGGCTCGCGGGCCTGCCCGGCGGCGCCGCTCTCGCCGCGCACCTGCAGCAGGGGCTGCGCACCATCGCCCTCGGCGCCAACCAGGCGCTCACCAGCGCCATCGAAAACGACAGCCCCGAGCGCGCCCTGGCCTTCGCCCAGGAGCTCTACGCCCTGGCCCGCCCCGGCGACGCCCTGCTGGCCATCAGCACCAGCGGCCGCGCGCAGAACGCCATCAACGCCGCCACCGTGGCCCGCGCCCTGGGCCTCACCGTCATCGCCCTCACCGGCGCGGCCGAGAGCCCGCTCGCCGCCGCGGCCGGCGTGGCCATCCGCGCCCCCTCGCGCGATACGCCCGAAGTGCAGACCTATCACCAGCAGCTCTACCACGCCCTGTGCCTCATGCTCGAGGCCGATGCCTTTGGAGGGTGAATGTTCAGTTGAACGGCATCGGTTCCAGCGAAGCTTGGCCGCAAACCCACGAGGAGATGCACCGCAGAGGCGCAGAGGACGCAGAGGATTCCCTATCCTCTGTGCCCTCTGTGCCCTCTGTGGAGCAGAACCCCGTTTTCATCGCTTGTGGTGCCCCTGAGATCATGAAGTCCGGTCTGAAATGAGGCTCCGATTCACCACAGAGCACAGAGAACACAGAGATTGCTCCTTATCCTCTGTACCCTCTGTGGTCTCTGTGGTGAGCCTCGTTTTCATCGTGCGTTGTGCCCAACTGGGCATGGGGGACTGATCTATTAAGGTGCCTGGCGGGCCACCTGGGAGGTGCGCGTTGACCACGCTGCTGCCGCGCGCGCGGCTGGCCGAGCTGCTCGAGCGCTGCGGGTCGCTCGCCATCGGCGTGCTGGGCGACTATGCGCTCGACAGCTACTGGACCGCCGACATGGCGCGCGCCGAGCTCTCGCGCGAGGCGCCGCTCTACAACCGCCCCATCGTGCGCGAGCGCTACACCCCCGGCGGCGCGGCCAACGTCGCCTGGAACGCCGCCGCCCTCGGCGCCGATGTGCACGCGCTCACCGTGCTGGGCGGCGACTGGCGCGGGGACCTCCTGCGCCACGCACTGCGCGAGGCCGGCGTGCGGCTCGAGGGCGCGCTCACCGGCGACGGCTGGGCCACGCCCCTCTTCGGCAAGGTGCTGCTCAGCGGCCACGGCCACGAGCAAGAGGATGCCCGGCTCGATTTCGTCAACACGCAGCCCCTGCCCGCCGCGGCCGAGGGCGACCTGCTCGCCGCGGTGCAGGCGCTGCTGCCGCGGCTGCAGGCCGTCATCGTGGCCGACTATTCGCCCGTGGGCGTGGTCACGCCGCACCTGCGCGAGGCGCTGAGCGACCTGGCCGCGAGCACGCCCAAGGTCGTCTTTATGGCCGATTCGCGCCACGACCCGGCCGCCCTGGCCCACATGGCGCTCAAGCCCAACGAGGTCGAGGCCGCGCGGGCGCTCTTCCCCGGCCGCGACGCCGCCGCGGTCACGCCCGAGGAGCTCGCCGCCGCCGCGCCAACGCTGGTCGCACGCGCCGGCCGGCCGGTCTACATCACCCTGGGCGGGCGCGGCTGCCTGGTCTGCACCCCCGGCGGCGCCACGTACCTGCCCGCCGTGCCGGCCGACGCGCCCAGCGACCCCGTCGGCGCGGGCGATACCTTTGTCGCCGCCGCGGCCGCCGCGCTCGCCGCCGGCGCCACGCCCACGGAGGCGGGGCAGCTCGCCAGCCTGGCCGCCGCCGTCACCGTGCGCAAGCTACGCGTCACCGGCACGGCCACCCCTGCCGAGATCCTGGCGCGCTACGACGCCCTGCCCCAGGCGGCGCCATGGCCGTAGACCGTTCCCCCTGGCTGCGCGTGCTGCGCCCCGCCGCCCTGCCGCGCCCCATGCCCATCGCCCACGCCTTCTTCGATATGGACGGCACCCTCTCGCTCTTGCGCCAGGGCTGGGAGCAGGTCATGGTGCCGCTCATGGTCGAGGCCATCGGCGGCGCCGGGCCGGCCGACGCGGCCATCGAGCGCGAGGTGCGCGAGTATGTGGACCGCTCCACCGGCCTGCTCACCATCGAGCAGATGCGTTGGCTGGCCGCCGCCGTGCGCCGCCACGGCCGCGCGCCGGCGCTCACGCCCGCCGCGTACAAGGCGCGCTACCTGGCGCGGCTGATGCAGCCCGTACGCACGCGGCTCGCGGCCCTCGCCAGCGGCAGCGCCACGCCCGCCGAGCACATGGTCGCCGCAGCGGCCGGCTTGCTCGCCGGCCTGCAGCGCCGCGGCGTCACCCTCTACCTGGCCAGCGGCACCGATCATGCCGACGTCGTGCGCGAAGCGCAGGCGCTCGGCCTCGACCGCTACTTTGACGGCCGCATCTACGGCGCGCTCGACGACAGCGACGCCAACGCCAAAGACCGCGTCCTCGCCCGCATCCTCAGCGAGCACCGCCTCGCCGGCCCCGAGCTCCTCGTCGCCGGCGACGGCCCCGTCGAACTGCGCCACGCCCGTGCCTGCGGCGCCCTGGCCCTCGGCGTCGCGTCGGATGAAGTGGCGGGCCGGGGCTGGAACGAGCACAAGGTGCCCCGGCTCGCAGCGGCGGGGGCCGAGCTGCTCATCGCCGACTATGCCGAGCACGAGGCGCTGGTGGAGATGCTGTGCACGGCGTAGGGACCGGGGGCGGTTCACGAACCGCCCCTACGGGTGGTGCGGCGGGATGGGTTCGTTTTGTGAATCCACGATGCGCATGGTTGGCGGCGAGGGTTGGGCGTGGGCGCCGGCCGGGGCGGGGAGACCCCGCCCCGGCCGGGCGTCGGGCGGGATGGGTTCGTTTTGTGAATCCACGATGCGCATGGTGGGCGGCGAGGGCGCGAGGAGTCATGTGTTTGGGCATGGCAGGCTCCGTACCGCGTGATGCGTGAAACATGATGCGTGACGTACCTGTTCGGGCTGCATGAGCCGGCGGCGAGGGATGAAGCGGCGGAGTAGCGCGGACGACGTGAGACGCAGGCGGTGCGGCGGGCGATGAAGCAGCGGCGCAGGATGTGAGCCGGCGAGTATGCGGTTGGCGGGCCTGGGGCGGGACCAGCACAGATGTGCTAGGCGCACGATAGCATACATTCCGGGTTCTGTCAATAGGCCGCGAGCGGCGCGACGGTGAAGATCTGGTGAAGCTTTGGGCGGCGGCAGGGCCGGCAGGGGGCCGCCCAAGGGTTGTCACGGAGTCGCTGCTCAGCCTGTCATTGCGAGCCGCAGCGAAGCAATCCCCAGCCATGCGCGTCACAGCTACGTTGGAGATTGCTTCGCTGCGGCTCGCAATGACAGGCTGAGCAGTTGCGTCACGGGGGCCTGGGGCGGCCCTGTAGCCAGGTCCTCACCCGGCCTGCAGGTCGCGCTGCAGCTCGGGCGGGAAGGCGCCGCTGATATCCTGCAACTGGCCGGGGGTGATGGCATCGCGGAGGGTGCTGGCGACGGCGTGCGCCGCCTGCGAGGCCCTGGGCCGGTCCTCGGGGCGCAGCACCGTGCGCAGATGCTCCACCAGCGCCTGCATCTCGAGCGGCCCCTTCCGCCTGGGGCTGGTCGACGGGCTCTGCACCGTCTCCTTGAGCCCCCTGGGCAGTTGGCTGGCCAGGTCGGTCGCCTCGTCGTCGGGCAGGGCATCGCGCAGGTCGGCCAGCGCCGCCAGCGTCACCGCCTTGGCCTGGCCTTCGTCAAGCCCGGAACGCTGCTTCACGGCATCGAGGAATTCCTTGCGGTCCACTAGGCCACACCTCCTGGGCCGGCAGAGGTCCGGCCCACAGCGGCGGGCAGCAAGCCGCGTGCCAGACACCATGCCCCCTCGGGCACCACAAGCGATGAAGACGGGGCTTTTCACCACAGAGGACACAGAGGGCACAGAGGATAGGGAATCCTCTGTTCTCTGTGGTGCATCGGAGCCCCATTTTCGGATCAGGCCAGGAAGGCTTGGCCTCAGCTTTCACGTTGGCCGAGGTCGTCCTCGTAGAGCGCGCGCAGCTCGGCGAACCTGGCGTCGGGCTCCAGGGTCAGCGCTGCGACGTGGTCGAGCTGCGCCAGCTCCTCGGGCGGGTAGGGCGCCTCGGGGCCGTGCATCAGGCGCCACGCGTCCCAGGGCAGGATCTCCAGCTTGTTGAGCGCCAGGAAATCGCGCACCAGGTCGCCGCCCACGAACCAGAGGCCGTGCATGTCCATGATGCCGAAGGAGTCGGGGTCGGCCGCGCCGGTGCGGCAGAGCTGCCAGGCCGCGCCGCCGGTCACAAAGCGGCCGGGCGGCATGTCGAGGGGGTCGAAATCCATGCCCAGGGCGCGGCACTGGAAGGCATCGAGTTGGGCATCCACCATCACCCAGCGCCCCGCAGACTCGCTCCAGTACTCCACCACCCAATGGTCCTCATAGTGGTTGGGCAAGAAATAGGTGCCGAAACCGCAGCGGGCGCGCGCCGGCACGCCCTGATGGCGCAGCATGGCGCAGAGCAGCACGGAGAAATCGCGGCAGTTGCCCACCAGGCGCTGCTCCGGCGGCCGCGGCTCGGTCAGCGGGCGGGGGTCCAGGCTGAGGATGCGCGCCAGCTTGGCGTCCACCGGGCGCAACTGCACCTCGGCCTGGCGCTCTTCGCTCAACTGCACGCCATAGCGCTCGGCCCAAAAGATGTGCAGCAGCAAGCCCTGCACGCAGGCCACGAGGCCCGGCACATCGCGCGGCAGGCCGGCGAAGAGTGCGGCGTGCGCGCCGGGGCTGGTGTAGCGGCCGGGCGCGGCATAGTAGGCGAGAGTATCGGCGGTCGATGACGGCATCGGTGTCCTCCTTGGACGAGCGCCGGATGGGCGTGTGGTTGCGGGCCGGCGCGGCGCCGTTATGCACAGCATAGCACGGTTCCAGGCGAAAGGCAATGGTCTTGCGATATCGTACCACACGGTGACGTGCGGGGTGGCGGGGGTTTGGACCACGAAAACGCGAAAGGGGGTGCGCGGGGCTTGGAGCATGAAGGAGGCCGGCGGGTCAATCACAGTGGAGGAGATAGCCGGGCCGGGTTGCCCAATGGGTATATCCCATTTGCCGTGGGATAGCCCGAGGCTTTACGGCAGCCTCGGGCGGTGGCTGCACCAGACGCCCCCAGCCCGCACCTCGCCGCATGCGCCACCCGCGCATCTGCCGGCGGCGGGTCGAGCAGGGTCTGGTAGGGGCGGCCGCTCTCCATGGCCTGCTGGATGGCGTCGTAGACTTCCAGGATCACGCGCTTGGTGCGATACTCCCCGTACGCCGCGACGTCCTTGCGCTTGACGATGGGAAAGGTCTCCATGATATGGTCGACGGCGCCCTTGGCGATGCCGTAGAGGTTGTACGTCAGAGACGTGCACGAGCAGGTCTCTGCGTGATGCCGGCACTTTGCGTCCTTCGCGCTCCAGAGCCGCCCACAGCGCCGGCACTGCCCGCGGCTCGGCCGCCGGGGCATGAGGCCACGAATGGCACGAATGCGCACGAAGCATTCCGGCAGGCTCCCCGTTCGGGGCCACTCGTGTCATTCCTGGCCAGCCCCGTCGACTCTGTGGGTCACGCGCTCAGCGGCTGTAGCCGAACGCCTGCGACTCCGCCGCCGCGCCGAGCGAGCGATAGAGCGCGATGGCCCCAGGGCTGTAACCCGTGATATGCGCGCGCTCCAGGCCCATGTTGCGCAGGCGAGCCAGGCACTCCTCGATTACCGCCCGCGCCAGGCCGCGCCGGCGGTAGTCGCTGGCCGTGCACACGCGCTCGATATCGGCCTCAGCGTTGCGGGCGTCGATCAGCGCCTCGCAGCCGGCCACCAGCCGTCCGCTGGGCGCCATGACACACAGGTCCGTCGGCGCATGGTAGATCGGGCCATCGTGCGTATGGTCGTGCAATTCGATCTCGCGGCGCAGCTCTTCCGTGCTGACCTCGCGCCGATCCTGGAACGCATCGTCGCGCAGGAGGCGCTGCGCGAGATAGTCGGGGTGCGTCGCCATGTCGACGATGGTGAAGCCAGGCGGCAGAGGGAAGCGCGGCGCCGGCTCGGCTGTCAGGTCGAAATGCTGCGTGTAAAAGGTCGACTCACGCTTGAAGCCGTGCCGCTCGAGGACGGCAGCCTCCACCGTCTGCAGCACCGCGATCTCGGTCGACGGGTGCGGTCCGCGGCCGCCCCAGTGGCCCAGCACCCACTGCAGCATCTCTTCGTAGAGGAAACGATAGCCCGGCGCCGTGATGATGGCAAAGCCCTCGTCGCCATCCTCCGAGATGGCCACGCCGGCGAGCTCGTCAAAGCCGTCGAACCAGAGGCTCGCGTTTTTCTCACAAAAGCCGCCCACCGCCGTCTTGCTTGGGTACAGCCCGTACTTCCAATCGACGATGCGTCCCAGGCACCACGTCGAGCGCGCGCGCACATAGTCACGCTGCTCCACCATGAATCGGCAGAGCCGCCGGAAATCGCCCGCTTCCTCGCTATAGTCCCGCCGCGCCGTTCGCATGCCCTGTGTCCCCTTCCCCATGAGCGCTCCTGTGAGGAGTATAGGCGAAGGGCGCGCGGCCACAAAATGGGGCGGGGCACTTGCACACGGTCCTGTCCTGTGGTACCATCAAAGGGCATCGCTCGGGCCGGTGGCGGAATGGCAGACGCTGCGGACTTAAAATCCGCTGGGCGGTAAGCCCGTGTGGGTTCGAATCCCACCCGGCCTACTACGGGTAGTAGTCCTTCCGCTCTACACCACTAGATGTAGGGGTATGGCGGTCAGGGCTGCCAAGAATGCCCCCGAATCGTGATGCTGTAATGATGCTGTAATGATGCCGTCACACTTTTGTTCTAGTAACAGAAAACCCGCGCCTGGCAGTTTGCACCAGAACGCGGGCTATGCTACACTTCCTCCGCCTTTGGTGCTTATACCACCAGGGCCATGGGCCTGGCCGTTCGTGCGGCGCAGGCCCGCTTTCCTGCCTAACCAGTATAGCCCAGAAGGCCAGGAGGGCCAAGTCGGCCTACGGCCACTCGCGGCCACCCTGGCCGGCTGGCACGCGCTGGCAGGCCCCAGGCGCCGACAAGCGCAGGCTAGCGCCGGTTTCCTCGCCGGCCTACTCCCCCTACCCTATTTCGCGGTCATACGAGCCCGCCTGCCGGCGCGGTCTCGGCGCATCTCGCGCTAGAGATTTTGACTCCCCCTTCCCCTCGCGGCGCTCAGCCATCTCTCTAGACTGCCCGCCAGTCCTAGGTAGTCGGCCAGCTCGCGGGCCATCGGGCTGGCCAACCATTCGCGCGCTTCCGCCGGGTTCCCCGGCCCGTCCCGCTTGGGCCACCGGCCCCGCTTTGCATCGCGCGCCGCCTGCAGCAAGACTGCCGCCGCCAGGCGCCGCCAGGGGTCATGCGCCTCAGTCGGCGCGGCGCGGTAGAGCATGCTCGCCCTCGCGATTCTGGCAAACCCGTACAGCAAAGAAAGTAGGGGCCGCACCGGTCGCTATGTGGCGTCCTGAAGATTCGCGCCCCCCTGGCCCCCAGCGCCTACATCCAGCACCGCCGGCAACCAGTGGGGTCGCCGGTAGCGGTAGCGCCCCTTGACCAGCGGCAGATCGAGCAAGGCGCCGTCCGCAGCGTATGTCATCCACGATGTAGGTACCAGCTTCACTGCGCCGCTCTGCAGCAGGTCCGAGACCGCCCCGGCAAACGCATCATTGACGCCGCTCCACAACACCACGTTCTCATTGTCGCCCAGGGTCGCGCAGCCGTCGCCGGCCATT
>Ga0116161_1002510_pt1 | contig 17354 bp, 10 predicted proteins | sample AD_JPNAS3_MetaG_FD_89877 | JGI IMG/M metagenome (GOLD analysis project Ga0116161, IMG submission 89877) | Active sludge microbial communities of municipal wastewater-treating anaerobic digesters from Japan - AD_JPNAS3_MetaG | ecosystem: Engineered > Bioreactor > Anaerobic > Digestate | place... | reverse complement strand
CCTCCCCCTCTAACTCACCATCCTCCAAGACATTACGCCTCTTTCCCCTTCCGCTTTTGCTCGCTACACGCGGTTTCCGCTTTTGCTCTATCCAACCGTCCGCTTTTGAAATTCCCACGACATCTGAAAACGTTATGGTCAAGTCTCAACGTCATTCCTGCCGCTGATTCGAACCCTTACGGATGACGATAGCGTTTCACCAGATCAGCATGGCGCAGAACCGGCATGAACACGCCGCCGACGACGCTGCGGGCAATGAAATGTCGGTAAAGGGCTGAATCCGTGAGATACCAGTCGCCGAACGCGATACGGTCGGGCGTCTCGTTCAGGAACCGGTGCAGGCCTTCGCACATAAACTCGAGGTCTTCGCGGCGCCCCGTGAGCGTGCCCGACCAGACAATCCAATCCGCCTTCGTGTACGTCTTGCGGCAGTCGAGCGGCACGCCATAGGGAAGCGCGACGGCACGGTAGGCCGCGAGTTCCGCTGCGGCGACTTCCGCCGGAAAGAGATTGAATCCGAGCACGCTGTCCCACACGAGGTTATATTTCTGGCTCCAGGTTCCGGGACGGTCGAAGGCGATGCGTGAGCCTCCAGCCGCTCCGCCTTTCGCTGCGGCGCGCCACTGCGGCACCATGCCTTCGGCGAGAGAACGGAAGCGGTGCGCCGCGTCCGTCTCGCCACGCATCTCTGCCATGCGCGCATATGCCGCGAGCGCGACGATGGACTTCATAGAGAGGTTCGCGTTGTGCGCGAGATGCCCCGCGAAATCGTCTGTGCAAAGCTGATTGCCGGGATCGAAGCCGAAGGCGGCAAGATAGTCTGCCCACTTCGTGACCTCGTCCCACCAGCGTCCCGCGAAACCGGCGTTGCCCTCAGCCGTTGCCACGGCTCCGAGCAGAATCAGCATATTGCCGCACTCCTCGACCGGCATGCGGTAGGTGTCGTCCGTGCCGCCGCCGACGGACTGCCCCTTCTTCATGCCGTAGTATTGACCTTCAGCGACCGGGAACAGTCCAAGATCGTGCGGGGCATAGGCGTATGGCCAGTTCGTCGACGCCGCATAGATGCATGTCGGCGCGAGCGAGGCTTTCGCGAGCGTCAAACTCGACATCAGAAGATGTGGAAACTGCGGATAGAAGACATCCGTCGTCCCGATCATGCCGCCGGAAGCATTCTCGGCGGAAAGGAAGAACGGCTCCTTGTCGGGGCCCGCGACGAATTTGCACGCGGCGAAACTTTGGCGCCACGCGAGTTCGGCGATGTCCGCGTACTTCGCGCCGCCGACCGCTTCCATGTCCGCGCGGAACCGCACGTCGAAGGCGCGGCACTTCGCCTCTAGCGCGGACGCGTCACGCACAGCCTCGCCGAGCATTGCGTCAAAGGTCTTCCCGACGCGCCGCCACCAGTCGACGAGTTCCTGCCCGAAGAACCGGACGCTCTTCACGTTGTCGTAAGCCAGCAGGTAGCGCGTCGTATCACCGTCGGCGATCGGCCCCACGAGGCAGGCGCGTCCCCAGTTCGCGCGCTGACGGTCGCCGCGGATCGAGAATGGCGTCCCGTCGGCACGGCCGACGGCAACGACCGTCGCCCCGGCGACCCCATTCGTTGTCCATGTCATTGGCGCACGGTCGTCGTTCGTCGCGAAGGCGCCGGTAATCGACGTCCTGACCGCAAACGTCTTCGCGCCCGCGACGCGGACGTTGAGATAGGTGACGGGGCGCGAGAAGACGTCCAGATCATCCGTCAGCTTCGGTGTTGTAAAAGCGACCTCCGCCGAGAGGCCTCGCCCGTCGGCGAAACGATAGTACGTCGTTGTTGCGCCGACGCGGCAACGGGTCTGCGGCAGCACCGGCAGTTCGACGAGATCCCGGGGACCGTGCCCACAGAGGCGGTACGTGATGCCGTCCGCCTCCAACAGAATGACAAGCGATTGCGTTGCGCCCGCCCAATGTGTCGTGTCGCGTTCGTAAAGCCGATCTGCCGCACTCCAGAGACTAAAATGAGGCTCGACCGAGACGAGCGGCACCGCTGGTGGACGAAACGCCGCCATTGCGTCAATTGAAATCGCGGCGACAAGGCCGCAGAACAATGCTCTTTCAATCGCTTTCATCTTTCTGTCCCTTCTTTTTCGGTTTGGACGATGTATAGAGGGTTTGGGGGGTTGTTGCAAGGGTATTGTTGAGACCGTCAAGAGGCTTCAATGGGGAGTGTAAAACGGGAACGCGGGGTGGACGGCCCCCGCGCCATGCTTGCGCTTGTTTGGGCAAGGGGATACGGGTATACTCAACGCATGATTTCACAGGATCAGGGCAAGGCAAGGGTTGTCGTGATTGTCGGACGCCCCAATGTCGGCAAGTCGGCCGTATTCAACCGCATTGCGGGCAGGCGTATCGCGATCGTGCATGACGAGAGCGGGGTGACCCGCGACCGGTTGATGCGGGAGGTGGAGTGGGACGACCAGCGTTTCACCCTGATTGACACGGGCGGGATCACCCTCCTGACCGGCCAGACGGGAAAGAACGCGATCGAGGCGGGGATCCGCGCTCAGGTCGATGCAGCCATCGGGGATGCCGCGGTGGCCCTGCTGGTCGTGGATGTGAAACAGGGGATGCATCCGTTGGACGAGGAGGTCGCGCTCATCGTGCGCAAGGCCGGGATTCCCTGTGTCGTGGCCGTCAACAAGTGCGATGAGCCGCAGCACGAGGCGGGAGTCGCTGAATTCGCGCGTTTGGGTTTTGCGACCTTTCCGGTTGCGGCGCAGCATAACCGGGGGATGGGGGAACTCATGGAGGCGGTGCTGCCGTACCTGCCGGAGGCGGTCAACCCGACGGAAACCCAGCCGCTGCGCGTGGCGGTTGTAGGGCGGCCGAACGCGGGCAAGTCCTCGTACATCAACCGGTTGTTGCGCAGTGACCGCGTGATCGTTTCGGATGTCGCGGGCACGACGCGTGACTCCATCGATGTGCCGTTCACGATCGGCTCCGGCGCACAGGCGCGACACTATATTCTCGTGGACACGGCGGGCATGCGCAACCGGCACCGCATTGACAATGCGGTGGAGCGCTTCAGCTTATTCCGTGCGGAAGAGAGTATCCGTGGAGCCGATGTGGTGGTGCTGATGCTGGATGCCGAGATCGGCCCCACCGTTCAGGATAAGCATATCGCGGCGATGATTCAGAAGTATAACAAGGGGTGTGTGCTGCTGATGAACAAGTGGGATCGCGCGATGGAGAACGGGATGACCCAGACCCGGAGCGAACCGGTGTTGCGTCAGATCATGCCCTTCATGGGGTATAGCCCGGTGTTGTTCATCTCGGCGGTTACCGGGTTCAACGTGCGTAAAAGCGTGGAGACCATCGATGCCGTGGCGGCTCAAACACGGGTGACCCTGCCGACCGGCATCCTCAACCGCACACTGGTCGAGGCGACCGAGCGTGTGTTGGCGCCTGCCCGCAACGGCAAGCGCCTGCGGGTCTACTATGCCGTGCAGATCGGAGTCGCGCCGGTTTCCATCCGTCTGTTTGTCAATGACCCCAAACTCGCCACCAAACCGTACACGGATTTCCTGATTCGCTCCCTGCGTTCGCGTTTCGGTTTGGAGGGGGCGCCCGTGCGGTTGTTCTACCGCGCGCGGACGCGGCCCGAGTCGGTGGAACGCCCCGCGAGAAGTCGCAGCCGCGCGCGCGGGAAAAAACGGAAAGCCCGATGAGGGGGCGGTAGGTTTGTTTCGTAAAATTTCTATACAGTGGTGGCGGTTTTGGATGGCGGGCGAGGGATTGTCCGTCAAGACCGGTCGTGCGCTGGTGCTTTGTGCATTGACGGGACTGGTCGCCGGTTTGGCGGCATCCGGATTCTACTGGCTGCTGGAGGCGGGGCGGTATCTGCTGTTGGAACGGCTGGGGCACTACTCGCCGCCGTTGGCCGCTGGCGAGTTCCCGCTCTTCCCGCCGGTGGCGCACGAGGCACCGGTGCGCTGGGTTTTGCTGTTATTGCCGGCGGTCGGTGGTCTGCTCAGTGCGCTGTTGGTGAAGGGGTTCGCGCCCTCGGCGGGCGGGCACGGCACGGATGCGGCGATCTATGCGTACCACCGCAATGAGGGGCGGATCCCGTTTGCGGTGATCCCGGTGAAGGCGCTCGCTTCGGCACTGGTCATCGGGTCTGGCGGCTCGGCCGGTTGCGAGGGCCCGGTGACTCAGATCGGCGCGGGGTGCGGTTCCGCGGTGGCGGGGCTTCTGAAGTTGGATGCGACCGAGCGGCGTATCCTGATGGCGGCGGGATTGGCGGCGGGTGTGGGCGCGATTTTCCGCGCGCCGCTGGCGGGCGCGATCTTTGCGGCCGAAATTTTTTACAGCGGGCTCGACATCGAGTACGAAGTGATGATGCCCTCCCTGGTCGCCTCCACGATCGCCTACACCGTTTTCGCGCTGTTTTTCGGCTGGCAGCCGCTGTTTGTGATGACGCCCTATAATTTTGACGCCCCGCTCAAACTGGGGCCCTATCTGCTCTTGGCGTTGGTGGTGGCCTTCGGCGCGAAACTGTACATCCATGTGTTCCGCAGAACCGAGGCGTGGTGCCGTAATCTGTCGCGGGTGCCAACGTGGCTCAAGCCGGCCCTCGGCGGTATGCTGACCGGCCTGATCGGGTTCTTCCTTCCGGAGGTGCTGGGCTCGGGGTACGGTCTGATCCAACAGGCGCTGGCGGTCGGCAGTCCGCTGGCCGAACGGTTCGGCTCTCCCTCGTTTACGATGTTATGGCTGATCTTTTTCGGGAAAATTCTGGCAACCTCGTTCACGGTCGGCAGCGGCGGGAGCGGCGGCGTGTTTGGTCCCGCACTGGTTGCCGGATCAACCTTGGGTGCGGCAACAGGGCTGACCCTGATGCGGTTGCTGCCTGCGTTGGATCTGCATCCCGGCGCGTTCGCTCTGGTGGGCATGGCCGGTTTTCTGGCATCCTGCGTGCGCGTGCCGATCGCGGCGATCATCATGGTCAGCGAGATTACGGGAAACCATGAACTGCTGTTGCCGAGCATGTGGGTGTGCGGCATCGCGTATTGGATCGGGAACGGGTGGACGCTGTACCGCAGTCAGGTGAGGACACGCGACTGTTCGCCCGCGCACAGCCGGTGAGGGACGCGGTGTTCGGGTCCCGGTGCGGAACGTGGATAGGGAGGGGTGGAGGATGCGTATTCTGGTGATCGACCGTTCCACATCCAGAGCAGGCATGGCGCTGATGGATGCGGGCAGAGCGATTTGTTCGCGGGTCTGGGAGGATGACGCCGCGCGGTCGCCGGGTTGGATTGCGGAGGCGGTCCGGGAGTTGGCCGCATGCGGGGTGGGACTGCAAGAGGTGGGCCGGTTTGTGTGCGGGTTGGGACCGGGCTCGTTTTCCGGGATCCGTTCCAGCCTCGCGGCGCTGCAGGGGATGGCGCTGCCGACAGGTGCGCCCGTCTGCGGTGTGGCCAGTGCCGCGGCGCTGGCGCTCGCGTACGGGATGGACGTGCCGCGGGTAACGGTGGTGGGCGACGCGCGGCGGGAACGGTTGTGGATTGTGACATATCGGGTGGAACCGCACACGGGGCGGGTGATGCTGGCGGACGGGACGCGTCCGACCCACACGGCTGCGGATTTCACGCTGGTGCCGGCGTCGGAATTGGCTTCGGCGATACCCGGTGACGCGTTTGTGGTAAGTTCGGATTGGGCGCGTCTCGCGCCGCGTCTCACGGCCGCATGTCCCTCCCCCAGATTACTTCGTGAGACCGTCTGTCCCGATGCCGCGGATCTCGGCCGGCTCGCCTGCGCCGATCTGGACGCATGCGTCACCGAGCCGTTGCCGATCTATCTGCATCCCGCAGTCGTGGTGAGATAATGTGATCCGCAGGTTACATTGAACCTAAAAAAGGGCAGTTGAACTTTCAACGCTCTTCGGTTTCAGGTTTCATGCATGGCTCGCCCTACCTGTTCACAGCGTCAGCGGTACACGTTCACGTACACGTCCGCGAAACACGAACAGGGTGCCGATTCCGACAGCGATCCCGATTTCGACGCCGTTGCTCTGCAAGTCCGGCAAATGGATTTTGCGTCAGCAAGCGGTGTTCCGCACGCCGCCGCTTTCTGATCAGGAGTGCGGTGGCAGGGCAATGCAATGCGCGACGCGACGGCATGGCTCGGCGGCGGTTTACGGGGAACCCGCCCTGCCTTTTTCAACTTCGTTCTCCGGCACACTCACGCGTCGGAGCGCGTGGTCCCCCAACCGTTCGCGCACCTGATCGAGTGTACGGCAGAGCCGTTCGCGTTTTTCGCGCGCGTCCGGAACGGAATCGAAGAGCGCGAGTTGTTCGGCGCCGCACTCGTTACAGAGGCCGCTGACCCCGAATCCGATCAGGCGGACGGGTTGCGTGAGCGGTTGAGCCTGAAAAAGGCGGAGCGCCTGTTCGCGGAAGGCGAAGTCATCGCATACCGGGCTCGGGAACGGGGCCTGACGTGTGAGGGTACGGAAGTCCGCCCAACGGAGTTTCAGTTTGCCGAGGGTGGCGTAGCGGTTTTGGAGGCGGATCCGCCGCCCCACATCATCGGCCAGTGTTTTCAGAACCTCGCAAACAACGGAACGGTCGCGGCAGTCCTCTGGAAAGGTGTGTTCGCGGGAGATGCTTTTTTCCTCGAAATCGGTTTGCACGGGGCGCGCGTCCTCCCCGTGGGCCAGGGCCATCAGGTGCGTTGCCGCGTGTTCGCCCACAAGGCTCGCGAGAAACGCCGGGTCTGCCTGCCGGATGTCGGCGATACGGCGCAAGCCACCCTTTTCGAGCGTTTGGGCAGTGACGCGTCCGACCCCCCACAGCGCACGGACGGGTAGGGGGGCGAGGAAGGCGAGAATCGCATCGGTCGTCTCGGGAATGACGGCGAGGCCGTCCGGCTTGGCCTGTTCACTGGCCAGTTTCGCGAGGAACTTGTTGTGCGCGATCCCGACGGACGCGGTGAGTCCCACTTCGTTGCGGATCGCCTCACGGATGGCCCGCGCGATCTTCTCCCCGCTGCCGAAGAGGGTGCGGCCGCCGGTGACGTCGAGAAAGGCCTCGTCAATGGACAGCGGTTCGATCAGCGGGGTGAAGCGCTCGAAGATGGCGAACACCTGCTGTGAGGCCTCCTCGTACCGGCCCATATCGCAGGGGACAAAGATCGCATGCGGGCAGCGCCGGTAGGCCTCCCGCGAAGGCATGGCCGAACGCACACCGAACACGCGCGCCTCATACGAACAGGTGGACACCACCCCGCGGCGGTCCGGAGGCGCGCCGACAATCACCGGCTTGCCGCGCCATTCGGGGTGGTCACGCTGTTCGACCGCCGCGAAAAAGGCGTCCATGTCAACGTGTAGGATGCACCGTTGCATAGCCGACTCCGGTCAGGGCACAAGAATACGGCCGGGAACCGCGCCGATCCGCCTCACGGTCTCCGGCAACAACAGGGTTCAGTCAAGGCGCGGCGGGCGGACGGGGTGGCGGGTTCTGCGGCGCACTGGCAGCGGACTGTCCGGATGCAGCGCCCTTCGCCGGTTTGGCTGCCAGCAGACATCCCAACGTGCGGCCGATCAGACGCGGGTTTTGTTCGACCACCGAGCACGCCGCACACTCTTGGATCACCTTCTGCACGACTTCCATGCCCAGTTCTTTGTGCGCGTTTTCGCGGCCGCGGTACTGTAGGGTCACCTTGACCTTGTGGCCATCGTTGAGGAACTCTTTGATTTGACGCAGCTTGTGGGCGAGGTCATTCGAATCCACGCTGGCGTGGAATTTCACCTCTTTGATCTGCACGGTCTTCTGGTTTTTGCGCGCCATCTTCCGCTTAATGCTTTCCTCGTAGCGGAACTTGCCGTAATCCATGATTTTGCAGACCGGCGGTTCGGCATTCGGGGACACCTCGACCAAGTCGAGTCCCTGCTGGTCAGCCAGACGTTGCGCATCCCGCGTCGCCATGATGCCGAGCATCTCGCCGTTGGCGTTGATCACCCGCACGTTGGGGACCCGGATTTTGAAGTTCACTCGGGTAAACGAAGCGATAACTCACCTCCGATGTTGAGCCGACTTACGGCTCGTTTCTGTTTTGTTTCCGCTCCGGATGAACCGGAGCCCGCATCCTGTCTTTATCCGCCTCCGGGTACGCGAAGGTCACGCGTTCATCGCGTCAGCGAGCACGCTCCGGAAGGCCTCGATCGTCATCGCGCCTTGATCTCCGGTCTCACGGCTGCGCACCGAAACCACTTGGGCTTCGGCATCGCGTTTGCCGACCACCAGCATAAAAGGAACTTTTTCGAGTTGGGCGCGGCGGATCTTCGCGCCCAGCTTCTCGTTGTCGGTATCGACCGTCACGCGCACATCCGCTTCGCGCAGAGTCGTTTCCAACGAGCGGGCGTACGCGATCTGATCCGCGGTGATGGGTAGCACGCGCACCTGCTCCGGCGCCAGCCACACGGGAAACGCGCCCGCATAGTGTTCGATCAGAATGCCGAAAAAGCGTTCCAGGCTGCCGAGCAGGGCGCGGTGCACCATATAGGGCTGGTGCTCCTTGCCGTCCTCGCCGATGTATGTCAGCGCGAACCGTTCCGGCAGGTTGAAGTCGAACTGGATGGTGCCGAGTTGCCACGGCCGTCCGAGCGCGTCTTTGATCTTGAGGTCGATCTTCGGGCCGTAGAACGCGCCGCCGCCCGCATCCACCTGATATTCGATGGCCTCGGCCCGGAGCGCGTTTTCCAAGGATTGCGTGGCCTGTTCCCACCGTTCAGGCAACCCGACCGCCTTCTCGGGCCGGGTGGAGAGGAAGGCCGTGATCTCCCGGAACCCGAAACGGCGCAGAACGCGCAGCGCAAAGGTCACGGTGGACCGGACCTCATCCTCGATCTGCTCCGGCGTGCAGAAAATGTGCGCATCGTCCTGCGTGAACCCGCGGACGCGCAACAACCCGTGGCGCACGCCCTCTTTCTCATAGCGGTACACGGTGCCGAGTTCGGCCCATCGCAACGGCAGGTCACGGTAGGAATAGCGCCGGGTTTTGTACACCTGGATATGGAACGGGCAGTTCATGGGCTTGACGAAATACGATTCGACCGAAGCCCGCGAGCCTTCGCCCTCCGACAGATTCATGCTCGGGAACATGCTGTCACGGTAGAACCCCAGATGCCCCGAGGTTTCCCACAGTTTGGCGCGCCCCACATGCGGGGTGAACACCATCTCATATCCGGCGCGGAAGTGTTCGCGCCGCCAATAGTCCTCGATCGCCACCCGGATGCGCGCGCCTTTGGGATGCCAGTGCGCCAATCCCGGCCCGACCTCCTCGCTGATACTAAACAGGTCAAGCTCTTTGCCGAGTTTGCGGTGGTCGCGTTTTTTGGCCTCCTCCATCCGGGCGAGCACCGCGTCCAGGGCCTCGCGCGACACATCCGCCATGCCGTACAGACGCTGCAGCATGGCGTTTTTCTCATCGCCGCGGTAGTAGGATCCTGCGACGGACGTCAACTTGACCGCGCCGATTTCCGAGGTGCGGTTCACATGCGGTCCGCGGCACAAATCCACGAACGCGCCGCAGCGGTAAAGGGTGATCGCCTCGCCCTCGGGGATGTCCGCGAGGCGTTCCAACTTGTAAGGTTGGTCCGCCAAGATCCGCGCCGCTTCGCCGCATGTCGTTTCCAAGCGCTCAAACGGCAAATCGGCCTGGATAAGGGCCTCGATCTCCGCCTCGATACGCGGGAAATCCTCCGGCGAGAGCCGGTGCTCCAGATCGAAATCGTAATAGAACCCCTCTTCCGTCGAGGGGCCAATATCCAACTTCACGTTGTCAAACAGATTGCATACCGCATGCGCCATCACATGGGCCGCACTATGGCGCATCACATCGATCGCTTCCACTCCAACCTCCATGCCGGATGCCCGTAACAGCCACCGGAACCAGTCATATCCGAACAGGATGAAGTGTCCCGTATCCGTCCGCGGTTGTCAAGTGGGCGCTTCGGTGAACGTAGATGAAAAACAAGGTTGGTTTTATGAAGGTTCATGTTTTTCACGGTGCGGACCCCGAGACTTGGAACCCCAAGCCAGAAACCCGACAAAGCGTCACGGTTCGGCGTTCACCAAAGTTGAATCGCTCCCGGGTGGGAAATCGGTTGACTCCGTCAGGACTCCGCACCCATAATGAGACGTTGCGGTGAGAATTCTGGTCCGGACAGGGTGGAGTCGGCGGGAGGCAGTGAAAGGGAGGTCGGAAATGCGAGGTCGTCTCGGGTTGGCGTGGGTGTTGGCGGGAAGTCTGGCTTTGGCGGAGGGGGTGGTGGAGAGCGCGAAAACCCTGCCGTTGGCGCACGAGACGGATGTGGTGATCGTGGGCGGCTCTTCCGGTGCGGTGGCGGCCGCCTGCCGCGCGGCTGCCGAAGGGGTGCGGGTTTTTGTGGTCGCGCCTCGCCCGTATCTGGGCGAGGATATGGCGGGGAAGCTGTGTCTGCGCACGGGGGCCTCGGAAGATCCGCGCTGCGTTTTGCGGCGCCGGATGTTCACGACGACGCAACTTCCCCCGTCGCTGCCCTTCTCCTACCGGAGTGACCGTGCCGCCGCGTCGAATCATCCGGACCCGCATCACCGCGTGTTGTCGGACGGAGTGTGGCAGGATGCCGTCACGGAGAGTGCCCAGTTCGGCGGTGATGTGACGCTGACGCTTGATCTCGGGGCGCTGACCGACCTTGGTTCGTTGGTCGCCTGCGTGTTTCGGCGCGACGGGGCCAACGGGTTCCGTACCGGCGCGCTACACGTTTGGGGGAGCACGGATGCGGAAACGTGGGCGGATCTGGGTAAGGGGATCGATCAGGAAACCGAGGCCGGATCCGAACGCGCCAGATTCAGAGTCCCGCTTTCCGGTCGGTATCGGTATGTGAAGGTTCTGGCCTTGGTGGCGCCCGGTGTGAAGCGGCAGTTGCTTGGCGAACTGCTGGTGTACCCCGTTGCCGATCCGTCGGCTGGCGCGGGACTGTCGGACCGTACGACGCCGCTTCAGGTGAAGAAAGTTTTGGATGAGGCGCTGTTGCAGGCGGGAGTCCCGTTTCTCACCGGCGCGCTGGCGACCGAGACGCTGACGGACGAAACCGGTGCGCTGGCAGGGGTTGTGATCGCCAACCGCAGCGGGCGTCAGGCGATCCGCGCCAAAGTGGTGATCGACGCGACGGAACGCGGCATCCTTGCCCGTGCCGCGGGCGGTCAGGCGGAACCGTTCCCGGCCGGACACTACACGTTCACCCGTCGCATTGTGGCGGGCGAGGCACCGCGCGCGGAGGGGGTGCGGGTGCGGGAGTTGTTCGGGGTCTACCCGGTGCGTGTCACGGGCATCCGTCCACCGGAGGGGCATCCCGGCACGATCACGGGACGTCTGTTCGAATGCGAGATCGACCTGCCGATGCGGGACGGTTCAGCACGCGCCTTTGCCGAGGCGGAGCAACGCGCGCGCGATCTGACCTTTGTTCCCACGCAGTTGGAATCAGCGGATACGCTTTCTCTGCTTCCGCCCGACTTCATTCGGGGCAAGGCCGCTGTACGGGCGCCCTGGGCCGGGGTTGACGCGCTTGATCTGGATGCGTTTCAACCGGCTGGCACGTCGTTTCTGTTTGTTCTGGGGCCGATGGCGGATGTCGCGCGGCCAACGGTCGAGCACTTGATGCGGCCCGGTAATCTGATGGCCTTGGGTGAGCGGATCGGCGCGGCGGCCGCACGGCTGGCGAAACAGCGCCCGGCACCGCAGGGCGTGCGTGCAGGGGGGAGTCCGGATGCGCAAAGCGGCGGAGTCACGGTCGGCGAACATACCCGCAATCTGGCGGCCTATCTGCGGAACGCCTCCGGCACAGTTCGGGTCGAGCCGCGTGAATTGCCGGTTCTGGCTGAGTGCGATGTGCTGGTCGCGGGGGCGGGCACCGGCGGGGCGCCCGCCGGAATCGCGGCCGCGCGTCATGGTGCGCGGACCCTGGTCTGCGAATATATTCATCAGATGGGCGGCGTACAGACCGACGGGCTTATCGGCCGCTACTATTTCGGGAACCGCGTGGGCTTCACGCTGGATATTGACCGGGGCGTGAAAGAGACCGGGGCGGTCTTTTCCCAGTGCAAGTCCGAGTGGTACCGCAGCCAGAACCGGAAGGGCGGGGCCGAGATCTGGTATGGAACGATGGTCAGCGGGGTGGTGGTGGAGAACAACCGGCTCACCGGCGTGGTGGTGGTCATGCCCGACGGCACACGCGGCGTGGTGCGTTGCCGCGTTGCGATCGACAGCACCGGTAATGCGGAACTCGCGGCCATGGCGGGCGAAAAGACCGAGTTCATCACCGCCGCTGAAGTGGCGTTGCAGGGTGTGGGCCAGACCCCGCGCAGGATGGGCGCGAGTTACACCAACACCGATATCGGCTTTCTGGATGATACGGACGCGTCCGACCTCTGCTTCTTCGCGTTGCGTTCCCGGTACAGTATGCGGGAGGGGATCTGGGATCAGGCGCAGATCATCAACAGCCGCGAACGCCGCCGGATGATCGGTGCCTTTTACATGTCGCCGCTGGATGTGGTCAACGGACGGACCTATCCGGATGTGGTGGTCCAGCCCTACAGCAACTTCGACTCGCACGGCCATACGACCCACGAGCAGTTTTTCATTGAGGATCCCGGCCATCACGGAATGAAGGTCAACTTGCCGTTCCGGTGTCTGCTGCCGAAAACGGTGGACGGGCTGCTGGTGACCGGACTCGGGATCAGCGCACACCGCGACGCCATGCCGATTTTACGCATGCAGCCGGATGTGCAGAATCAGGGCTATGCGGCGGGCACGGCAGCGGCCATGGCGATCAAGGCGGGTGTGCCGGTGCGTCGGGTGGACATCCGTGCGCTCCAGCGTCATCTGATCGAAATGAAGATCCTGCCGGAGACGGTGCTGGACATGGAGGATTCCTTTCCGCTTCCGGACGCCTGCTTCACCGAAGCGGTGGCCGCGATCCCCAATGGCTATCAGGGACTGTCGGTGGTGCTGACGGACCCCGCGCGCAGCGTGCCGCTCCTCAAAGCGGCCTACACCGCGGCCCGCGTACCCGAGGCCCGTTTGGCTTACGCGCATGTGCTTGGCATGATGGGGCATCCCGATGGTGAGACGGAACTGATTGCGCGGGTTCAGGGCATGGCCTGGGACAAGGGGTGGCATTTTCGCGGGATGGGGCAGTTCAACCGCAGTGTGAGCTGGCTGGACAGTTACCTGATCGCGTTGGGACGCTGCCGCTCCGCACGCGCGGTGCCCGCGATTTTGGACAAGGCGAAGGCCCTGACCGCGGCCGACGCCTTCTCGCATTTCCGTGCGGTGGCCTTGGCGCTGGAGGCGATCGGCGATCCGGCGGGCGCCCCGGTTCTGGGACGGCTGCTCGCTACGGAGGGCATCGGTGGTTACGCCATCCGTATGGGACCCGAACTCCCGGTGATTCCCAACTACGCGAATCACGAAGGCGACCGGGAGCGTTCCGCATGTCTGCGTGAATTGGCGTTGGCGCGGGCGCTTTTCCGGCTCGGCGATTTCGAGGGGCGTGGCGTGCGCACGTTGCGGGCCTATGCCGAGGATCCGCGCGGCGCGTATGCGACGCATGCTGCGCTGGTGCTGGGCAGGTGATGCGGAGCAGCGGGTTACATGTTACGGCTTATTCGCGTGCGTGAACGGGTAAGGTTAATCTGGCGTATTCGGTGTGATGTGATACACTTTTTTCTTTCATTCGGATGGATCGGAAATATCCGCAGGAACAGGGAAACGCATGAATCTGATCAGAACACTTTTTGGAACCAAAAACGAACGCGATATAAAACGCCTCCAGCCGATGGTCACTCGGATCAACGAGTTGGAAAAAGAGTATCAGGCACTGTCGGAGCAGCAGCTTCAGGCCAAAACACAGGAATTCAAGGAGCGCGTGGCTGCGGGAGAGTCGCTGGATGACTTGCTGTGCGAGGCGTTCGCCGTGGTGAAAAACGCGTGCCGTCGGCTTTGCGGCACCACCCGCGAGGTGTGCGGGCACATGCTGGCTTGGGATATGGTTCCGTTTGATGTCCAGCTCATCGGCGGGATCGTGCTGCATCAGGGCAAGATCGCGGAAATGCAGACCGGTGAGGGCAAGACCTTGGTCGCCACCCTGCCGCTGTACCTCAACGCGCTCTCCGGGAACAATGTCCGGCTGGTGACGGTCAACGACTATCTCGCTCGGCGCGACGCCCAATGGATGGGGCATGTCTATGAGTATCTGGGGTTGACGGTGGGATGCATCCAGAACCACATGGGGCCGGCTGAGCGTCGGGAACAATACGCATGCGACATCACCTACGGCACCAACAGCGAGTTCGGGTTCGACTACCTTCGGGACAACGGCATGGCGGTGGAGCCGTCGCAGGTGGTGCAGCGCGGCCACCATTTCGCGATCATCGACGAGGTGGACAGCATTCTGATTGACGAGGCGCGCACGCCGCTGATCATCTCCGGTCCGGTCGCGCATGTGTCCACGGCGCAGTACACGGAACTCAGGCCGCGTGTGGAGCGGCTGGTCCGCGACCAGATGGAGATCTGTAACCGCCTGATCAGCGAGGTCCGCGAGGCCATTGAAGCTGCGGACAGCGAAACGGCGATGTTCAAGCTGTATCAGGTGTACCACGGCATGCCCAAGCACAAGCAGTTCCTGCATCTGTTGGAGGACCCCGCGACGCGCAAGCTGCATGAGCAGGTCGAGAGCATGATGCTCTCCGAAATGCGCAAAGAACTGGCCCGCGACCTGCGCGAGCAACTGCTTTTCACGATCGATGAGCGTACGCGGGAGGTCGCGCTGACCGACCGGGGCAGTGAGAAGCTCTCGCCGACCGATCCGGAAATGTTCGTCATGCCCGATCTGGTCTCCGCCATGTCGGCGTTGGATGGCGACACCGCACTGGGCGCGGAGGAGCGCGCCAAACGGCGGCAGCAGATTCAATCCGATTTCATGGTGCGCAGCGAGCGCGTCCACAATGTGGACCAATTGCTGCGGGCCTACTGCCTCTACGAGCGGGACGTCGATTATGTGGTGCAGGATAACCACGTCTATATTGTGGACGAGTTCACCGGCCGCGTGCTGCCCGGAAGGCGTTGGAGCGATGGGCTGCATCAGGCGGTGGAGGCCAAAGAGGGCGTTGAAATCGAGCGCGAGACGCAGACCCTCGCCACGATCACCATCCAGAACTATTTCCGGCTGTACAAAAAGTTGGCGGGCATGACCGGTACGGCGGAGACCGAGGCGTCGGAGTTCCACGACATTTATAAGTTGGATGTGGTGGTGATCCCGACCAACCGGCCGATACGGCGCGTGGACGGTAACGATCAGATCTACAAATCGCAGCGCGAAAAATACAAGGCCATTCTCGACGAGGTGGAGAAGCGCCACCGGAACGGGCAGCCGGTGCTGTTGGGCACGGTGACCGTGGACACCTCCGAGATCCTCAGCCGCATGCTGCGCATGGCCAAGATCCCCCACAACGTGCTGAATGCCAAGAATCACGCGCGCGAGGCCGAGATCGTGTCGCTGGCCGGACAGCCCGGCGCGGTCACCATCGCGACCAACATGGCGGGCCGCGGTACGGACATCAAGCTGGGTGAAGGCGTGGTGTGGGTGCCGGAGACGACGATCCGGTCGCAGATCACGCTGGAAAACCGTTATGACAACGGGAACAAGACCTTGCGCAAGCTGCTGGAGGAGAAGCCGTGCGGACTGCATGTGATCGGATCCGAACGTCACGAGTCGCGCCGTATCGACCGGCAGTTGCGTGGCCGGTGTGCGCGTCAGGGTGACCCGGGCTCCTCCCAGTTTTACATTTCGCTGGAGGACAACTTGATGCGCCTGTTCGGGTCCGACCGCATTTCGGGTATCATGACCCGCCTCGGCATGCAGGAGGGCGAGGCGCTGGAGCACAAATGGCTTAACCGTTCCGTGGAAACCGCGCAGCGCCGCGTGGAGCAGCAGAACTTCGCCATCCGCAAGCGCACGCTCGAATACGATGATGTGATGAACAAGCAGCGTTCGGTCGTGTACGACCTGCGCGGGGACGTGCTGACCGCTGAAACGGCGCACAACCATATTTTGGATGTGTTCAACGACCTGATCCTGACGCAGAGCGAGAGGTACCTTTCCTCGGCCAAAGACGCGATGCCGCAGGAACTGGTGAGGTGGGTGACGGACACCTTCCCGGTCGCGGTGCGGGAGGAAGAGATCGCGGCGTTCCGGGGCGAGCCCGAAAAAGCCGGAGAATTGCTGTACACGCGGGTCGCGGAGGCGTATGAACTGAAATGTTCCATGGAGGATCCCGCTGTGCTGCCGATCATGGAACGCTCGGTTTTTCTGAGTTGTATCGACCAGCAGTGGCAGAGTTACCTGCGCGCCATGGACGAGTTGCGGCATGGCGTCAACCTGCGCGCGTACGGTCAGCGCGATCCGCTGGTGGAGTATAAGCGCGAAGCGTTCACGATGTTTGAGGAACTGATGACCAACATCAAAACCGATGTGGCCACCTCGGTGTTCCGCGCGACGACGATGCAGAATTTCCAGCGCATGATGGCGGGTCCGGGCGGCCGGGTCCAGATGGTGCACAACGATATCAACATACTGGCGGGCGGCGAGACCCCGCAGCCTGCGGCCGGACAGGCAGGAAGGGGTCTGACGGCGGCGGATGTGCCGCAGGCCGCTGTGGCCGGATTCGACGCGATCCTGGACGCCATGGATCGCACGGGGCAGAGTGCGCCGCATGCGACGACGGGTCCCCTGATCGCGAAGCCCTCGGTGGGGCGTAACGATCCCTGTCCGTGCGGCAGTGGCAAAAAATATAAGAAATGCTGCGGCTAGGGGTTGTAATCTGACTGTTGCGCAGTCAGGTTACAGGTTAGCCCGCCGCGCGCCGGAGCCGCGAGAAAACTCTGGGATACATTTTTATGACAGGATGACAGGATTTTCAGGATTAAAAAAATCATGCTAATCCTGTCATCCTGTCAATTTACCCTAAAAAGAGCAGTTGAACCTTCAACATCTTTGGTTTCAAGGTTTCAAGGTTTCAAGGTTTCTGGTTTCAAGGTTTCAAGGTTTCATCGGGGTCGGGATCGCTATCGGGATCGGGATCGATTGTTTCACCACAGAACACTTTCTTTGGTTTCTGGTTTCAGGGTTTCAAGGTTTCATGGTTTCAAGGTTTCAGGGTTTCTGGTTTCAGGGTTTCAAGGTTTCATGGTTTCATCGGGGTCGGGATCGCTATCGGGATCGGGATCGATTGTTTCACCACAGAACACTTTCTTTGGTTTCAAGGTTTCTG
>Ga0116161_1002494_pt1 | contig 17453 bp, 14 predicted proteins | sample AD_JPNAS3_MetaG_FD_89877 | JGI IMG/M metagenome (GOLD analysis project Ga0116161, IMG submission 89877) | Active sludge microbial communities of municipal wastewater-treating anaerobic digesters from Japan - AD_JPNAS3_MetaG | ecosystem: Engineered > Bioreactor > Anaerobic > Digestate | place... | reverse complement strand
TTTCCTGTGGGCTGGGGCACCGACTTGCAATCAGAACACGAACGCTACTTGGTAGAAACGCACTTTAAAAAACCCGTTATATTGACCGACTACCCTAAAGAAATTAAGTCGTTTTATATGAAACAAAATGCCGATGGCAAAACGGTACGTGCTATGGATGTGTTATTCCCAAAAATTGGCGAAATCATCGGAGGTTCGCAGCGTGAAGAAAACTACGAAAAGCTACGCCAACGTGCAGCAGAAATGGGTGTGCCCGAAAAAGATATTTGGTGGTATTTGGATACTCGCCGCTTTGGCACAGCCCCCCACTCTGGCTTTGGATTAGGATTTGAACGATTACTCCTTTTCGTTACTGGTATGGCAAATATACGCGATGTAATACCATTTCCACGCACTCCTAATAATGCTGAGTTTTGATGAAAAAACTCTTTTGAATAAAATAAAGCTCCTGAATTTGAAAAATATTTTAGGGGCTTTTTTTATGGATTAGCCCAATAATTGAAAGAAAATATTTTTACCTAACTAAATATTTTTTACAGCAGAAATTTTTTGTACATTTGCACATATTGGTGCACGGCTATATTTTGCATCAAATACAAAGTAAAACAACATAGGAATACGTTGAAAATAGCAATAAATTTCAAAAAAAACACACAAATAACATGATGGACGGGAAAAGTCTTCCTATTACAGAGGATAAACAAAACGCTTTGCGACAACTTTTTCCAGAAGTATTTAGCGAAGGGAAAATTGATTGGGAAAAGCTGAAAGCCACACTTGGCGAGGATATTACATTTAGCAACGAGCGTTATGTGTTAAACTGGGCTGGTAAAAGCGATGCTTTTAAAGTGTTGCAAGCACCTACTACAAAGACTTTAATCCCTGCAAAAGACGAATCTATAAACTTTGACGAAACCGAAAACATTTTTATAGAGGGCGAAAACCTTGAGGTGCTGAAAGTACTGCAAAAAAGCTATTTTGGAAAGGTAAAAATGATTTACATTGACCCTCCTTACAATACAGGAAATGATTCATTTATTTACCCCGATAAGTTTGCTGAAACGAAAGAAGAATACCAAAAACGTGTAGGCGACAAAGACGAAGAAGGTTACATGACCAAGGATGGTATGTTCAAAAAAAACAGCAAAGAAAACGGACAATACCACAGCAATTGGCTAAATATGATGTATCCTCGATTGTTTTTGGCGAAAAATCTATTAAAAGAAGATGGTGTTATCTTCGTTTCTATTGATGATAATGAGGTGCATAATCTTCGCCTTTTGATGAATGAGGTTTTTGGAGAGGAGAATTTTATTTCACAAGCTGGTTGGCAGAAAGTTTATAGTCCTAAGAATCAAGCAAAGTATTTGTCAAATGATTATGAATATGTTTTGATATATGCTAAACAACTTGAGTGTTTTGAAATTGGTCTATTGCCACGAACAGAGGAAATGAATAAAAGATATTCTAATCCAGATAATGATATACGTGGTCCATGGAAATCAGGTGATTTAGTTGCCGCTGGTGAAAGAAAAGGAGGTCATTATATAATTACAAATCCTACAACTGGAAAAGAATATGATGTTCCAAGTGGTAAACATTGGGCATATTCTGAATCATCTATGCAAGAGTTATTGAAAGATAACAGAATCACATTTGGAGTAAATGGGGATAGCTTTCCTAGTAGTAAGCAATTTTTATCTGAAGTTAAGCAAGGACGAGTTGCTTCATCACTTTTTTCATACAAAGACTTTGGTCATACAGATGAAGCAAAAAAAGATTTCATTAAATTATTTGGGGATGAAGGTCGTACTATTTTTGAAACCCTTAAACCTGTTAGGTTTATTAAGATGCTTTCAAAAATAGCTAATATTAAAGACAAAGATATAATCCTTGATTTTTTTGTTGGGTCTGGTACAACAGCTCAATCAATTTATGATTTAAATAAAGTCGATTCTATTAAATGCAAATTTTTATGTGTTCAATTACCTGAATTAACAGAAGAAAAAAGTGAAGCATATAAAGCAGGCTATAAAACTATAGCCGAAATCAGCAAAGAAAGAATCCGCAGAGCAGGAAAAAAAATACATGAGGAAATTATAGCTGACATTAAGAATATAGAATCTGAAATAAAAAAACTGCAAGGCGAAATACCTACAGACGAAACCAAAACAGAAATTGTAAATCTTAAAACCAAAATTGAACAATTAAATAATCAAGATTTAGGTTTCAAAGTTTTAAAATTAGACGACAGCAACTTCAAGCAATGGCAGCAAATAAATGGCAAAGATGCAAAAGCCTTGGAAGAACAAATGAAACTTTTTATTGACCCCGTAGCCGAAAATGCAACTATCGAAAATATGGTGTATGAGTTGCTTTTAAAAAGTGGAAAAGACCTTAATTGCAAGATTGAACATGCAACAAACTATTTCAAAATAAATGAAAACGAATTGGTTTTCATGCTCGAAAAAGCCACACAGGAAATTATTGATGCAGTTTTAAAAGAAAAACCATTGAAAGTAGTTGCGTTAGATAAATTATTTAAAGGCAACGACCAATTAAAAACCAACACTGTATTGCAAATGAAAGATGCAGGGGTAGAATTTAAAACGATATAAAAACACGCAAAATATGGAAAACGAAACCAAAACTATTTTTGAAAATGGAGCAACATGGCTTCGGGCTGATTTCCATTTGCACACAAAAGCAGATAAAGAATTTTCATACACTGATAATGAAAATGATTTTTGCCGTTTGTATATTGAGCAACTCATATCACAAAATATTAATGTTGGTGTCATTACTAATCATAATAAATTCGATAAAAATGAATTTGTTGCTTTAAGAAAAAAAGCAATTAAAGAAAGTATAGGATTATTTGCCGGAGTTGAATTTTCGCTCAAAGAAGGAATACATATTTTAATAGTTTTTGATGATAAATGGTATCAGGGTGAAACGGATAATATCAACAAATTCTTAGATAATGCTTTTTATGGCATTGCTAACTATGATAAACCAAATTACCCTAATTCAAACTTCAGCCTAAAAGAAACGGTTGATGCATTAGACAAAATCGGACACGATTACTTTATCGTATTGGCTCATATTGATGATACTAATGGTTTATTTTCGGAGTTGAGAGGCAGAACGCAGGAGGATTTTGTTAAGCAAGAATCATTCAATCGGGTTTTGGCTGTTCAGAAAAGTGCTAATCTTGAAAATTACAACAAGCTTAATTTGTGGCTAAACAGAAAGAGTAAAATCGCTTGTGTTGAGGGTTCAGATAATGCCCACGGAGGTATTGAAGCTATTGGGAAAGGCAAGGGAACTTATGTAAAGATTGGTGACTTTAATTTTGAAGCATTAACCTTTGCATTATCTGATAGTGAAAACAGAATTTCACCCAAAGATAAACCCGAAATAAAAAATTCCTATATAAAATCAATTGCATTTGAAGGGGGTTTATTAGAAGGAACAAAAATTGATTTTTCTCCTGAACTTAACAATTTAATTGGAATCAGGGGAAGTGGTAAATCATCGTTATTGGAAGTTTTACGTTATGTTCTTGGAATTTCATTACCTGTTAATGCTGCTGACCCTGAATATAAAAACTCATTGGTAGAACGCTCGATGGGTAGCGGAGGGAAAGCAATTGTTACGGTAGTAAATAAACAAAATGAAGAATATAGAATAGAAAAATTATATGGTCAAAAAGAGGATATTTACAAAAGTAACCAACTTCAAACAGGAATTTCTATAGATGCCACAGGTTTTAATTCCCCAATTTATTTTGGACAAAAAGACCTATCAAATAAAGGAAAAGATTTTGAAGGTGATTTAATTCAGCGTCTTATTGGAACAAGATTAAAAGCGGTTCAAGTTAAAATTGAGCAAAAGAAAAGAGAGGTTGAAAACATATTATCTGAATTAAAAAAACTTCATAACTTAAAAGAATTAAAAAAAGAAACAGAAGTTCAAATTCAAAATTCAAAACATCAGCTTGATTTTTTTAAAAAAGAAGGTGTTGAAGATAAATTAAAACAGCAAATACTCTTTGATTCTGATATTTCAAAACTTATTCAAAATGAATCTACAGTTAGAAGCTATTTAAGTGAATTGGCATCTGTAATTTCTAACCATGATTATTTCTTTCAACAAGAAATTACTGGTTCAGAGATTAATAAAGAATTATTTGAAGAAGCAAAAACAATTATTCAAGAACTAAAACTAGAGTTTGAAAAACTAAAAACGATTCAAAAGAACTCTGTTCTCAGTCAGCAAAAATTAAAAGAGGTTATTTCAAAAATCAATACCAAGAAAGAAGGTTTAAAAGAAGAATTTGCAAAGATTAAACGTGAAATAAACACAGACACCATTAATCCCGATAATTTTCTGAATCTGAATAGGCTAATTGAAACGGCACTTTTGAAATTAAAAGAAATCGAAAAATCCGAAAAGAGAAGAATCGAATTGAAAACCAATTTACTTGAACGTCTTACTGAACTTGATAACCTTTGGCTAGAAGAATACAATGTTCTCAATAAAGAAGTGAATAGGATTAATGAAGCTGAAAGTAAAATATCTATTGAAGTTGAATTTAAAGGCAGGAGAGATAAATTCATTGATAAAATGAAGCAGGTTTTCAAAGGTACAGGTATCCGAGAAACCGCTTATCAGGAGATTGAGGCAAACTACAAAGACTTCATTCAGATTTACAGAAACAATAGCAAATTGAATGATATATTGAATGAAAATCATGTTGTAGATTTTAAGCGAAGGTTTATTGAAAATAGGGAGGAATTACTCACTTTTAAAGTAGAAAATAAAATTATCATTCAATACAATGGTAAATCATTAGATAAGCATTCTTTAGGGCAACGAGCATCAGCATTAATATTATTTTTGTTGGCTCAAAGAGAAAATGATGTATTGATTATTGACCAACCCGAAGATGATTTAGATAATCAAACCATCTATGATGAAGTAATTAAAGAATTAAAGAAAATTAAGGGTAATATGCAATTTATCTTTGCAACCCATAACGCCAATATCCCTGTTCTTGGTGATAGTGAAAAGGTTGTTTCGTGCAGCTATGACGAAAAGAAAATTACAGTACATTCCGGCACTATTGATAATCACCAAACACAACGGTTTATAGTTGACATTATGGAAGGTGGTGACGAGGCATTTAATCGCAGGAAAAACATTTATAGTATTTGGAACATTGAAAAAATAAAAACAATATGAACGCAATTGAATTACTTGATATAATTAGCACTGGAGAAACAAGCAAGGTTCAGTTTAAAAGAGAAATTGACAGTAACGATTCTATTGCTGCCGAAATGATAGCTTTTTCAAATTCACGAGGAGGTAAAATGTTTTTTGGAGTTGAAGATAAAACTGGCAAAATTACTGGGCTTAGTATAAAACAAATTCATGACTATAATCAATTGTTGGCAAATATTGCTAATGATATGATAAAACCACAGGTTTTTATTTATACTGAGGTTGTTGGTGTTTCTTTTTCTGATGATGATGAAAAAAAAGTACTGATAGTTGAAATTTCAGAAGGTACTGCGAAGCCTTATAAGGATAAAAATGGAGCTATTTGGATAAAGCAAGGTTCAGATAAAAGGAGGTTGACAGATAATAACGAGCAGATACGTTTGTTTCAACAAAGTGGAATTTTATATTTAGATGAAATGATTATTCCACAAACAAATATAAATGATGTTGAAAACTCAAAAGTAGAGAAATATGTTAAAGCACTTCAAAAGCGAGAAGCAGATGAAAGCATTACCATTACAGAAAACCTTTTAAATAATCTGAATATCATTAAAGAAAGCCATCTTACATTAGGGGGGCTATTATTTTTTGCAAACAATCCTCAGAAGTACCGACCTGCATTTTGTGTAAAGGCAATTTCATTTTTTGGAAATAGTATTGGAGGAACTGAATACCGTAGTAGTCAGGATATTGTTGGAACAATTCCTGAGATTTTTGAGGAAACAATGAGATTTTTTACATCAAATTTACAACATGTTCAAGCTGGTCAAAATTTCAATTCTGTAGGTAAATTAGAAGTTTCACAAATTGCATTGGAAGAATTTGTACAAAATGCTTTGGTACATAGAGATTATTCTAAGAATTCACCAATTAGAATTATGATTTTTGATAATAGAATTGAAATTGTGAGTCCAGGTTCCTTACCTAATAGCCTAACAATAGAAAACATCAAAATGGGTAATGCTGTTGTACGTAATAATCTTTTAGTTTCTTATTGTTCAAAGCTAATGATTTATCGAGGTTTTGGTTCCGGGATTAATAGAGCATTGGAAGCACAACCAAATATCGAGCTTATCAACGATGTTGAAGGCGAACAATTCAAAGTTATAATTCCAAGACCAGAAAAGAAATGAAGTTATCATTTGAAGCAAATTTAAGTTATCAGCAAGATGCAATAAAGTCTATTACAGCCTTGTTTGAGGGGCAACCAATGGAAGATTCCATTGTGGAATTTAAACTTGAAGAAAAGGGTAAATTAGATTTAATCAATGGGATTGGAAATAAACTTGTATTGTCCGAAGAACAGGTACTTGAAAACTTACAGGAAATTCAAACCGTAAACGAAATTAGCAAAGCCTCAAAATTAGACGGTTTTCATTTTTCGGTAGAAATGGAAACAGGTACAGGGAAAACGTATGTATATTTACGGACTATTTACGAGCTTTTCAAACAATATGGCTTCAAGAAATTTGTAATTGTTGTTCCTTCGGTGGCAATACGTGAAGGGGTTTTAAAAAACCTCGAAATTACACATGAACATTTTCAAAATCTCTATGATAATGTTCCAGTTCATTTTCAGGTTTACGACAGCACAAAAGTTTCATCGTTGCGAGGTTTTGCAACAGGCAACAATATTGAGGTTTTAGTAATCAATATTGATTCTTTCGCCAAAGACGAAAACATTATTAATAAACCAAACGATAAATTAAACGGTCAACGTCCGGTTGAGTTTATTCAAACTACCAATCCCATTGTAATTGTGGACGAACCGCAAAACATGGAAACCGAAAAACGTATTACAGCTATTGATAATCTCAAACCACTTTGTACGCTTCGTTATTCGGCAACTCACAAAAACCAATATAATCTAACATACAGCCTCAATCCTGTAAAAGCCTACGATATGGGTTTGGTAAAACAAATTGAGGTAGATTCCATAATTGAGGAAAACTCTAATAACGATGCTTTTATCTCGGTTGATTCTGTAACAGCAACCAAAACAAAGGTAACGGCAAAAGTTTCAGTTTTTGTAAACGAGAAAAATGGTGTAACAAAAAAGTCATTATCGGTAAAAGTTGGCGACGACCTTTATAAACTATCAAACGAGCGTGAAATATACTCAAATGGTTATATCATTGAGGAAATAGACGCTTCAAATCAATGTATTTCCTTATCAAACGGTAATATTTTATACAAAGGAGATTCGCAAGGTGGTTTGACAGATGAAGTAATGAAGTTTCAAATTCGCAAAACGGTTGAAGAACACCTGAAAAAAGAACTTCGTTTAAAAGCCAAAGGAATAAAAGTATTGTCGCTTTTCTTTATTGATAAAGTTGCAAATTACAGGCAGTACGATGCTTCGGGCAACTCAAATCATGGAAAATTTGCCTTGTGGTTTGAGGAAATTTATAAAGAACTAATTGCAAAACCAACATTTAAAACACTTGATAATTTCCCGATTGATGAAATACACAACGGCTATTTTTCGCAAGACAAGAAAGGAAAAATGAAAGACACTTCGGGCGAAACCCAAGCCGATGATGATACATACAGCCTTATAATGAAAGACAAAGAAAAACTATTGGATGTTGAAAATCCTTTACGTTTTATCTTTTCGCATTCAGCCTTGCGTGAGGGTTGGGATAATCCAAACGTTTTTCAGATTTGTACGCTAAACGAAACAAAATCAGAAATAAAAAAACGTCAAGAAATTGGACGAGGTTTAAGACTTGCGGTTGATAAAGAAGGTAAACGAATTTACGACCAAACCATAAACCGATTAACTGTTATTGCAAACGAATCGTATGATGATTTTGCAAAAGCACTTCAAAAAGAAATTGAAGAAGATTGCGGGGTTAAATTTACTGGACGCATTAAGAACTCAAAAGACCGTACACAAATTAAATACCGCAAAGGTTTTGAAGCCGACCCACGTTTTCTTGAAATTTGGGAAAAGATTAAAACCAAAACAAGCTATCGAGTTGATTATTCAACAAACGACTTAATTACACTTGCTGCAAAAGCGATAAAAGAAATACCTGAAATTAAAGCACCATCAATACGCTCAACAAAAGTTTCGGTAACAATGACCGATGAAGGTGTTGGAACTTCGTATGTTGGCGACAAAATAGAATCGTATGGCGGTTATTCATGGAAAATACCCGATGTTTTAGGATACATTCAAAGCAAAACCGAATTAACACGTTCAACAATTCAAGAAATAATAAGCAAATCGGGAAGGATTAATGATATCCTAATTAACCCTCAATTGTTCCTTGATTTGGCTTCACAAGCCATTAAACGCACTCTGTACGATTTAATGATTGATGGTATAAAGTACCATAAAATTGGCAACACAGAATATTACACACTTGAATTATTTGATGATAAAGATTTTGAAGTCTATTTGAACGATTTTGCTTTTAAAGTTTCAGACAATTCAAAAACAATTTATGAAGAATACATTCCTTTAGATTCAGGCGTAGAAAGCAGATTTGCACAAGATTGTGAAACAAGCGAACAAGTTAAATTCTATTTTAAACTTCCAAATTGGTTTAAGATTCCAACTCCGATTGGAAATTATAATCCCGACTGGGCAATAGTTTTCGAGGGCGACAGGAAAATTTATTTTGTAGCAGAAACCAAAGACACAGGAACACCACAAGTTGATTTATCAAAATTAGGCGGAGACGAACAACTGAAAATAAAATGCGGTAAAGCACATTTCAACGTATTTGAAAATATTGAATATAAAGTAGTTAATAAAATAGGACAATTGATTGAGTAATGTCAAGAGGGCTTACCATATAACGTAACCAAATATAGGTATTTTTATGGTATCTATTTTTATTTTTTATTCAGTATACTTAGCCTTAGGATACAATTACAAAATCTGAACTGAGGGAAGATTAGCGTATTATTGTCGTTACAAACGACAATATATAAACTCCTCGTTACAAACGAGGAGTAGGAAGATTAATTGAATTTCAGGCAATAGAGTTGAAAGAAAACAAATATGCAACTTTAGAACTTTATGAACTTGTAAACTATTTACAACGACCCAAAAACAACTCCTGCAATAGTTGATAATACAACCACAATAGCCACATACACAATAGTTTTTTGCGTGCCCATTACACCTCTAATTACCAACATATTGGGCAACGACAACGATGGACCTGCGAGCAACAATGCCAAGGCAGGACCTTTGCCCATCCCCGAAGCTAAAAGCCCTTGTACGATGGGAACTTCGGTAAGTGTAGCAAAATACATAAACGCTCCCACAATAGAGGCTAGAAAGTTTGATAAAATGGAATTTCCGCCTACTGCCCACGCTACCCATTCATTGGGAATAATGCCTGGAATGGATACATCATCGTGTGTAGAGCCTAACAAAAATCCTGCTATCACTACCCCAATTGCCAACAACGGCATAATTTGCTTGGTAAAACCCCAACTAGATAAAATCCACTCCTTGTTGTCTGTATCTTCCGATTTATCAAGCAAAGCAATAGAACTTACTGCTACTATTGCAACCACCATTACCACCAAGGGATTGCCAATAAAAAAAGCAGCCAATACAGTAACTACAGCTCCTAACAACACTTGCCACGATGGGAGTTTTAAAATACGTATCATGGAATAAACGAGCACTAAACCAAATACCCCTGTAATATGCCATTTATATTGCCATAGATAAAACCAAAAACTCGTTGTATCGCCTTCGGCTGGTCGCCCCCAATTGGCAAATACCAAGATAAATACCAAGGTAAAAAATGCAGCGATGTTTGCCATAAAGGTCTTTTTTCGGGTACATCAGGAAACGATAATTGCTCTTGTGCTTTTACTTTTTCTTCTTTGCGGTAGATAAATGCCATTATCAATCCGATAACCACACTAAACACTACTGCTCCAATTACACGTGCAACGCCCATTTCGAAACCCAAAATACGTGCCGTAAGAATAATGGCTAAGATATTGATTGCAGGACCTGAATACAAAAATGCTACTGCTGGACCTAAGCCTGCTCCTCGCTTATGAATGCTAGAAAATAAGGGTAATATAGTACACGAGCAAACGGCTAAAATAGTGCCCGATACGGCAGCTACTGTATATGCTACCCAGCGTTTGGCTTTGGCTCCAAAATACTTTATTACCGAACCTTGGCTTACAAATACCGCAATAACACCCGCAATAAGAAACGCAGGCAACAAACACAAAATAACATGCTCGCGTGCGTACCATCGGGATAAATCGAGCGTAGCATCAATAGCCGTAGCAAAAACAACACTTTCGAGCGGTAAAAAATAAATGCCTAAAAATACTACGACAATGGCTAGTAGTATTTTCAATTCCGTTTTGAGTTCCATAGTTTTATAATTATTTCGTTAAAACACGAAATGAATACGTAAAAATTTTTTATAGTTAGAAAAATAAAATAGCAGCAAAATAAAGTCCAACCACGATAAAAAGTACACCAACTACACGTCTAAACCATTTTTCGAATACTTTTATTTTGTTGTAAAACAAGCTTACGCTGGATATACTAAAAGCAAATATCCAGGCAAAAATAACCACAGGCAAACCAGTAGCTATAGCAAACACAAAAGGCAAGGCATACCCTGCTGATACTGAAACAGACAACGGAATAAGTGCCCCAAAAAATAACACACCACTATACGGACAAAAAGCCAGAGCAAATACAATTCCCATCAAAAAGGAACTCCATGCAGAACCTGACGATGCTTTTTCTTCCATTTTTAATGTCATTCGACTAAATCCCGGTAGCGATATTTTAATAAAATCGAGCATAAAAACACCCATTACCAATAGAAAAGGAACAAGTAAATACATGCCATACAAACTAATAAAACGCTGAACTTTAAAAAGGCTTACACCCTGCTGAAACAACACAATCAGCATAATACCCAATACAGTATAAGACACAGCCCTACCCAATGTATATACAAGTCCATTGATAAATACCTTGCGTTTTTGCTGCATGTCTTTGCTTATAAACCCGATAGCCGTGATATTAGTAGCCAAAGGGCAAGGGCTGATGGCAGTCATCAACCCTAGCACAAAGGCTGTTAAAATCGGAATTTCAGATTGTGAAACAATGGTTTGTAAAAACTCCACTACTTAATGGCTTTATTGATTGCTTCTACTAATTTGGTTTCGAGTTCAGTTTTATCACCACTGCGTACGCAACCACGCACTACTTCTGATACGTCAATTACTTGTTGTTTTTTCTTTTTCTTTTTGCCTACAATAACGATGGTTTGAGCTTTGGCTTGGTGTTTTTCTACCAAGGCTTTGTTTGCCTCATCAGCAATACGAACTTGCTTAAATACTACATCTCCTTTGGGATAGTTTTTTTCTACCACAGCTTTTATGTCGGCTTCTAAGTTATTACAAGCACGAGCTTTGCAACAAGGCATATCGGCTTTAAAATAAAGAACTTCGGCTTTTTGAGCTACAACTACTGTAACTGACATCAGTGCCAATACGGCTAAAATAAGTGTTTTTTTCATACTTTTATTGATTTAAATACTTGGTAACTTCTTGGTTTATTATTGTTTTTAATTGTTCTGGATTACTAGTGGCGAGAGCAAAAGCTTGGTCGGTAATATCGCTGTAAGCATCTGCTGTAGCAATGATTAATGAGCTAAATGCTACTTCGTATTTTTCGGCTAAAGCATCATTTTTTTTGACAGAGAAATCTACTTCTACAAAACGTACATCTTCGTTGTTGGCAAAATACGTATCGACAGCCGATTGGGCAGTTTGCTGAATGGAAACGCAAGTAGGACAACGTTGCTTACCATGAAAATAATATACAGTTACTTTGGCTACATCGTTTTCATGGGCTACTTGCTCTGTAGATTCGGTTTTGGCACACGAAACAAACAAGAGAAAAACAACAAATAGGACACTCATTTTCTGTTTCATAGGAAGGCCTGTTTAGTTCGTTGACAAAATTATTTGTAATTGCACTTTCGAGGGCAATACTCCTTTCAGCACAACTTTACCGTTAATCACTAAAGCAGGAGTGGCAATAATATTGTATTGCATAATTTCCATAATATCTTCTACTTTGGTAATGGTGGCATCAAGTTGCATTTCTTGCACTGTTTCTTGCACTAATTTTTCTAAACTTTTACATTTCGGACACCCTGGTCCAAGTACTTTAATTTCCATACTCATTATCTTAAATTAGTCGTTATTGATTGAATAAAAATCCATCACCATCTGTTTGGCTTCTTCCCAGTTTTCTTTGTTAATGCAATACTTAATATACGGCGGGTTGATTTCCCCTTGTATAAAACCTGCTTTTTTCAATTCTTTTAAGTGTTCGGACAAGGTAGAGCGTGCAATGGGTAAATTCTCTATCATATCGCCACTATAGCAACATTTTGAGGCATTCTTAACTAAGTACTCCATAATAAATACACGTACAGGATGACCCAATGCCTTGTTGTAACGAGCTAATTTTTCTTGTTCTTCTGTAAAGTTTTTCTTTGCCATAATTCGTATTTCGTAAAAAGACGAAACAAAGATAAATAAGTTTACGGTACAAGGCACAAAAAAACTGCTAAATTAATTTTATTTAGCAGTTTTAACGTTTGAATAGGGAAGATAAATAGTGGATAGGATTGAAATCCTATACCAAATTCATTTCCTTTAAAATTTCGTTGGTTTTGCGAACAGCTACTGCACTGGCAGCAAATTTTTCTTTTTCTTCTTCGCTTAATTCAAGTTCAACAATTTTTTCAACCCCATTTTTCCCTAAGATTACAGGCACACCAATCATAATATCGTTTAAGCCGTATTCACCATTTAAAACAACCGAACAAGGAATAATTTTCTTTTGGTCACGTAATATAGCTTCCACCACAATAGCCGATGCTGCACCTGGAGCCATCCATGCCGACGTGCCTAAAAGTCCAGTTAACGTAGCACCTCCTACCATGGTAGCTTTTGCCACTTCTTCCATTTTTTCTTTGCTTAGTAATTTGCTTACTGGAACGCCTTTATACGTAGCTAAACTGGTAAGTGGCACCATTGTAGTATCGCCATGTCCTCCAATTACCATCCCTTGCACATCGTTGGCATTACATTGCAATGCTTGGCTCAAATAATACGTAAAACGTGAACTATCTAATGCTCCTCCCATACCAATAATTCTGTTTGAAGGTAATCCTAAAGTTTTCATAGCCAAACATGCCATCGTATCCATTGGGTTGGAAACGATAATTAAAATTGCATTAGGCGAATATGCCAAAATACTTTCTGCCACACTTTTTACTATACCAGCGTTAATACCTATCAAATCTTCTCTTGTCATACCTGGTTTACGTGGTACTCCCGACGTAATTACCACAACATCCGAATTGGCAGTTTGAGCATAATCGTTGGTACAACCTTTTACTACCGTGTCAAATCCCATTAGTTGGGCTGTTTGCATAATATCCATGGCTTTCCCTTCAGCCACACCCTCTTTCACATCTAGCAAAACGACTTCGCTTGCTACTTCATTAATTGCTAATACATTAGCACAGGTTGCCCCTACATTTCCTGCTCCTACAACGGTTACTTTCGACTTCATTATTTGTATTTTTAAAAAGTGGTGATTTTACTGCCCACAAAATTACAATTTTTTCTTTCATATCAAAGAAAGAAGAGAATAAATCAGCACTTCCTTAACAAAAAAATAACATTTTTTACACCCTGTTTTCAACAATAAAAGACAGGAACACTTAAATTTACAAAAAACGAAGCTATTTTTCATAGCATACTAGCATAATTTGTGTACTTTTGTACCGAAAATGGGATATACTATGCAATTTAAACGAGTGCTTACCTGTATAATCGGGTTGTCGATTATGCTTATTTTTAGCCAGTGTTCAACAAAAAACAACACATGGTTGTCTCGTAATTTTCAGTCTTTTTCCACACGCTATAATGTTTATTTCAATGCCAATGAAAGCTATAAAAAAGGAATAGAAAAAATTGCTTCGGGACACAAAGATTCCTACACCGAAATATTGCCCATTTTTCCAATCAGCGTGCATACAAATGCCTCTTTTGCTACCAACGAAATGGCTATCAGCATAGAAAAAAGCGAAAAAGCCATAAAAAACCACTCCATAAAACGCAAGCCAAAACGCAATCCATCCAAATTACAAGACCCATCCTATCAGGCTTTTCTGAATCAATCAGAATACAATCCAATGGTGGAACAATCTTGGCTTTTAATTGGAAAATCACAATTCCATCAAGCTGATTTTATGGCAGCTAATGCCACTTTTTTGTATATTATCCGTAATTATATTCATAACCAAGAATTGGTTACAGCAGCAACAATATGGTTGGCTCGTAGCTATGGTGAAGTCGGTTGGTTTTATGAGGCAGAAGACCTGATGAATAAGATTGACGAAGGAGGGTTCAGTCCGACAACAAATGTATTGTTTGTGTATGTAAAAGCGGATTTACTACTCAAACAAAAACGATACCAAGAAGCCGTCCCTTTTTTAGAATCAGCTTATAATGCTGAAAAAAAACAACAGCAACAAGCTCGCTTAGGATTTATCTTGGGACAAATTTACGAAAAAGAACAGCAATATGACAAAGCATTTACGTATTACAACTACGTACTGAAAAAAAATCCTCCGTATGAAATGGCGTTTAATGCCAACTTGAAGAAAACTCAATCGTACCAAGGAAAAGATTACGAAAAAATGATTAAAGATGTAACTAAATTAGCATCCAATGAACGTAATTATGAATACTTAGATCAGCTATATACGGCAATAGCAAAACTTTATCAACGAAACGGAAAAACGACTAAGGCAATAGAATACTACCAACTTGCAATAGAAAAAAGCACACGCAATGGCATGGATAAAGCAGAAGCTCTTTTGTCTCTTGGACAGCTATACATCAACAACAAAGAATACGTAAAAGCACAACCTTTGATAAATGAGGCTGTACCTATCTTGCCTTCCTCATATTCTAACTATCGTTCGTGGCGTACAATATCCGAAAATCTGAACGAACTTGCTTTACACCACAATCGAATAGTGCTAGAAGACAGCCTCCAAAAATTGGCACAATTACCTGAAATTGAACGCATAAAACGGATACAAGAAGTAATAAAAGTAGAACAAGAAGCTCAAGAAAAATTAAAAGAAAAGATTGACAAAGAGGCAAAACAACAAGAAGAACGCGAACGCAATGCATTTTCTACTCTTCCCTCCCTCGCTTTAGGGGAAATTGGAGATAAATCATGGTATTTTTACAACCCCACATTAATCGGAAGAGGAAAAATAGAATTTCAACGTACCTGGGGAAATAGAATACTAGAGGATAACTGGCGAAGAAAAAACAAAACAGCAGTATTAAATGATAGGCAAGAAACAATAGATGAAGTTGTTCAAAAGATAGAACCCTCGTCAACAACAGAAAATGTAACACAACAACCAGACTCCATATCACCTACAGACAAACAAATAGCGAAGTATTTACAACAGATACCGCTTTCAGTGGCACAAAAAGAAAATTCTGATAATGCCATTATGGAAAGTTTATACAATCTTGTGTACATATATAAAGAAAAAGTACCTGATTATGAATTGGCTCAACAAACATATGCTGAATTAATCGAACGATTTCCTTCGTCCTCTTTCATTGCCGAAGCAACATTTAATATGTTTCAATTACATAGTAAAGAACAAAACTTGTTAGAGGCAGAAAGAAGCAAACAATATATTTTAGCAAATTTCCCAACTTCAACCTATGCTGTTTTTTTGCAAAATCCAGAGGAGCTCAACACCCTAACACAATTACGAAAAGAAGAAGAAAAACTCTATGCTGAAACATACGAAGCATTTCTGAAGAATGATTATGCTATAGTTGCCTTAAACTTGGAAAAAGCACAAAAAGAATTTCCTTTTTCTAAACTTACGCCAAAGTTTCGCTTTTTAGAGGCATTAAGCACTAGTAAAAAGAAAGGGAAAGATGCTTTTAAAACAAGCCTTGAACTTATCGTAAAGGACTATCCTGACAGTGAAATTACACCAATGGCAAAAGATATGATAGCCCTAATGAAGCAAGGACAAGAACCCCAATCCTCTCTTTCGCACAGCAACTTGCTCGCCGAACGCACTAGCGTAGTAACGGAACAGGTATTTGCAGAAAACATTGCCAAAGCAGGTTTTGTATACGAACCACAGGACAACCATTTATTTGTATTAATAGTTAACACAGATTCAATTACCCGAAATACTCTTATTTTTAATATAGCATCGTATAACTTTACTCGTTTTTTAATTAAAGAATTGGATATTCAAGTAAAAGAATTAGACGATGTAAGTGTCGCAATTGCCATTAGTGGATTAGATAATTTATCTGAAGCTATATGGTACCAAAAAACACTGTTAGCAGATAGTACTGTTACAAAACAATTACAAAAAACCGATTACAAAGGTTTTGTAATTTCTGAATATAATTTTTCTTCTGTTACAAATACAGAATCATTGGAACGTTATTTTGAATTTTATCGTACCAATAACCTACAAATTACAGAGCCTAATACCATCAAGCAATTAGAGCAAGAATCGGGGTTTGTAAAAGGTAACGCCGAATAACAGTTCAGCAAATTCGACATGTAAAAGAGCTGGTTTTTCCCCGAACAAAATCGTCACAAGTCCGTAATCATTCCGTAACAAGAACGCAACACCCCGTTTTTACCTTTGCGGTTGTAAAATAGATTCGTTTATCAAAAACGACCTATACCTAAACTTAACTGCAATATGACAAAACACATTTTTTCGCCGAAACGATACCTATCATCATTCCTATTTGTTTTTTTCTTTTTTTTATCCATAGTCATAAGTTTTGCTCAAAGTATTACTGGAACTGTTATTGATAAAAAAACAAACGAAACTCTTGCAGAAGCAGCAATTGCGGTAAATGGTCAAAAAGTATACACCGACTTAGATGGCAATTTTACCCTAGCAAACCTAGGTGGTAGCAAATGCGAACTTACAGTGAGTATGATTTCGTACGAAACACAAACCATCGAAATGGATTTGGCTAAAAATAAAGATGTAGCTATTGTATTGAAAAAAAGATAAAGGGTATTGATTGATAAAAGGATAAAGAGC
>Ga0116161_1002493_pt1 | contig 17471 bp, 20 predicted proteins | sample AD_JPNAS3_MetaG_FD_89877 | JGI IMG/M metagenome (GOLD analysis project Ga0116161, IMG submission 89877) | Active sludge microbial communities of municipal wastewater-treating anaerobic digesters from Japan - AD_JPNAS3_MetaG | ecosystem: Engineered > Bioreactor > Anaerobic > Digestate | place... | reverse complement strand
TATTTAACAGGAAGCCTAGATTCGGATAGTGAAAGGAGTTTATATGTCAAAGGACTTGATACGTCCAGTTCTGATAGGAGTCTTTATTTAACAGGTTGTACGACAGATTCCAGTGAAAGAAGTCTGTATTTAGAAGTTGTTGCAACTGGGGATTCCGAAAGAGGACTGTACATAACAGGTTGTTTGTCGGATAATAGTGAAAGGACTCTTTACTTATCCGTAAACGAGGGCGGAAGTAGTGAAAGAGGTATGTGGTTGCACGGTAGTATGGTCGGAAACGCAGAGATGTATTTCTGGGATGGTAAAAACTGGATACAGATAGTCTAGTTGTTTACATACAAAAATAAATAATATACAATCTAATAGCAAAAAGCGGTATCGAGATTATAAGAGCCACGTTGTACAGGGGGCTCTTTTTGCTTTTTATATAATAGAATAAAACTATGGCAGGAGAACTTTTTTATCAAGCAATTATGAAGGTGCCTGGGTTAACTGGTAGTAGGTATCAGGACAGAGGTCGTGATTTGTACTACAAGCTCGGTGCTCCTTACGGTGCTTACGAGGGCAACCTAAAACAAAACTCTTGGTTGCTTAATCAAATTAGGAACAACAATTACTTTTCAACTACTCAACCTTGGAATAAGACATCTGCAACAACTACACCAGCAGCTGCAGACCCAAGACAAGCGATAGCGGATGCAACATTGAGTAAGGTGGAGCCAAGTCCATCCTTTTCTGACGTTATGCCTCAGGACACTTGGAACTCTGTTTTTGATGAATGGACCAGAAACTTTGCAAATGAGTATGTGCTACCTGAGTGGCAGGAGACTACTTACAAACCAGCTGTAGAAGACCTTACAAGAACGCTGGGCAATATGAACCAGCAAATAGGTCTTACGGGCTCTTGGAGGAGTGGAACGGCGCAGAACTCATTAAGGAGGGCAGCAGAAGAGTCTATTAAACAAGAAGAGCAGTTAAGAAAGGACTATCAGAGTGATATAGCGAATTTAAGAGATGCAGTAATGACTAACTGGGCAAACCCATTGTATTCGAGTCAAATGGAAAGGTATACAAATGCACCATGGAGGAATTTAAACCTAGGTGAAATGAGTAATGAAGCTGGAATTAATGCAAATACAATGGTCAATAACTTAGCTTCTCAATACGGAGTCACAGACACCAGTAAACTAAATGCCTTAATAGGGAGTTTGGGAGATTGGGACCCAAGTAGTAGACCCGATGTAACAACTTACGACTGGACTGTTCCAAAGGCTGACTTGAGTTTAATTGAACAGTATAGATAATTTAATGTATAAATAAATATGGCACAATCAAGTGAAATATACAACGAAATACAAAGTCTCCTTGGGCAGATAAATCCTAGGTTAGACGCACTTCCTGATGCAGACACCTATTATAAGAACAAGGTGAACGAAGCATATAATTACAATATGCCAGCAATACAAAATGCTGCTAAGTTAGAGGGTGAATTATATTCTTTACCAGGAAATTTAATGAGTCAATATGACGCAGAATTTGGTGGCAAGACTGGGGTAAGTTCAAACCAGAGGATTAATAGTATCCTAAGTCGTTTGGGAAACCAGGGGGCTTTAGCTAATACGGCATGGGGCCTAGTAGACCAGTCTAGGGCTAGAATGGATGAGCTTGCCAAAACACTTTTGAATCAATATAGAATGGGTATAGAAGCAGACCAAGCTAAACTTTCCCCTCTAATGAGCATTTGGGACAGGATGTATTCTGAGGAACAGGCTAATGCAAGAGCGGCTAGGAGTTCAAGAGGTAATACAAGTACAGCTACTCCTCTTCTTACATATAAGGATTTAGAAGACGAATGGAATAGAAGACAAGCAGAAAAGAATAAGAAGAACACTACTGTAACTAACAACAATCCTATTCCAACTGTTTCTAGTGAAAAGAAAAATCCAGTAAATGAATTTCTAAATAACCTCTTCAAAATGCCCGCAATAGGAGGTGGTGGTGGAAAATCTTGGTAGTTAATTTATTAAATAAATAATATGTACGAAAACTTAACCGACGAACAATTAGAAAAGTTATTGATTATAGCTCAAATGATGGAGAAAGCTCAGGGGGATGATACTCTTGTAAACGAATTAAACAAACAAGCATTGACTGTATTACTTCCAGAAACTGACTCTATTGACGAGCTAGCTTCTTTGTATCAACTGACTGGCGAGGAAAGTGTAAAAGACGACCTATTAAACGAGTATTATACTTCGAGAGGTATAGACCCTAAACAAAGGGGGTCTAATAATATCTACTCTACAAAGTTCTCGGAAGACTATGCACTGGACGACAAGAAGTACGGAGATGAAAATGCTGTTTTACAGGCTATTATGCAGGAAAACCCAGAATTATTGGCACAATATTATGAGGGTACTCCAAAACCAGAGAAGTTTAAATGGAAGAACATTGGTATAGGTATGGGTAGCGGTGCTGCAGCTGGAGCTGGAGCTGGTGCAATGTTTGGCGGTGTAGGAGCAATTCCAGGAAGCATCCTCGGTGCTGGGATTGGTGGTATAGGTGGACTAATAACTGCTATCGCAGACAAAAACACCGAGAACGCCAAAGAAAAGAGGGCTCGGTTGGAAAGCTTAGTGAGTCAGTATAGAAGTAATTTACCAAACAACTAATAACTGGGACATAGAAAAGTGTTTAAATTTTAAACGTTAAGGCATTGGCAAAATGGGTTAAACCGTTATCTCAAGTAGCAAGTAAATCTGCTGCTAGTAGAAACTTAAAAGACGAAGAAGTTGTACAGGCACTGATGGCACAAGCGGGTGTTCAAGACAAGGTTCAGAAACCTACCTTCCTAGAGAACCTTAGTGCTGCGTTGGGTGCGTTTGAATGGTCAGATGATGCTTTAAAAGCTCTCCAGGAAGGACAAAGTCTTCCCGAAGCAGTTGGCAACTACCTTGTTGATATTCCTAGAACTCTTGCAGGTGTTGCTCTTGGCAAAAGGGACTGGGTAGACCCTGATGAGGGACACGGTGTAGAACTCATGAAGTACCTTGGGATTGAAGAGAAAGTTCCCCAGTATATATTTGGAACCCTTGCAGATATATTTGAACCTAGTATGGCTATTAGTAGTACTATTAAAGGAGGTTCGAAACTTACAAAACTAGGAGCTTCGTTTTTAGATGATGTTGCAAAAGTTGGTGTTAAAAACCCCGATGAAGGGGTTAAAATTATTGCAAAAACATTTGGAAAAGAAGCTGGTGAAAGTGCTGCAAAAAGACTTGCTGCTAACGACGACATTATGTCTATCGCAAGCGACTTTATGCGTAAGTCTGGTAAGAGCTTGGGTTTTGTTGAAGATGTGGCTCCAGGGGCGTACTTGGGACTTTCTGCAGAGTCTGGAAGGAAAATAGCAGAAGGGACAATTCCTAGTTACATAGCAAAGCTCGTTGATTCTCCAGTAACGGCACCATTTGAAATAGGTTGGGACGTTGCAAAGAAAACTGGACTTTCAGACACGAAGTTAGCAAAAGGATTGAGTAAGGGATTAGAAAAGAACGTCCTGGACGCATTCGTTTATCAGAAGGGTCTTAAAGGAAAAGGGGAAGGCTTAGAGCAGTTTGGTAGTAAGATTAGTGGAATTAATACTGCAAGTGAATACGCTAGTGGACAGAAACTTAGAAAGCTTGAGAACTTTTTCAATAACTTGCCAAAAGAACAAAAGCAAGAGTTTTTCGAAAAGGGTATTGCAGACTATGTTGAAATTGGTGGTGGTTTACCACAGAAGACTACGGTTGCAGAATTTGTAGACACATTAAAAGAAGCAAAACTCATTGTTAAGTCCGACTACGACGAGATAATGAAAAGACTTGACCCTGTTGTTGCCCAGACACCTTTCGGGGACGTGCCAAAGCTTCTTAAGCAAAAAACTGCCTATGGAACTAATCTATTAGAAGACCAGTTGGGATACGCTTACAAATTTGTACCAGCTAGGTTAAATGCTATGTCTAAACAAGCTACAAAATGGAACGAACTTTTGAATGAAATAGGTTATAAAGGGAATAAGGTTATAGAGACAGCGAAGGATGTCCAACGTTTTAGAGATGCTATTAAAAGAAGTCGTTTAGACGAACAAAGCAAGGAATTTTACAACAGGTATATTGCCGATATATTTGAAGCAAACCTTGATATAGAAGGAAAGAGAACAGCCCTTGGATTGGCAGATTTAGGTCCTGGATATATAAGAAGAAGTTATAATATTAAGTCTGTAAACGACTTACCAAAGGATATTAAAAAGAATCTTATTAGCAGACAAGAGAGAATGTTGCCAAGTTTGGCTGATTTAGAAGTTTATAACGAATTTAGTCCTACAAAACTTGAGTTACAAACTGGTGCTAGGGGATTGGTAAACCAGATTAGTTATAAGGCAGGTCAAGACCAAGCGGTCAAACAGACCTATGACGCTTACAATTCACTTATAGAACAGGTTAAAATGGGCATGATGCCAGACTTTGCCGTTAAGGGTATGGGGGATGTACCTAAAACTTGGGAGAAGACAGGAGTCCCTATGTTAGACGAGGCAGGTATTTTGGTAAACAAAGATACTTGGGACGTGATAAAGGACAGCAATAAATTCTTGCTTGGGGAGACTGACTACAATGAAGTATTTAAGGCTTTTGATAAAATAAACTCGTGGTGGAGGGGATGGACTACAGCCTGGACAGTCAAACTGCCTAAGGGTGTAAACCTGCCAGGACTGGGTAATGAAATACCTTTGAACCCTGCATACTTTGTACGTAACTGGATGAACAACAAAATGTCTATGGCGCTGTACGCTGGTATGAATCCTGCAGAAATACCTACTAGAATGTTTCAAGCTAAAAAAGTCTGGAATTACTTATCAAAAGGAGCTGGTGGGGATGAAAAGATAGGAAATTACACGGTTAAACAAATAGGGGACGCATTCGCACAACAGGGGGGACTTGGTGGAACTAATGTGGAAGACATCCTCAAGAGTATGGGTGAGTATGAAGGAGCACTAGGGGCTGTAAAGGGTGCTTTAGGTGGTGGAGAGTTAGCTCAAAAAATTGAGGTTAGTGACAAAATTGCAATCTTTTTAGACCAAAAGCTTAAAAACATAGGAGACGTTAAAGCTATGGACAAAGTAAGGTTTGCACTTTTTGACTACTCTCAATTGACTGATTTTGAATTAGAAAAGGTGAAGCCTTTGTTTGCCTTTTATTGTGTACCAGACAGTGCAGAGATTTTAACTAGGGACGGTTGGAAACACTACCAAGACTTAGAGATTAAGGAAGAAGTACTTTCGTATAACAGAAAGAAAGAGGTTATGGAGTGGACACCACTTAAAGGTATAGCTACATTTGAACATGACCAAGAATTATATGAGTTTGCAAACAAGAGGTATTCTTTTATGTTTACTGATGAACATAAGTGGGTTACTAAACAATACGATAAAACCGAAGCACTAAAAAAGGCTAACCAGTTGAATACAGGTGATTCTCTTAGAGTATTAGCTCCTTATGTTTCAAAGGGGGAGTCTATTTTGACACCAGAACAAGCCAGGTTACTAGGTTGGTGCTTAACTGATAGTTGTATAAGAACAAGAAAAAACATTATTAGAAAGGATTTTTTGAGAGTGACACTGTGTCAACATCCCAGTAAGTTCTTGAGCGAAGTAAAAGAGATTGCAGGTGGTAAACCAAGTAAACCTCATCCTACTTCAGGAACTGTATACGTTCCTGTATTAAAAGAAAGACTGGAGCCTATTAGGGAATACTTACTAGACAGGTCTAAGTTGCCAGGGTTGGTTACAAGGCTTTCAAAGGAAGCACTTAAAGCAATGTTTGACGCTATGTATAAGGCTGATGGAACAGTCTCTTTGAGAAGAGGGGCAAGAGATTCTATGTTTTTTGCTTCTCAAGACAAAGACAAGAGAGAAATTTTTAGACTTATTGCAACTCTTTTAGGATATAGAACTAGCATATCTAAAAGGGGGTGTTACTTGTCAAAAAGACAATACCTCAAGGTTGCGTACAATCTAAAAAGAAAGCACTATAAGGGGGTTGTGTGGTGTCCTCAGACAGACAATGAAACTTGGGTTATGAGACAGAATGGGTTTATTACTATTACAGGAAATACTTGGAACCGTAAGAATATAGAATCCTTATTTACTACTCTCGTGAAGGACCCAAAGAGGGTCAAGATGTTTGACAAGATATTTAAAGGGTTTAAGCAACTTGCAGATGAACAGGGTACGGACATTCGAGAAATACTCCCAGACTACCTACAAGGTGCTTACTCGATAATAACAGGAGATAAGGGTCAGGTGGGGGCACTTTATGGGTTTGGTACAAACATAGAGGCTGCAGGGGAATTGTTTGGTAGAGACTTAAAAGAGTCGGCACAGAACCTCTTCGGTCAGTTAGCACCTAATATTAGAATCCCATTAGAGCTTGTAGCAGACTTTAATTTCTTTAAGGGTAAACCTATTTCCGAAGACACTTCTGCATATAGTATGAGGAATCTGCCTGAAAATGCGAAGGAATTAATGGGAATACAGGGAACAAGCTTTACTACTGACGACGGTAAAGAAGTGACTACATACAAAATGAATCCTACTGTTAAGTATATGGTGGAAAACTTTAGACCTGCAACAAGCATGTTGAAACTGTTTAACATTGCTTCCGACGAAGGTGTGGACAATGAGATGTTTTTGGATTTACTAAATTATATAACAGGTATAAGGTATCAACAGTATGACACTGAGTATTTAAGAAGACAATTAGAAAATGAAAGATATAAGCAAAGGATGCAAATGCTAATGGATGAAGGTTATGTTAGCGAATATAAAAATTATTACATACCTAAAGAAAAATAATATGAAAAAGACCCTCTTAAAAACATTTCTGAAGATATTGATGCACTTGGGTTTCCTAACCCTGTTTTGTGTGTTAATATGGATATATAGAATTAAAGTCGCCGCTATTTTAATTTGGCTAGTATTACGATATGGCTTCTGAAACAAATCTCGAAAAAGCGATGAGTGTAGTAAAAAACTACGTGATTCCAAGTATCGCTCTAATAGCAAGTATTGCCGTAGCTTGGTCTATACTAGGCAATACTGTCTCGCATAATGCCAAGGCAATAAGTGATTTAGAAACCAGGTGCGACAAGAATGAAGAAGTGGTACAATTGATTCTTGAAAGACTCGCAAGTATAGACACGAAATTGGAGTATATTGTGAAAGAGTTGGATAAGCAATAATTTTAGTTTTTTACTAAAATGGGTGTTAAGATAACAAAGAAACTCATACCTACGTCTAGGTATAATTGGAAAAGTCATACGACTATGAATCCTGTAGGGGTTTGTGTTCATAACACGGCAAACGATGCTTCTGCTCTCAACGAAATTTCTTATATGACCCGAGTTGATAAAAAGGTTTCTTACCATTATGCTGTTGACGACATCCAAGCTGTACAGGCTTTGCCCGAGAATAGAACAGGGTGGCATGCAGGCGACAATTTGGGACCAGGCAATATGAAGCATATAGGTATTGAAATATGTTATTCTAAAAGTGGTGGTGATAGGTTTATTAAGTCAGAACAAAATGCCGTACTTCTGATAGTGGATATTTTGAAGAGATACGGGTGGGGAATTGACAAGGTTAAAAAACACCAGGACTTTTCTGGTAAATACTGCCCTCATAGAACACTAGATATGGGCTGGCAAAGATTCTTAAATATGGTTTCAAAAGAACTAGCAGGAAATTCCTGGAAGGAGGAAGCTGTTTTATTAAAAGAAGGGGAAAGAATATACGAATCAACAAAAGAGACCGCACTTGTAAAGATAGATTCTGGAGCAGTTGTTAAAACATACCCCAAGGGAACAGAACTTGAGTTCTCTGCGAAGTATAAAAACTGGTATGTTACACCCTATAGCTTTGACAGGAACATAAAGAACGGATTTTTGGTGTCAGAAATGAGGCTAAAAACAGAACCCCTCCCAGAAGAGCCCCAGGCGCCCTCAGAAGAAGAGACCCTTCGTAAACAGGTAGCAGACCTAAAAGAGGAAAATGGAGTGCTTAAAAAGGATTTGGCGGCTTCAATTTCTTTAAATAATGATAAAAATAGTGAAATTTTACAGTGGAAAGAGGATTATGACGATTTACAGAAAAAATACGACGTGGTTTATGTAGATAAGAATAAGTACGAGAATTTATACACGGAGGCAGTCAGGGAATTAAACGACCCTAAGAGAGTAAAGGGTATAGAAACTGCCAAGTTAATTGCTGAATTGCTCAAGAGAATGTTGGAGTTCTTCAAAAAGAACAAAAGCAAGAGCAAGGGGGCTTAATTTTTTATACTGCCTATTATTAAACAAATAGAGAGTATTGGTAACAATTTAAAGAAAAAGAGAGAAAAAATGGAAATCATTCTAAACACAATAATAAATATATCCATAGGTATGATTTTTGTTGGAGTGTTTTCTTTGATAGGTTCATCGTTATTTAAATTTATATTATCTAAGCTATGAGTAAAGAGATAACAACCCAGGAGAGAGCTAGTTTTGCTCTGGGGAAGTTGGCAAACTCAACCAAGTGGATTGTACTTTCTGGTACAGCTACATACTTCCTTACGGGTTTAATTGATGTTATTGCTGAGATAGAATTGCCACTTTGGGCAACATTGATTATTTATCTAGTAATCAACACCTTGATTTATGGAGTAGGAAAATACATAGAGGGTAGCGAGAAGAAATAACCCTTTCTATAAAGCAAAACTCCTCCCCTTTGACAAATTTATTTTTTTATGCTTAAATATTATTATGAAAAATATGAATTCTAAAACTTGTTTACAAAGAAATGTCGGTAGATATGTTTTAGCATTCATTGCTTTCATCAAATTAAGGACTCTTCGGGGTCCTTTTTTTGTCGCTCTTTAGGTCAGGCGTTGGGAGCGTAGACCGAGTCTGTGAAGTTGGTAGTCACCCATTGGGTGGGGCAGTTTTATACAAGTTTCTTCGCAGGGCTGAACGGTATTACCAAGCCACACAGCCCCACTGGACTTAAAGATTAAATGATTGTAACGTGGGTAAGTTTTCCTTAAACTTCTTACCCACATTAGAGTTATTTAATATTAAAAAGTTTAAGGATGTTATCTAGTAAGGACTATAAAAAACTTTGTAAACAGTTAGAAGGATTAGGTTTCAGCAACTACGGAGAGTTTTTAGATTCTGAGCTTTGGAAAGCTTTTAGGAAAACACTTAGAAAAAAACATAATTTTAATAGATGTAATACTTGTGGAAAAAAAACAAACCAATTATCGCTACACCATAGAAGCTATAAAAGATTATTAGACCCCGACCTTGTATGTTGGGTATGTGATGATTGCCACAAGAGAATACATCAAAAAGAGATTACTAGTGTGGCAAAGATGACAGATGATTTAATAAAAGAAAAGCTTGGAAAAAAGAAAAGGATAGAGAGTAGGAGAATAGTGAAAGCTAGTGGATTACCAGAAACATTGCATCATAGCCTACACGCATCTGGAATAGTTAACAAAGTAAGAGGAGGAGATACACCAATGACAAGTTTAGAAGTATACTACCAGAGAAAAAGAAAGAAGAAAGATTATTTAATGATTGAGCTTCTAGGGAAATACGAAACAGAAGCATTGAGTTATTTGGAGAACTTTAACAACTAGATATGACGGTTTTCTTTAGTGAGTTCTTCCGTTAATCCAAAGAACTGGCTACGAAGTATTGTATACAAATCGAAGATTGGTGGCTCTGTCCTGCTACCGACAACCACCGACCCTGATTTATATATAATACTCTCTGCTAAGCTACGCAATCTCTAATAACACAGGGGAGGGATGATTGCCTATGGTTTGAATATATCTAGCAAATAAACTTAGCATAAGCCTTATCAGGGGATATAGGGTAGCTATACTTGTACAGAAATTTAAAACAGTCTACAATGTATTAAGTTCATTTAAAATTTATCAGTATGGTCAGGGTAACTCATCCGCAGGGTGTCATATGAGGAATGTGAGAAATCAAAAGCGTGCTTAAAACCCCTAGCAAAACTTATAACCCGACGATGAATGCTTGATGAACTACAATCGTCCCGTACTGATAAGTTTTAAGTTTTAAATGATATGTATTACAATTTTAATAACGACCTAGCTAGTGGGCGTAAGTACGAAAATCGTGCTAGAAAAATACTAGAACCTTACTACGGGGAGCTTGCTCCTTGTAATGATTATCGCTGGGATTTAAAAAACAGCCGAGTTTCCTTTGAGGTAAAAACAGACTTCATATCTAAAAACACTGGCTTGATAGGTATAGAGTATAAAAACAAAGAAAAACTAACGGGCATTTCGGTTACCCAGGCGGATTACTATTTTATAATCGGTTTTGATAAGTCCTGGTCTATGATAGTGGATGGCTTCAAACAGGACGGCTGGTGGCTAGGTATGGTAATAGAAACCGATATGTTAAAAGACGTTTGCAAGCTACCCTATCTTAAAAGGGTGTGGGGAGGGGACAATAAAAATACCGCTATGATACTCGTTCCTATAGAGGACATAAGAGAACATACCGTAGATATCTACCCTATGGTTCACGGGGTATTGACATAAGCCGTTAGATATGCTATGATTAGACATAATATAAATTAAACATTTCATTATTATGGCTAAAGAATTAGCAAAGGTTGACCAAGCAGATATGGATAAGCTGGTTGGTTTAGGTGTTACGGGGCACGACATTGGTGCGGGGAATATTTATCCAAGTTCAGTAAATGTGCTTCAGAGCGATAAGCAGTATGAGGCATTTGAGGACGGAGACAGCATTACCAAGAAGATGTATGGTAAGTTATTTATTAGAAGGGATTCTAACAAAACATCTGATTTGGTAGATGAGATTAAGGGTACAATGATTAAGATAGAAAGAGGGTACGAGATTAGGGACGCTGAGAACAAGATAGTGGAATCAGGCTACGGGTTTTTAAATGCAATAGAGAAGGATGAATATGGGGCACAAGGTTTAAAGCCTATTAATATGGTAAAAGTTTTGTTAGCGACAGGGGATGCTAAGGAGACTAAGAAGGCTATGGATGATTTGAACGCAAAAATGGCTAGTGGTAAGCAAGTTTCTAATGCAGACTATCCATTTGCAGTAGTTGTAGTTAAAGGTTCTAGCTTTGGTAACTGGTTTAATGTAGAGAAGGTGATGCAGGATTTAGCTAACGAACACTTCTTAAAACCCCTTAATCAGATTCCTGTAATAGCTTTTCAATTGATTGTTACAAGTAAGAAAGAAGAGGGAGACGGATATACTTATTACAGTATGGATTTCAATGTTGAGCCTAACGACCCTGCAGAAGCTTTGGAGTTCAGTCCTTATCTTTTAGAGGCTAAAGAGCAACATTTGTTCTACAAGGTTAAGGAAAGGGTTCATGATGATATGGATGTAGAAGACATAGAAGAGCCAAAGCAAATTGAAGAGCCAGAGGTTGTAGACATAGATGATGAAGATTTACCCTTTTAATTTAGAGGGCGTGATTAAAGAAGTAATAAAATAATTTGAATTACTGCTAACATGAAATTAAGTTTAATAGATTTTAAAAAGCATTCCAGTCTTGATGTTGATTTGGATGGGAATGTTTTGATAACTGGCAAGAATGGAGAGGGTAAGACCTCTATATTGGAGGGTATTGTATTTGCATTGTTCGGTAGGAATTTTTATGGAAAGGTTGCTACTGACATGTATGTGAAAAACGGTGCTCCTTGTGGTACAGCCATTTTAACTATGGAGAATACAGAGATTAAAAGAACCCAAGGTGACGATAATGCCGTGTATTTAAATGGTGCGAAAAGTAAGGTGGCTGAGGTTGGAAGTTTATTTCCTTCCGTAGAGATGGCTTTACCAGTAATAAACCCTTTGTATTTTATGTATGAAATGACAGATAGTGACAAGAGGGAGTTATTTATGAAACTTTTACCTCCTATAAGTAGAGAGGAGATATTTAAGAAGCATTACAGTGATAGGAAGGATTTGGTAGACAGGTTCAGAAGTAGTAGTCTCAGAAATGTTAGAGACCAGATTAAAAACAGTGAAACAATACTTAATGCTAACCTTGGTCAAATATCTACATACGAATTAGATATTAAAGAGAAGGACGAAAAGATTGAGGAGATAAGAAAAAATATGCCAGAAGCACCAGAGGGTGTGTTGGAAAGAGAGAAAGAAGTTCAAAAGGAATTGGATAAACTACAGAAGGAGCTCGGTTTACTTGGAAACCCTCAAGCAAGAATAGATGAATACAAGAAAGAACTGGACGAGTACAAAGCAGAGGTGGAGCCTATTGTAGAAAAGCTAAAGGCAAAGAATTTTAGTGAGGCTGCAGAAAAAGTATCTTCTGCGAAGGAGGAGATAGAACAGCAATACGAATCACTAAGGGAAGACATTGCTAAAAAGAAGCTTATATTAGGTCAATTAGAACAGTTTGAAGACGGCTCTTGTCCGTTGTGTAAACAACCAGTGGCTTCTGCTCAGGAAAGAATTGAAGAGACTACTAAAGAGTTAGAGCAACTAAACGATGAGGTAATAGCTGTAAAAACAAAGTTAGACAAGTATGTAGAAATTAATAAAAAGTTTGAAACTCTTAGGGACAATGTTACAAGGTGTGTGAATGGTATGAAGTTACACCAGAAGAATGTTTCTAAGTATGAGAAGTTATTAAGCGACATTAAGGAGTTAGAAGAACAGTTAGTTGGTAATAGTAAGGAAGATTTTAAGAATGCCGTTGAAATAGAAAGGCAAAGAGAGGTTGTTAAGATACTTCAAAACGAAATACTTAGCAAGAAGGGTACTGTAGCTAAGCTAAAAAGTACTAACGAGAAATTACAAAATGATTTACCAGACCTTAAGCTTTTAGAGGAGGCACTCTCTAACAAGGGTGTAGATGCCTGGATAGCTAAAGAACACGCTAAAACAATAGAGAAACTTGTTGGAAAGTATATGGACCTAGAAGTTGTAACAGTCTTAGAGAATAAGACAAATGACAATACGAAGGAGGTGTTTGAGGTTACTAGGAATGGGGTGAGTTTTAGAAGTATGAGTTTTGGAGAAAGGCTAAAGGTGAGCGTAGCTTTTGGGTTGGTACTTAGAGATTTGATTCCTAGTTTCAACCTGCCTTTTGTATTAATTGACGAAGGAAGTGTACTAAGTAAGGATAGTTTGGACGATGTGAGAACTTGGTTGAATGATAGTGGGGTGGATTTGATATACACAAAGGCTAGTGATTCTAAATTAAAAATAGTGAATGAGGATGTTAAAAAATAAAACTTGGAAAACCCTAAAGAAGAAGAAATACGACGCTAAGAAAGTGGAGATTAGAGTAGAAAAGGATGAAAAGAGAAGAAGATTAAAAGATAAGGCTCGTGTAGATAAAATTGGTAGGCAGAAATCAAAATGGACGTTTTAGAAATACAGCTTCCAGAGGAAGTGCAAAACTTAACAGAGGGTAGTTTGTTTGATAACGACGGGTTGATTAGTGACAATATGCTTAGCAAGTATTTAGCATACAATCCAGAGATAATAAGGATATATGGACTTGCTATGGCAGACCTAAAGAAGAAGAAAAGAGAGATGGAGTTAACGATTAGGAGGCTTGAAAGTAGACTGGACAGGGCAAGGGCAAACATAATACTCAAGATAGACCCTGGTGTTTATAAAAACGAAAGCATGAGGGAAGCTAAAGTTTTAATGGATGAGGAGTATCAGTCTGTTCAGAAGGAGATTTTCCATCTACAGGAAGATTTGATTGAGCTGGATTCGGATATAGATGAGTTATCGGAGACATATTGGAAGCACAAGGGAATGCAGTCGTCACTTGATGCTATGACTAAACTGAGACTAGCAGAAAGAAAATATTAGTTAAATTAACAAGGAGCTAAACATGGCAAAATATGATGTAGATAAATTGTATAGCCAGGACTCAGTTACTGTAAGAGAAGCTGCCTATTTACTTGGTGGTATCCCGAACCAGAATGTTTATGAGAAACTAGAGAGTGGCAGATTAAACTGGGTTTTTGGAGAATCGGAAAGTGGTAGCCAGATAAAGAGGGTTTTAACAAAGTCGCTTTATAACTATATTCTTAAGATGAGGGGGGAGTTGTATACAAGGGCAGATAAATATAGGTTACCTAATGTAGTACCAGATAATTTGAAAGAAGATTAGTTATGATATTTGAGAAGATTGTAAAATGAAAATTTCAGAGGTTCGTGACCATATTTCGTACAGTTCAATAAGCAAGTATATGAAGTGTTCTATGAGGTGGTATTACGATTACGTAATAGCTCCAGAAAAGAAGGTAGAGAGTTTAGCTCTTAGTGTCGGAAGTGTTTATCACAGTGCATTAGAAAAGCTTTATTTAGACCGTGATTATGATGGTGGATTACAAATCCTAGAGGAGTTTGCTAAAAACAGTGGTAAGTATGCACAAAAGGACATTAGAATTGTTATACAGTGCTACAAGAATTATTATCTTAAAATATATCCATTGTATCAGAGCCGTGTGGAGAAGGTAGAAGTTAAAAGTAGTGTTGATATACCAGGAATAAGCGTACCTTTAGAGTATAGAATGGACTTGCTTACAACAGATGGTGCGATTATTGACCATAAAACAGTGGGCAGGTTTTTACCAGACCTAGAATACAGTTTGCAATTTGATTTGTATTCATACGCTTATTACAAAGAGTATGGTCGGTTACCAAGTAAGGTAGAGTACCATGACGCTTATAAGGGAACAGGGAGCGTTGCTGTGAGGAGTAAAATTCCAAGTATCTCAGACATGATGAAGGCTGTGTCTTGTGCTGTCGGTGTTGTTAAAGCGATAGAGGCGGATATATTTATCCCTTGTTATGATAAGCATTGTTCTTATTGTCCACATAAAGATATGTGTGACAGAGAACATGGAATGATAAGTTGATTACTCTATTTAAATTTTAATTATATTTAATATGAAATACGTAAAGGGTGCGATTATCGTAGGGGAGCGAGAGATAATGGTAGAACTCCCAAGCGATTGGAGAGTTGTTATTGGGGCTGAGAAGTTCCTTATGTGTAGGTCTTATGTTGGAGAAGATACTGCGTTTAACACTTCTATGATTTTTAATGTAAGAGAAGTAAGCGATACAGTCTGGAAGAACTGGTTGACTAGAATGGCCATGGTCAAAGAAAAGCTCCAAGAAGAAGCTCTTAAAAAAGCAGAAGCAAGCAAAGAATAAGTTTAGCCGTATAAGTTATGATTAGATTATTTATAAACCATATAGATGAAGAGAACGGTGTCGTCTGCGTGTCCTTGACATCTAGTGATGGTGGAAAGATTGTAGGAGAAGACTACGACGGGACTTACAAAGTAAATGGTATTACTAGGAAGTTCCCTGTAAATCTTGTACTGCATGAAAAGGATGAGTATTTTATAGCAGACGGAGAAGTTAAATTAATTAGAGAAAAAGCAGATGAACTTAAAGCCAGTATTAGGAAAAGTCCTGATAGAAGTTAAAAAGCAGGATGAGAAGATTGGAAATACTAAGTTGGTTATTCCAAGCGCCGCACAAGAAAAAGAACTTGGCTTCGGTTTGTGTTTAAGTGGGGAGTATAAAGATAGGCAAGTATATTTTAAGAAGTATAGTGGTGATGAGATAGAGAAGGATGGAAAGACTATATTTGTAGTTGACGAAGAAGACCTCCTTGCTGTTGTAGAATAAATTTTGTAGTATTTATTATGGCAAGAAGTAAAGCAGAAACAAAGAAAGCGAAGGCAGCCTACTCTAGGAAGTATCGCAAAGAGAACCCTGGTAAAGTATTGGCTTACAATCGTAAAACAGTTAAACAGAGAGCAAGTAGGAACAAAGCTAGGGCAAAGGTAGCTAAGATGGTTGGTAAATCAAACCTTAAGGGAAAAGAGGTTCACCATAAAGATTCTAATCCCAAGAACAATTCTTCTAAGAACCTTGTGGTTGCTAAGAGTGGGCATGGTGGTGGTGCTAAGGGTAACAAAAACGCCAAGAAAACAAAGAGGAGCAACTAGGAACCTGTACCAGTTCTCTTCCATATTACTTATTGTTTAATTAAACTATATATATAGTCTACACAATTAACAACAACACCATTACCACACATCTTGTATCTTTGAGTGTCGCTTATATCCACTTCTTTTCCATCTATAATTCCTTTAGCAGTCCACCCATCTTCTAGTCCCATTAGTCGTTCACACTCTGTAGGAGTTAATCTTCTTATTCGCATATCTTCCATAACTCTCGGAGTATTATCGCTAGTGGGGTTAGAAGCCAAAGCTCCAACCTTGTCAGAGGTATAGACTTTTCTAGGGAAGTCCCCCTGTACCCTTATCGCAACCCCCTGAGTACACCCTGTATCTACTGTATAAGTTACTCCATCCTCTCTTTGTAAGTGTCCACTACCACCTGCGTTTTTGTTTTTAAGTAAACTAGGTCTATTAGGACTTCTAGGTTGTAGGTTATGGACTATTACTGGTATTTGTCCACCACCCTCTCCCATAGCCCTGTTAAGACTTGGAGAACAATCTTCCATTACCGCTGCATGAGCTTGTGTACTACCTACTGCATACAACCCAGTCTTTGCACCTATGGTCATTGGTACATTATTTCCACCAGTTCCCATACTTTGAGTTAAAGTAGAAACTATCTCATCTGGATTATGGAACGAGCCAGAGCTTCCAAACTTCCTAGCACTCTTTACTTTTCTATTTGTTTTAGTATTCTGTCCTGAACTAATTTGCTCAAATAGTATTTCTCTTCCACTTCCTTTTCTAATACCGATTGCAAAGATACGCTCTCTGTTTTGTGGGACTCCAAAGTCTTTGGCATTAATAAGTTGCCACCAGACATCATACCCAGCTTGTTCCATCTCAATTTGCACTCTTGCAAAGTCCCATCCTTTACTAGAGCTAAAAGCTCCTTTAACATTCTCCCAGACAAAATACATAGGTTGCTTTTCTTTAATGATGTTGATGAAGCAAAAGAATAATCCACTCCTTCCTCCCTCAAGTCCAGCACCCTTTCCAGCAACTGATAAGTCCTGACAAGGGCTTCCCCCTGTGATAATATCAACATCTGGCAAATCCTCTCCTTTGATTTTTGTAATGTCTCCATAGTTTTTAATGTTTGGATAATGATAATTTAATACAGAACAAGCATACTTATCTATTTCTGAAAAACCGATTGTTTCCCAACCTAACTTCTGTGCAGAGATTGTAAATCCCCCATACCCACTAAATAAGTCTAGATGTCTTAATACCCCCTCCATATTACTTTGTTGTTAATTTAGATAATATATTGTTCTGGGTATCCAGCCATATCCGTTCCATTTATATTCTTTACAACCACCAGTTGTTTTTCCATCC
>Ga0116161_1002491_pt1 | contig 17485 bp, 15 predicted proteins | sample AD_JPNAS3_MetaG_FD_89877 | JGI IMG/M metagenome (GOLD analysis project Ga0116161, IMG submission 89877) | Active sludge microbial communities of municipal wastewater-treating anaerobic digesters from Japan - AD_JPNAS3_MetaG | ecosystem: Engineered > Bioreactor > Anaerobic > Digestate | place... | reverse complement strand
TCTCGGCGTGAGATCTGCGCGCGTCCAGGACGGAATGACGGCCGACGATCCCTGCGCGGCGCTGAACCGGACGGCCATGAATCAAGAGAGAAACAGTCTCACGCCGAGACGCGGAGACACCGAGGCGTGGGAGGTGAAGGGATGAGGCGGAGACAAGATGGGACGCCCACCGAAACCTACGGCCGAGACCATCCCGGATTGATCCGCCGGCCAGTCCCGTCAGGGACGGCAGACTTCAGCCCGCTACTTCAGTGGCGGGAAAACGGGAACAACGAATCGAACGAGTCCCGCAGGGACGGCAGAACCGCTCGACTCAGTCACGATCACGAGAGTCGGGAGCCGAGTTTTGGGGCGGGCCGATGGGGGCGAGGCCACTCAGGAGCGTGGTGCTCCCAGGTTTCGGCCGGGTTTTCGAGAGCCGAGGACGAGGGACGAACCTGGAATGAGGGCTTGAAACGGAAAGGGCGCCCCCGGTTCGGGAGCGCCCTCGCTTCCTCAGATGGCCGTCCAATGCGTCAGGGCTTCACGTAGGCCAGCGGGTTGAGCGCCTTGCCGTTGTGGCGGATCTCAAAGTGCAGGTGCGGGCCGGTGGAGTAGCCGGTGTCGCCCTCCTTCCCGATCGGATCGCCCTGCTTGACGCGGTCGCCTTCCTTGACCAGCCGCTTGGACAGATGGCCATAGAGCGTTTCGTACCCGTTGCCGTGGCGCAGGATGACGTGATAGCCGTAGCTGGAGCTGTAGCGGGCCTTGGTGACGACGCCATCGGCGGCGGCGCGCACCGTCGTGCCGTGCGGCGCGGCGATATCCAGCCCCTTGTGCATCCGGCCCTGACCGCCGATCGGGTGGCGCCGGTAGCCGAAGCTGGAGGTCAAGCGCCCTTTCATCGGCATCTGGAACATCGCCGACGCCACCGCCGAGGAATGGCTGGAGGCGGGCCGCGCCACGTCGCCGTCCTCGATCAGTTTGGCGGTCTTGAACCGTTGGGTCTTGTTTTTCAGGTCATCCGGCGGCGTCTTGTTCTCGACCTTGCGGATGATGGCCGGCCGCAGGGCAGTCATGCCGTCCTCCAGGCCGAGCCGGCTGGCGTCCAGCGCGATATCGATGCGTTCCTCGACGGGCGCGGCGGCGGCGGCCTGCACCTCGGCGAACGCCTCGGCATCGGCGGCCAGGCTGGCGGCCGAATGACCGTCCAACTCCTCGTCGTGCGCCTCGGCTTCGAGGGCTTCGGCCTCGGCCAGCGCCTGGTCGGCGTGGCGGCCGTCGCTGGTCTCGCCCAGCATCAGCCACATGCGCAGCCCGTCGCGGGCGAAGGTGACCGAATCGTCGTCGATCGCCTCGACCGTATAGCCGCCGATCACGTCGCCGACGGTGTAGGCCATCTGTTCGGACGAGCCGGGGTGTTTGATGAAGCAGGAGGGGCGGCCTTCAAAGACGGCGATGCCGACCAGGTGCAGGCCCAGTTCCTCGAACTCCAGCCGGGCCAGGAGCGCCCGGCGGAGGGTTTCCCCCTCATTCTGGACGACGGCGGGCGCCGTCTGCGGGGGAGCGGTATTGACTGTGGATTCGATGGTTGCGCTGACCCACTGCGGCTGGGCCAAAAGCAACAGCACGGGCATCAGGGCTGACCACAGCATGACGGAGAGGGCGGTCTTCTTCAAGATACGCGATGACCTCCGGTGGCGTTGAGCGATGATGCCGATCCGGCCTGCGCGCCGTGACGGGATCGTTACATCTTTCTAGCAAGCGTCCGACAATTGGGTTTCAAAGTGTGCCGGGAAGAATCAGCGGAAGGCAAAAACCTGTCTTAGTGGCAGGAACGTCCAATCCACCCCGGCGCTTTATCTTGAGACGTATCGGCGCGGCGCCGATTTCTGTTGAGAGCGGGCGTCCCTTGATTCAATCGCTGAACACCCGCAGTGCAAAACCGGAAAAAGCCCCAGATCACGTTCCGGGTTGATCGGCCAGCCCGACCACACTACCCTAGGGGCCCGGGGTTTGACAAGCCCTTTCAACCCGCCGACGCGAGGCAGCGGACACCATGGAGTACGGCGACGCCGCCCAGCTGATGCGCATCATCGCCTGCGCGACCCCGATCGTCGCGCTGTGCGGCTGGATCGTGCTGCGCGGCGAGCGGCGCCCCGATTGGCCCAAGACCCGCCGAAATCTGGTGATTCTGGGCCTGGCCGGGCCGGTCAATCTCGCCGGCTGGTGGATCTTCAACGGCTGGCTCGACCGCGCCGGCTGGCGGTCAGTCCATGCTTATATAATAGCGTTTATTGTCTTTATTGTTGCTGGCTTCGCCACCGGCTTTTTTTCCCGGCTGCGCCGCTCCGAGCGCTAACATGGGGGAATCCCCCGTATCCGTCAGACGACGTCCACCAGCCGCCGGCTCGTGGGTGCGATCCGCTCGGCGGGGGTCAGAATCCCGGCCAGGTTCAGCGGATCGGCGGCCGAAACCCGCGGGATCGAAGATGCCCCCTTGAAGTCCGTCGGATCGGTCGGAGCCGACGGATTCCGTCCATCGGGCGCCGGTTCGGCCGAGCTCCGCGCCTGGCGCCGCAGCCCGCGCAGCAGCGCGACCGCCTCGGGCAGGGCATACTGCTCGCCGGAGAAGCCGCCGACGAACCGCCCGCCGCGCACATCGCCCGCCAGCTCAAGCCGGCGCAGCACGCGCACCAGATCCCGCCAGGGGACGGGGATCCGCTCGCGCTCGAGCAGTCGGCGAAACACCAGGCCGTAGCGCCGGAGCAGTTGGCGCGCGACAAACTCCGCCTCGTCCGCGGCGTCGGCCGCCGGCCCCGCCGCTCCCTCCAGCGCCGCATCGGCCTCGGGGGCGGCCGCCGACGGACGGAACAGCGCCCAGCGGCCGGGCGCCGCGGCCCTGACGCGCCGCCGATGGCGCGGCCGCGTCAGCAGGCGCAGGCCGCCGAACGAGTCGCAGGAAAGCAGCCCGCGGGCGATCAGTTCGGCCAGTCCCGCCTCGAAGTGCTCGGGCAGCAGCCGCGCCGCCTGCATCAGCTCGGCGTGAAACAGCGCGCCGCGGCCGCGCAAGGCGGCCAGCACGCGCCGGGCGTGCGCCCCCAGCGGCGCCTCGTCCACCGGCGCCGCCAGCGCCAGCCAGCGGCCGAGGTGCTCGCGCCGCAGGAAGCAGATCGGCGTTGCGCGCAGGGCCGGGTTGCCGCTCCCCCACAGCCGCCCCCAGGTGAATTCGCCGGTCAGCGTCAACTGGTCGAGCCAGTCGCGCTGATAATCGCGCACGCGGGCGGACAGGATCGCGCGCTCCCAGACCGCCACCGGCGCCTCGAACCCCGCGAGCTGATCCAGCACGGCGGCCACGCCGGCCGGCCCCTCGAGCCGGTGCTCGTCGGTCACGTGTTGCCAGGCCGCCAGGAAACGCAGGCACTGCGCGGCGGTGCACGGCTCGATTTCGCGGCGCAGCCGGTCGAGCGTGTAGCGCTGGATCCGAGCCAGCAGGCGGCGGTCGCACCACGCCTGCCGCCCGGCCAGGCGCACGCGCAGGATGTGGCCGTCGGCCTCCAGTTGCGCCAGCAGCGGGTCGTCGTCGAAGACCGGGCCGAGCGCTTCGAGCCGTCCCCGCAGCAGCGCCCGGGGATCGCGCTCGGTCTCGGCGGCGTACCAGCGGTCCCCCTCGTGGAGCGCGCGGCCGGCCGCCGCCAGCTCGTCGAGCCACGCCCGCCAGGGCGCCGCCTCCGCGTCGGTCACATAGCCCATCCAGAGCAGAGCTTCGTGGACCTCCTCGGCGTCGCGCGGGTCGGGCCAGGCTTCCTCGCGGACACGGGCGACGGCGGCCGGGTCGAGCTCGCCGAGTTCATCGGCCGTGCGGTGGTCGAGCCCGCGCCGGCGCAACACGGCCTGCGTCCGGCGCTCCTCCAGCGGGGCGTCATCCAGGAAACTGTAGGGCTGCGCGTTGAGGATGCCGTGGGCGAACGCGGAAGGAGTCGGCGTGTCGATCGCGAGCGTCTCGATTGTTCCGTCGCGAATCTCGCGCAGCACCTGGAGGAAACCCTCGACGTCCATCGCCTCCTCGAGGCAGTCCTCGATCGTCTGGCGCACGAGCGGATGCTCCAGCGGGACGGGCAGATCGCCCGGCGGCAGGTTCTCGCCGCAGGCCAGCACTTCCGGAAAGGCCTCGACGAGCAGATCCTGCGCGCGCATGCGCGCCAGCGGGGCGGGCAGCCGCCGGCCGCGCTCGAAACGCGGCACAAGCAGCGCGCGCGCGACGTTCCAGCGCCAGCGCGTCTCGAACAGCGGCGTCGCCAGCAGCGCCTGAATCAGCACGTCGCGCGCCGTCTCCGGCCGCAGGTAATTGAAGACGTCCTGCAGCGGGAAACTGTGCTGCGGGCCGAGCGAGAGCAGGATCGCCTCGTCGTTGGCCGCCGCCTGCAGTTCGAAGCCGAACCCGCGGCAGAACCGTTTGCGCAACGCCAGCCCCCAGGCCTTGTTGATGTGCGATCCCAGCGGGGCGTGAATGACCAGTTGCATGCCGCCGCTCTCGTCGAAGAAGCGCTCGGCGATGATTCGGCGGCGTGTCGGCACGGCGCCCAGCACGCGGCGCCCCTCCTCGATGTACTCCGCGACGAGGCGTGTGGTATCCTCCGGCACGCCGGCCTCCTCGGCCAGGCGCCCGGGGATTTCGGCGGCCTCGCGTGCGCGGCTGACGGCGTCGGACAGCTCGGCGGAGCGGGCCGGGGCCTCGCCCAGCCAGAACGGCAACGTGGGGGGCGCCCCCTGGGCATCGGCCACGCGCACGACGCCCGGCTCCACCTTCAGAATGCGCCAGGAAGCGTTACCAAGCTGGACGATGTCGCCCGCGTTGGACTCGACGGCGAAATCCTCGTTGAGCGTGCCGACGAAAATTTCCTCCGGTTGCATGATGACGCGGTAATCGGCTGCGTCGGGGATCGCGCCGCCCGAAGTGATCGCGGTCAGCCGGGCGCGGCGCGTGGCGCGCAGCCGGCCATGCACGCCGTCGCGGTGGAGCAGCGCCCGCCGGCCGCCGGTGTGCAGCTCGACGGCGGCGTCGAATTCCGCGCGCGTCAACTCGCGGTAGGGCCACGCGCGCCGCAGCCGCTCGAACAGCTCGGTCGCGTTCCACGCTTCCGGCACGCACGCCGCCACGATCTGCTGCGCCAGGATGTCGAGCGGGCGGCGCGGCTGCGGCGTGCGGTCCAGCTCGCCCCGTCGGATCGCGCTGAGCAGGGCGACCGCCTCGACCAGCTCGTCGCGCGTCAGCGGATTCAGTCGCCCCTTCGGCGTGCGCCCCAGGCCGTGCCCCGAACGGCCGACGCGCTGGAGCAGCGTCGCGATCGACCGGGTTGCGCCGACCTGAATCACCAGGTCGACTTCGCCGATGTCGATCCCCAGCTCCAGCGAGGCGGTCGCCACGAGCGCGCGCAACTGGCCATGCTTCAGGCGCTGCTCGGCCGCGAGCCGCCGCTCGCGCGAGAGGCTGCCGTGATGGCAGGCGACCTGCTCCGGCCCAACCAGCCGGCTCAGTTGCGCAGCGACGCGCTCGGCCATCTTGCGCGTGTTGACGAAGACGAGCGTTGTGCGGTGCGCCTCGATCAGCTCCGCCATCCGCGTGTAGATTTCCTGCCACGTTTCGTGCGAGCAGACCGTTTCCAGCGGCGAGGAGGGCAGCTCGATGCCGAGATCCAGCGCGCGGAGGGCGCCCTGATCCACCAGCGTGCAATCGCGGTGCGTCCCGACCAGGAAGGCGCCGACCGCCGCCAGCGGTTTCTGCGTGGCCGACAGCCCGATCCGCTGCGGCGGCCGTTCGGTCAGCGCCTCGAGCCGTTCGAGCGAAAGCGCCAGGTGTGCGCCGCGCTTGTCGCCGAGCACGGCATGGATTTCGTCGACGATCACCGTCCGCACGTCGCGCAACAGGGCGCGTCCGCCGTCGCTCGTCAGCAGCAGGTAGAGCGATTCGGGCGTCGTGACCAGGATGTGCGGCGGGCGGCGCCCCATCGCCGCGCGCTCGTGCGCCGGCGTATCCCCCGTGCGCACCAGCACGCGGATGGCCGGGAGGGCCGGATCCAGTTCGCGCAGCTCGGCGAGCGGCGCCTGCAGGTTCTTCTGCACATCGTTGCCGAGCGCCTTGAGCGGCGAAACATAGAGCACGCGCGTCTTGTCGGGGAGCGGTTCGGGCGCGCGCAGGAGCCCGTCGAGCGCTGTCAGGAAGGCGGCGAGCGTCTTGCCCGAGCCGGTGGGGGCGGCGATCAGCGTATGGGCGCCGCCGCGGATCGCCGGCCAGCCCGCGCGCTGCGGCGCGCTCGGCTCGCCCAGCCGGTCGCGAAACCACCGCTGGATCGTGGGATGAAACGTTGTTAACGGCATGGGCGGAGGCGTCGGCCGGCGGCTGGAGGATCGTCCGGACGCGGCGCGCCCGGTGCATCATCCGATTTTACCCGTTCACGAACGAAAGGGCCACATGCGACGTCCGCGCCAACCGCGCTCGTCAGCCCAGCCGGATTTCCGATGAGTCGCCCACATTCAACTGGCGATACGTTCCCTGCACCTTGGCATGGTCGGCGATGATCGAGGCATCGAGCAGCATGTTCTCCACCAGGCAATGGCTCGACACGATCGAGTTCTTGATCACGCTGTTGCGAATCGTGGAGCCCTCGGCGACCGTCACGTAGGGCCCGACGATCGAGTTTTCCAGCACCGCATCCTTGCCGATCGAAACCGGATGCATGATCAGCGAGCCGTTTCGTTCCTCGGGCTGGCCGTTCGTCGCCGTCGTGTTCTTGCTCAGCAGGATCTGGTTGGTGGAGAGGAGGGTTTCGGGCTTCCCGCAATCGTACCACCCCTCGATGACGAACGGCTTCATGCGGGCGCCCTGCTTGAGCATCAGCGCCAGGGCGTCGGTGAGCTGAATCTCGCCCTTGGTGGTCACGCCCTTTTCGACGACTTCATCGAGGCACTTGTAGAGCATGCGCCCATCGGTGAAGTAGTAGATGCCGACGATGGCCAGGTTGGTCGGGGGATGCTCGGGCTTTTCGACCATGCTGACGATCTGGTCGCCCTCCAGCTCGACGATGCCGAACCGCCGGCCGTCCTCCACTTCCTTGACGCCGATGTAGTTGCTGTCGGAGCCGATGATCGCCTTGAAATCGGCGTCGAAGATCGTGTCGCCCAGGATGACCAGCAGCGGCGACTGGACCTTGCGGTAGAGATCGCCGGTCATCCAGATCGCGTGACCCAGCCCCTTGAGCTCCTCCTGCGTCACGAACTGGAACTTGAAATCATAGGCCCGCGTCACGTAGTCGCGGATGGCATCGCCCAGGTGGCCGACCACCAGGGTGATCTCCTCGACGTCGTATTTCCGCAACTCATCCAGAATGTGGCCGATCATCGGCTTGCCCGCCACCTGCAGCATCACCTTGGGGGCCGTGTGGGTGTGGGGGCGCAGGCGCGTGCCGACGCCGGCGACGGGGATAATGACGCGAAGACCCATGTTTTCGTTGTTCCTTGCCAGGTTGTATGCTCTAAACGGCATGCACCGCCCGCTCCATGTAAAGGCCGCGGATCGGCGCGGACGGTCTCCAACCTAGCAGATGCACCCGGCAAAGGAAAGGATCGGCGGCGGAGACGAATGTAGCGAGGGATGAAAAGCGTCCGGAGCGATGTAAGGTCGGCGCGATCGGGCGTAATCCGCCGGGACCCTTTGGGGAATGGCGAACGCTGAGAGCCGGATCGGAGGAGTAGGGGCCTTGGGGACGTTGGGCGTTTCCCGGCTTATTCTTTGGTCAGCTTGATCGTTACTTTCCGTACCGGGTCGCCTTCGGGACTGAGCGCAACGTTTTTGCCCCGCGGGAAGAGATCCACGCCCTGCGGCAGGTAACCCTTCTTCTCGACAAGGACCTGCACCATGCCCTTGGGCGAACCCATGAAGCCCTTCTTGAAGGGGAGCGTGACGGTCATCGGCGTGGCGCCCACCAGCCGGCCATTGACCAGGACGCGCCCGCCGGCCGGCTCCGAGTCCAGCTCGATCTGGCGGTAGACGGCGTTTTCGGCGCTGTCGACCTTGCCGACGCGATCGAGCGGCGCGGAGGCGCCGACGCTGACCCCCGTGCCGGGGATCCGATAGCTGACGCCGGTGTTGACGCCGCAACCGGCCGCCAACAGCAGCAGGATCATACCGCCCGACAAATAAAGGCTACGGCTCATCATGCGCATCTTTCTCCCGGTCCATGAACTCAGCAAAATTCGTCGCTTGTCTCCAATCTTAAGCCCTGTAGAACCGCCATCACCTTAGCACGCGGCGCGCCGAAAAGTGGATACGAAACGTTGATCCGCCCGACCGCGCTCTGGCCCAACGAGACATCGCGCGATCGATGAAAGTTCCAAGGCGTACTGGGAAAATTCGCCGGCAGGGCGGAGGCGGCTGTCGCATTGCGCCCCCGCGCGGCGGCGAAACGGCGCCCGGCCGGCGCGGCGTGTCAGTTGCGCATGCTGAGGATCGGCGCCGGGATGCGGCCGCCCCGGGCGATGAACGCCGCGCTCGAGAAGCGGCTGACGGGCATCACCGGGGCTTCGCCGAGCAGGCCGCCAAATTGGACCGTGTCGCCCGCCGCGCGGCCGATCGCGGGGATGATGCGCACCGCCGTCGTCTTGTGGTTGACGACGCCGATCGCCGCCTCGTCGGCGATGATCGCGGCCAGCGTCTCGGCGCTCGTGTCGCCGGGCACGGCGATCATGTCGAGCCCGACCGAGCAGACGCTGGTCATCGCCTCCATTTTGTCGAGCGTGAGCGCGCCGACGCGAATGGCGTCGATCATGCCGGCGTCCTCGCTGGCCGGGATGAACGCGCCCGACAGGCCGCCGACGTGCGACGAAGCCATGATGCCGGCCTTCTTGACGGCGTCGGTCAGCAGCGCGAGGGCGGCGGTCGTCCCCGGCGCGCCGCAGCGCTCCAGCCCCAGTTCCTCCAGGATGTGCGCGACCGAATCGCCGACGGTGGGCGTGGGCGCCAGCGAGACGTCGACGATGCCGAACGGGATGCCGAGGCGGCGCGACGCCTCGCGCGCCACCAACTGGCCGACGCGGGTGATCTTGAACGCCACCTGTTTGATCGCCTCGGCGGCGACATCGAAGCTCTCGCCGCGGACCTTTTCCAGCGCCGCCTTGACCGCGCCGGGGCCGCTGACGCCGACGTTGATCGCCAGCTCCGGTTCGCCCGGCCCGCAGAACGCCCCGGCCATGAACGGGTTGTCCTCGATCGCATTGGCGAAGACGACCAGCCTGGCGCAGCCGATCGCGTCGCGCTCGCGCGTCCGCTCGGCCGTCGCGCGGATGATCCGCCCCATGTGCGCCACGGCGTCCATGTTGATGCCGGCGCGGGTGCTGGCCACGTTGACCGAGGCGCAGACGCGTTCGGTCGCGGCGAGCGCCGCCGGGATCGAGTCGATCAGCCGCCGGTCGCCGGTCGTGTAGCCCTTCTGCACGAGGGCCGAAAATCCGCCGATGAAATTGACGCCGACGACCGCGGCGGCGCGGTCGAGCGTCTCGGCGAACGGGACGTAATCTTCGTCGGGGCAGGCGGCCGCGATCATCGCGATCGGGGTGACGGCGATGCGCTTGTTGATGACCGGGATGCCGAACTCCATGGCGATCTGTTCGCCAACGGCGACGAGGTTCTCGCCCGCGCGCGTGATCTTGTCGTAGATCCGGCGGCGGGCGCGCGCGCCGTCGCTGTCGGCGCAGTCGCGCAACGAGATGCCCAGCGTGATCGTGCGCACGTCGAGGTGCTCGACGGTGATCATCCGGATGGTTTCAAGGATTTCGTACGGTTCGAGCATCTCGCCCCCGCTGTTCAATCGCTATCGCTCTCGGGAGCGCCATCCGACAGCGGTCCCGGTCCCGATTTCATGGCTCAGACGTGGTGCATCGCCTGGAACGTTTCCTCGCGCTGGATGCGGACATCCACGCCGAGTTGCTCGCCGGTCGCGTTCAGGGCCGCGACCAGTTCGGGGAAGCTCAGCGACATCGCGGCCAGGTCCACCAGCATGATCATCGTAAAGTATTCCTGCATGACCGTCTGGCGGATATCGAGGATGTTGACCTGATGGCGCGAGAGCGTCGTGCTGACGGCGGCGATGATGCCGACGCGGTCGTGGCCGATGACGGTGACAATGGCGCGCAAGGGACGAGCCTCCCGATCGGGCGTCTGGCCGCCAGGGATGCCGGCCGGCGTGGGACCGGCGCCCTCGCCGGCCAATGAAGCAGTCCGGCATGCGGCAAACCGGCAGCATATCACACGCCCCGCCCGAACGCGACGCCCCGGCGCCGTTTTTTGGCGGTCGGTTCAGGACGGGTAGAATGATGGCGGGTTAATAGCCGTGGTTTGGACCGGCTCTCGATTGCGATGGCGATATCAATTGCGATACCGATACCGAAAGACCTGGGGGAGAACCGCTCTTTCTCAGAATGATGTCAAGATGCTCTATTTTGGCCAAATCCTGGATCGGGTCGAACGTGGCGAACGCGTCGCGGTGCTGCGAAACGGACGCCATGTGGCGACGATCATCCCCGCGCGGCCGGCGCCCGACGCCGTCAAGCAGTATCTGACAGGGTTCATGCTCGGCGCGAACGACTCCGGGCGATGGGGCGAGGTCTGACGCTGAACGATCTCCTGGAAGCGCGAGATGAGGGGCGTCGGTGAGCGATTGTCGGCGTGACGGGGCTATCATCCGGCGGCGCGCAGCAAACACTGTTCTATACCAACTCGATTTCGTGCCAGACCAGTTCGATCTCGCCGTCCTTGGCGAGGGTGTCGGCGGCGGCGTCGAGGATCCGGTTGGCCAGGTCGCGCGAGGGCGACAGCGTGACGGCGGCCAGGCCGGCGCGGTCCCAGGTGTTCTGGTCGCCGACCTCGGCCACGACGACCGGATGCTTCTTGCGCAGATGGTTCATGACCTTCGCCAGCCGGCCGCGTTTCTCCTTGAGCGAGTGGCAGCACGGCAGGTGCAGGTCGATGTGCAGGATGCCGACGGTGAAGGGATGCCCGATGGACATCTCGAAGTCGTAACTGGGTCGGGTGGCCACGGTGCACGTCTCGTTTCGTCGAGGGATGGGTCGCAGGGGGGAACGGGTCGCGTGCAGGGAGTGAGGGAAGGCCGCCGCACCTCCAGGGGGGATTTGAGGTCGATTCGGGGGCTGTCCGCCCCGCCCTTGATGAAACCACAATTGACTCGGCGGCACAAGGCCGCCCGAGGCCGGCGAACAGGCTGCGCAGCCGGCCCCTGCCCCTGACGGGCCTCATTTTTTTGCGTTGGAGTCATGAAGAACGTAACTCTCTTGCAGGAAATGCAGCCCTTGACGGGACGCCGGCGAGCTCGGTTGATCGGGTCCGCTCAGCCGGCCGCGGCGGGGACGCCGGCGGCGGCGACTTGCCGGCTCGCCTCGCGGCAGCGGGCCACCTCGCCGACGATGATCGCCGCCGGCGCCTCGACCCCCGCCGGCGTCAGCCCGGCGGCCAGGTCGCCCAGCGCGGCGACGAAGACGGCTTCGTCGGCCAGCGTCGCGCGGCAGACGAGCGCCACGGGCTGGCCGGCCGGCCGGCCGGCGGCGACCAGCGCCGCCGCGATCCCGGTCAGATGCTCCACGCCCATGTAGATCACAATCGTGTCGACGGCGCGGGCCAGCGCCGCCCAGTCGACGCCGGGGTCGCCGCGGTGCGCCGCGCCGCAGCCGGTGACGAACGCCACGCTGGACGCCAGTTCGCGGTGCGTGAGCGGCAGCCGGGCCGCCGCCGCCGCCCCCAGCGCCGCCGTCACGCCGGGGATGACCCGCGCCGGGATCCCCGCGCGCGCCGCCACCTCCAGTTCCTCGCCGCCGCGGCCGAACAGCATCGGATCGCCCCCCTTCAGGCGGACCACGTGGCGGCCGGCGCGGCCGTGCTCGACGATCAGGTCATGGATCCGGTCCTGCGTCGGCTGATGCGGCTCGCCCGGCCGCTTGCCGAGGTAGACCCGCACGGCCGAGGCCGGCGCGTGGCGCAGCAGCTCGGGGTGCACCAGCCGGTCGTAGATGACGACGTCGGCCGCGCGCAGGGCGTCGCGCCCCGCCACGGTGATCAGGTCGGGGTCGCCCGGCCCGGCGCCGACGAGCGTCAGCCGTCCGCCGGCGCGGCCGTTCGCCGGCGGCTCGGCGGCCCCGGCCGGCTGCCCCGCGAGGCCGCGCGCCGCCGCCGTCAGCTCGTCGGCCAGTGCCTGCATCCGGGCCAGCTCATCGGCCAGCCGGTCCGGCCGGCGCGCCCGGGCGGCCATCGCCGAGAGCGCCTCGGCCCCGGCGCGGACGGCCCCGGGGCAGATCAGCTCGCGCCGCAGCGTCCGGCGCAGCTCGCGCAGGCGCGTCAGCGCGGCGCCATAATCCTCCGGAAACTCGGCCTCCAGTTCCTCGCGCAGCATGCGCGCCAGCGCCGGGCCGGCCCCCGCCGTCGAGACGGAGACCGCCAGCTCGCCCCGGCGCAGGATCGACGGAAAGATGAAATCGCAATGGGTCGGGTCGTCGACAACGTTGACCAGCACGCGCCGGGCGCGCGCCGCCGCGTAGACCCGCAGGTTGAGCGCGCGGTCGTCGGTCGCGGCGATCGCCAGCAGCGCCCCGTCCAGGTCCTCCTCGCGGAACGGCCGCGGGTGGCAGCGCGCGCCGGGCAGCGCACTGATCGCCGGCAGAATCCGCGGCGCGACGACGCGCAGCGCGGCCCCCGCCGCCGCCAGCACCCGCGCCTTCTGCAGCGCGATCCGGCCCCCGCCGACAACCACGACGTGCGCGCCCTCAAGCTGGACGTTGATCGGCAGGTAGGGCATCGTCAGATCACGTAGTTCGGCACGAACCGCCGCGTGCTCGCCTCGTATTGCGCCAGCAGGTCGGCCAGCGACAGGCCGTCGAAGACTTGGAACACCGCCGCGCGCGCCTGGTCCCAGATCGGCCCGAACAGGTCAACCTCGCCGGGCGGATCGGACTGTTCGAGGCGCGCCTGCTCGTCCTCGATCTGTGGGCCGTCGATGAACCGCACGATGTCGCCCACCGTGATCTCCTCGGGCCGGCGGGCCAGCAGGTAGCCCCCCTCGGTGCCGCGGCGCGATTCGACGAAGCCCCCCTGCTTGAGCTGGCTGAGGATCACTTCCAGGAACCGGAACGGGATGCGCTGGCGCTCGGCCACCAGCGCAATCTTGACCGGTTTGTGGTTGCCCTGGAGCGCCAGCTCGAACAGCGCGCGCAGGGCATACTGGCATTTCTGGGTCACAAGCATATTAGGGTCACAGCGCGCGCGGGCGGCCTTCCCGAGTATTCCGATCAACATAGTAAATTAACGCGCCGCCCGCTGCCAAGGGGCTTTTTCCGCCCAGTGTGCTCGTTGATCGGAATGAAGGCCATGACCGGCTGCGAGGCCGGGGGGCTTATCGCAATGCGCAGCCGTCGCGGCACGAGCAGGCGTGGGCCCAAACGGCCCGGTAGGCAGCATCCCATTTAGGGATGCCAGAGCGTAGCCGGTGGTCGAGCGTAGCGACACCACCGGTCACCCGGCCGTCACCTCGCCCGCATCCCGGGGAGGGATGCCAGAGGGCAGCCGGTGAATGCAGATACGGATCAAGTGAATCAGCGCCTGATGAAGGCCGGCCGAAACCTGTACGCCAACCAGCCCGTCGCTCACTCGTACCATGCCTGATTCTGCGCCATCGGAACGATCACAGCGGAGCAAGCCGCTTCCCCGCACAGACCTGTGAACGGTGATATTCGAGATAACTTGGATGCGGCCGATGCGCAGGATTTTCAGGCATTCAAATACGTCCACTAGGGGTTAATCCAGTCACCCTCCGCCTGTTTAGCTTGGTTCAGGTACATCTTAGGAAAATGATATCGTTCCTCTGGCAGATCATCATAATTGGAAGAAATTTTGGCCGTGAACACCGCGTTCGCCATTGTGCTGTTCCCAACTTGGAAGCCTATTCATTGATGCTTAATCAACAGCCCACAATTTTAAACGAAACTCACAGGAGTAAGTCCAGACTAAGCAGAAGACTTGATCCATTCATCCGTGCACTTTCCTACGATGATACGCGATGGCCGCTGCATCCGGCAGGAACCGGTCGGGCAGGCGGAGTTTTTTGCCGGCGAGGCCGAGCAGATGGTCACGGTGCAGCTCACATAGTTCGCCCTCGGCTTCCCTCAGCCGGTCCGAGACGATGATGCGCAGCTCGTCGTCGAACGAGATCAGGCCCCGGTCGAAGGCCCGGTCGTGCAGCACGTTGAGGCAGATGCCGTTGCGCGGGTCGGCGCGGCGCTTCTCGTCGGCGTGCCAGGGGATGATGTGGCTCGCATTGAGCAGGTCGGGGATCGCCAGATTCGTCAGCGCGCAGCGGCCGCCGTAGGCCGCCAGCACCGCCGCCCGGAAAAAGCGCTGCACCCGACGCACCCGCACGAGCGCTTCCGCCTCGGTCGGGCCGACCGGCGGCGGCGGTTTGCTCACCCGCTCGCGCGGCTTCGTCGGCCGCCCCCGCGGCGCGGATTGACCCGCCGGGCCGAGCTCCGGCACGGTCGTTTCGTCTTCCAAACCGGTCAGCTCGGCGAAGGCCGATTCGGCCGCCAGCGCCACCGCCGCCGAGTCCGCCGCGAACTCCTCCCACAACGCCCGGTCGGCGCGGCTGGCGTTGCCCAATCCCGAGATCCGCCGCTCGCGCAATTGCGGGTCGAGGCTGGCGAAATTGCACGCCTTCATCGCGACCGCGTCGGGCGTCCGGCCGATGCGTTGCGCCAGCGCCACGATTTCCGGATTGCGCCGGTGCAACCGGCCGAACGGCGTCCGGCAGTAGAGCCGGAAGACGACCAGCAGTTCCGCGCGCGACCACCTGCCCGCTTGGCTCGTCATGGGGGACCCCTTCCCGCCGCCTGAATGAACCTGGCAGGATCTGGATACCGCGCGGGCGCGACAAATGCAACCGGGACGATCACGATGACGTGATCGAGCGGACGAGGGACGAACCGAGGGGTTACAGGGGGGGGAGGGGGAGGCTCTGGGTGGTGGAGCGGATGCGTTTGAAGTCATCGCGGACGGCGCGCCACTCCAGATGCGTCAGCGACACGCGGATGCTGGTCGTTTCGGCCTCGGTGATGATGAACAGCTTGCCGGGCACCTCGGCCAGGGCCGGGGCGACCGGCGCGATCGGCTGCCAGGCGGCGGCGAGCAACTGCTGCTTCTGCTGTGCCAGATCGGTCAGCGCCTGAGCCTGATCGATCGACCCGCTGACCAGGCCGACCTCGGCCTTGAGGTTGCTGGACTCAAAATCGAGGTGGAAGAAATAGGCCTGGGCGCGGCCGAGCAGTTCGCGCACGGCGGCGAACTTCAGGTTGTGCGTCCGGCCGGTGCCCCACGCCAGCGCGCCGATGTTGGGCCGCTGCAGCAGGGCAAGCCACTCGGCGTCCTTCTGCAGGCCGTCGACCTCGCCCGCCATGACGGCCAGCGTGTCGTTGAACAGGCCGCGGTTCAGCCCGAAGACCATCAGCGTGGGGGGCGGCGGCGCGTTGTCGCCGGCGGCGGGCAGCGTCGGGAAGGCGAAGCTCAGTTCGTGGACGACGCTTTCGCGATACTGGCTCTGGCCGCTGGTCTGGAAGACGGGCCAGCCGTCGCCGTAGGTGCTCTGGCGGAAAGGGGGCGGGTCGATCAGGAATTCCTGGCCGAGCCAGAGGCGCAGGCGCTCGAGGGTTTCGGCGGGGCGCTCGAACCGCCCGCGCGCGATGAAGACGGCGTTGCGGAAGGGCTGGTCGGCGGTGACCTCGCCGCGGATGCCGACGTAAAGTTCGTCGATTTCCTGCCAGGGCTGGTACTGGACCTGTTCGGTGAAGCCCTGGATGACGAGGCCCCAGCGGGGGCTCTGGCGGGCCTCGCGCAGCGTCTCGCGATACCAGTCGCGGCCGCGCAGGCGGTTGACGTCGAGCCGCAGCAGATTATCCAGGCCGCCGGGAAACCCGAGGTAGGGGGTCTGAAACACTGTTTCGAGATAGGGCCGCTGCCGGCATCCGGGGGCCAGCAGCAGCAGCGCGAGCACAGCCAGCGAAAGGCGGGGGAGAGGGAGCTTCATAGCTGGAGTCGTACCCTTCAGCAAGGTGGGGGAGGAAAGCGAACGGTAAGCGGAACTTCCGGGTCTCACGGGAGTCGCGGTCGGCGCGACGGGGTTCGGATTGGGGCTTTCGGTGGTTGCGGGCGAAGCGGCGAAGGGGTTCGGCCCTCGCCGCCGCGGATTCGCCCTCGCCGGTGTCGGCCACCGCGACATTGAGAGAATTCAGCTTAAGATCAATCCTATGCCATGGGCAAGGCTTCGCCTAGCGTGAAATGCGGCGCGGGGGGATTTGACGGCCAGTCCCGCCAGGGACGGCGGACGTCAGCCCGCTACTGCAGTGGCGGGAACCGGGATCGCCTGAGCGACCAAGTCCCATCGGGACGGCGGAAACCGGGGGGAGAAGGGTGGCATTTTGAGAGCCGAGGACGAGGGACGAGAGCCGGGAGCCGAATTTTGGGACGGGCCGTTGGGGGCGATCACGAAGTCGAGGGGCGAGGGACGGGGTTCGCTGGAGGGGTCAGATGCGGTCGCGGATGAGGGACAGGACGCGTTCGACGGTGGAGCGGGAGTGATCGAGCGTGTCGGCGAGGCGGGCCGGCTCGGTCGGGTTCTCCAGCTCGGCGCCGAGGCGGGCGCGCAGATCGACCAGTTCGGTCTCGATCTGGCGCAGCGCCAGCAGGTCGTCGCGGCGTTTCTGGCGCGCGGCGTCGAGTTCGCGCCGGTAGATGTGCGAACGGTCGGCGCCCTTGAGCAGAAGGTATTCGACGAGCATGATGACGACAATGAACGCGGCATAGGGGCTGTAGAGCCAGTTGAGGATGGCGCGCAGATTGCGCAGGTTGCCGGTGATGACGATCAGGGCGAGGATGCCGATCGTCATCAGGATGATGATCTCGCCCGGCCCGATTCGCAGCCGCTGCCGCCAGCCCATGCGCCGCCTCCCTTACCCACGAAATAGGGCCACTATAGCCGAAGCGCGGGCGGGATGCGACAGCCGAGAGACGGGGAGTGGGGGCTTCGAGGTGGGGTGGGGCGAGGGATGTTTGGATCACGAAACGCACGCATCGCGAGCCGAGGACGAGGGACGATTTGACGTGGGGCGTGGGCGTCGCATTTGGCGGGGCGGTCTGGTAGGGTGAACGGGGAGTGGAACCATGAAGCAAGTCAGCGTCGAACTGATCCGCAACGAGACCTTGATTCCCGGCACGGTGCTGCATCACTACCGCGATGCGGAGATCGCGGCGACGGCGCGGCCGGGGCAATTCGTCAATATCCGGCCGGGCTACGGGAGCGATCCGCTGCTGCGCCGGCCGTTCAGCATCTGCACGGTGGACCGGTCGGCCGGGACGTTCACGGTGCTGATCAAGGAAGTTGGGGCGGGGACGCGGATGCTGCTG
>Ga0116161_1002486_pt1 | contig 17508 bp, 16 predicted proteins | sample AD_JPNAS3_MetaG_FD_89877 | JGI IMG/M metagenome (GOLD analysis project Ga0116161, IMG submission 89877) | Active sludge microbial communities of municipal wastewater-treating anaerobic digesters from Japan - AD_JPNAS3_MetaG | ecosystem: Engineered > Bioreactor > Anaerobic > Digestate | place... | reverse complement strand
GTCGCCCAGGGAACCCGGGTCCCAGGTAAATGTGACCGGCGGTAAATAGACCAGATCTTCGACTGCATTTTCCACGTCGAGGGTGCGCTCATCCTGACGGGCCGCCAGATTGCCGGCGGGAGTGACCGCCCGGGCGGTGTCGGTCCCGGTAGTGGCCTCCGCCGTAGTAGCCAACTCAACCTTTCCCGGCGCTGAATCCGTGGCAGCGGAAACCCACCCGTCCACCTTGCCGCTGCCGTCGGCAATGACGATCTTCGAGGCTGTAGGGGTCGCCGTGGCATTGGCCGGGTCCTGGACCACTTTAGATGATCCGTCCAGAGACGCCAAACCGGATGCCGCCGCCTTGCCGAGGATGGTCAATGTTTCCGCGAGGGTCTTTTTGACAAACGTGCCTACTCCCGAGGCCACCAGGAAATCATTGGCCGCCGTCGCCAGAGAATGGGCAATGCCGCCCAGGTTAGCCAGGGCTGTAGCGGCGACTACATCCGACAAATTGGAGGATTTGGCGCACTTGGTATCGGCATATGTTTTGGTCGCTTTTTGAGTTGCGATTTTAACATCGCTGTTGGCCGTTAGCGTCCCGTCGGTATCGAGGTAAGAGGCCGGGACTTTCGTGTCGGCATATGTTTTTGCGGCGGCCTGAGTTGGAACGGCATAATCACTATTTCCCGCCAGCGTGCCGTCCGTATCTACGTTGATAAGATCATCGATGATGTTCTCGCAGGTATTGTCCGCCGCCATTTTGGTGTCGGCGTACGTTTTAACCGCCTTCTGGGAGGGAATGCGAGTATCGCTGTTTCCTGCTAACGTGCCGTCCGTATCCATCTTGGCGGTGATATTGGCCGGAGTTACGGCCCGCACCGTATCCGTGCCGGTAATCGTTTCCGCGTCCGTGGCTAGTTCGACAATGCCGGATTTGGTGGCGCTTGCCGCCGCCACGTCGGCCTCCTGTTCGATCCAGACGCCGGCGGAACTGTAATCATCCGGGCGAACCTTGTAGGGGTGGCTGGCAGTATCTTCCGCGTCAGTCGCCGCTGCCGAAAACTTGAAATACAGCATTTTGTTAGTGGATAGTGCCACTTGCGCCCGATCGCCGTCGGTCAGGGCTGCAACATGATATGAATCCAGGGCGCGGGTTGCGCCGCCGGTCAGGGCCGTGCAGTTATAGGTTGTCAATACGGCCATATTGTTTCCTCCTTTCTCCGGTTTTTTATCTACGTTTTCGCTGCCGCGATAGTTACGCTAAGCCGAATATCCCCAGACATCGATCGGGGCTGCCGCTGCGTCTCCCCAAACATCGGCGTCGCCGAAATCGTCTTCGATGGCTGCCAGGCGGGCCGAGGCCAAGGTGATTTGCGTCTGCCAATACCCGCCGCCGCCGTGGATCAGCTCAAATTTCGGGATCTCCGCATAGCGGACCAGATGCCAAACCAATGTCCAGGGGTGCCGCCAGTAAAATGTTTCCGCGACGTCCGCCTCGTCGGCATGAGCTTCCAGCAGTGCCTTGTCGTAACCGTCGATCAGGGGATATGACAGGCCGAAGGTCGTCCGGGCCATCGTAAAGCGTTTTCGCCCGTGGACATAGCCGTATTCGCTCTTGGTGGTCAGGCCGGTCTTCTCCCGCTGTTCCGATAATGGATAAGCCGGATTTATTGTCAGTGACGGAAAATTAGCTGCGCTCATATCGCCGTACCTCCGCTGTCATAGCCGCTATGATAATAAACCGTGTCGTCGTATTCCAGGGCGGACAAGTTGAACAGGCAATCCACGTCCCGGGCAATGTTAGTCACCCGGTATTTGTGGACTTCCCCCGTCGCCCGGACGATGACGAAGACATCTTCTTGCGCCTTGCCGGCCAGATCCGCGGACAGGTTGAACGTATCCGTGGCGGTGTCCCAAGGGCCGGTGATGGTCCGCGATTCCAGACTGTCGTCGGCGAGGCGGACCCAGATCGTGCAATTGCCGCTGTATGTCGCCGTGTCCAGGGTTATGGCCTGATCCAGGACGATCACGTTGGCGGCGATGCCGGTCTGGTCTCCCAGCCGCCCGCCGAAAGTCAGGTCGTTTCCCTCGTCCTGGGCGACGATCATGTCGCCGGGGAGACAGGCGATGGCGTCCACATCGGCCCCCCAGATCCGCGTACGGTTCAGGCGGTCGGAGATCTGCATCCGCAGGAGGCCGTAGCGCCGGGCCTCGTCCTCGTCGGTGCAGCCCCAGAGGAAAATGCTTTCCGTCGTGGGTACGCGGGTCAGGCTGTCATAGCCGGCTGATTTGATGGGGACCTTGTCGCGCCGATAATCGTAAGCGGCGTTTAGGTATTCGATGTAATACATGTCCGGACGGTTGGTGCGGGGGAGGAATTCCGTCGTGGCCGATCCTTCAAGGATGTTGCCGGGGCCGAAGATCTGCTCCGGCGTCGAAACCGGGGCTTCGATGGCCACCCGGATCGCCTGCCCGGCCTGGATGATCTGCGCCCGCCCGTGCTGGCATATTTTGTTTAGGGCGGCGGCCAGGGACATCTGGGAATCCAGGATCCCGTTCATGGTGATTCTGGTCGCGCCGTCCACCGTCCCGTCGCACCAGTCCGCCCAGGCGGACCAGGAGGCGTAATCGAGGCGGCTGGGGGATATCTTGTAGCCGTAACGCTCATTGGTCAGCAGGTCGTAAGCGGCCCACGCCGGATTGGTCGAGGCGACGGACATACTTCCCGCATCCACAAATGCGCTGCCCGAAATCGCTCCTCTGACACTGATTATTCCGCGATCCCAGATGGAGGTCACGGTCGGAGGTTTATAGTTCAGACGCGCCGACCCATCGATGATCAGACCCAGCAGGGCGATATGAGGGTATGCGAGGGGTTCGTCCAATATCTCATCCAGGCCTGTCCAGTATAGATCGGACATCTTGAGCGTGGACGACTCTTCGGGGCTGATCCTGGCCAGGCGGACCTCGTATCGGCCGCGCGCCAGGCCGGTGATCGGGTACTGACGCCTGACAGGCTCCCGCTGATGAGCCGTGACCGTATAGTCATCCAGGTGCGTCCACGCACCGCCGCCGACCGCTCGATAATAAATCCCGAATTCACAGGAGTGATCGATCAGCTCCGAGCTGCTGTTGATTTCGTACAGCCCCCTGGGAAATTCGACTAGGACCGTGATTTCGTCGCACTCGCCTCGGGTCGCAACCACAAAATCGTAGTCATCGGTGTACGCCGCCGCCGGAGGGGTAAAGTCGAGCGGATAATAGAGGCCACCCCGTTCTGAGCCCGGTTTGTGAAAATAGTAGTTCTGAATGATCCTGCACTCATCGATGTTACCCTTGCATGGATGCCACCCGGTATCGACGTATGCATGCCCGATCCGCAGGCCGCTCGTGACGGCGGGAAGGGCAACATCCGTGATTTTGTATCCTGCTTGCTGGCCATCCGCCCAAATGCCCCAGTATTTGCCCCAACGGTTGATTTCGATGTGATGGAACTCTCCATCCGTGAAATCGATGCCGTATGTGGTCTTGAGCGGATTGGTATTGAATGACCAGGATCCCAACACGTTGAAACCGATTATGTCGTTGTCTTTATCATAGAAGAGGCACCAGCCTGTCGTTGTGCTACAATACGACAACAATCCATAATATCGCGTCCCGGACACCAGTGACGGCAACCATTGCAGACTGAAACATAAATCTCTCGAATACATGTCGAAATCACTGGAGGCCAGATATAGCTGCGCGCTGGCCGTACCATCGAAGGCGGCCGACCCCGCCCCAAATTTTTTGTTCGTTGTGTCCAGCGTCACGCCGCCGCTATTGGTCAGCGTACGGGCAAATGGCGACGAATCAGTCACCACGTCGCTATCGAAGTGCAGAGACAACAACGTGCGCGTCTCAACCTTGATGGACAGATCCCTGTATTGATGGAGCTTGTCGAATCCGGCGATCACCGTCTGGTCGCTGGTCCCGCTGCGTGCATCGTACTGATAGGCGTCATACGTGGCGAGCTTGTCGTCTCCGATATAGATCTCGTCGGCGGATGCGGGAGGCGTGGCTTCACCCTCACAAATGGCGATCAGCATATAGAGCGCCTGATTGTCGGTATTGTCATTGGTCTCCAGATAATAGCCGACGATCTGGCCGCCACAGCGCATCTTGCCGTACAGGATGGGGATGGCCAGCTCCGGAGACCAGGAGTTTTGCGGTCCGGCCCAGCCGTAGGTAGTGGTCCCGCCCATTGACCCGGCCCCCGATGCGGATAGACCGGAGATGGACGGCATATTGGCGGCGACATCCACCGGGGGCAGCAGGGCGTTGATCATCATCGACCCGGCAACCATGACCGCCGTGCCGACGGCGGCGGAAACGAACAGGCCCATCGCCGTGAGCGATGTGATTGTTGCCGTGGCCGTCATGGTCGTTGAAAACAGGCCCATCGCCATTGCCGCCGCCCCGCCGGTATAAACGGCCAGGGCCGCCACGGCGATCATGGCCAGGGGGCGGATTATATCTCCGATGCCGCCTCCGCCGGCCAGGCGGGGCACGAGCAGCAGATGGTCTCCGGCGGCAACCGGAGACAACCAGTCCGGATCCAGGCGCCGGTTGTGCATGACGATGCAGGCGCGGCGGGATATGCCGGGGAAATGGGCATGGATGACATCCGCGATGACGGCCCCTGGGGAAAGAGGAACAGGCAGCGATTTCCAGCCGACAGGGAGGCAAAAGGGATTATATGATGCGGGGATGCGGTCCGCCGGGAGGGAGGTCAGACTAATATCTGACGCCGGGGCGGACTCTTTTGTGTCCGGAGTAATGTCCACCGCCGGGCCGGCGTATTTATAATAACCCCTGATCCTCTTTCTCCAGGCCGGCGAGGACAGGCGATCAATGGTGACGCCGCCGGTGGCGGCGCGGGCATGGATGAACCGATCCGCATCAATGACGACGCCGACATGGGAGATGAGACCCGGATACGGATAGGCGATGGCGACCAGGCAGCCCGGTATCGGGGACGGGATCTCCACCCAATCCGGGCGGGCGGTAGTCGCGGCGGCGTCAATGGCGGCGGGGGTGTGTTCCGGGCCGGGCAGACCGTAATCGGGCAGCTCGACGCCGTAGCGGCGCATGACCTCCATGACCAGGCCATAGCAGTCATAGCCTTCCGGCCCCCGGCCGTCGTCGCGGAAAGGCTTGCCGATCAGGTCGTCGATTTTCGGCTGATTGTTATGCATCGGCCACACTCTCCGCTGTACCATTTTCAGAAAATCCGACGCCCGGGATCGAGGGAAAGCCGCCGAATCGCCCCGTATTCGATCCACCGGCCATAGCGGCGCAGGCGGCCAGTGTTTTGTTGCAGGACGTGGTCGCCCCGGCATAGCCGCATTCCGTCGATTTGAACGTCCACCGGCAATTCTGCCGGGTATAAGTAAAGCGGGGGCACCGGCGGGCCCAGAAGTTTTCCGGCTGCAACTCGATGGATACCCATTCGGCGGCGCAGGTGATCTTGCCGACGGAAAACGTCTCCTCGATGACGGCTGCCTCGTCCAGCTCGTTGGAATAGACCACCCGGATAATGACCACCGCCGCGCCCATGCCGTCCATAGACTCGATATAGCGCTGTACGGACCGGAGGACGTTGCTCACCCGAAGCGCCACAGATTGGACGGAGCCGTCGGCGCTCTGCTTGGCTTCTTCCAGGTCGAAGGGGTAGGCGATCCATGTTTCTCCGTCCCAGACGATGTCTTCGGTGTTGCGGACCAGCCGGAGGATCGTGGCGGCGAGATCGTTGAATTGTATCTCCAGGAGGACCAGCCACGCCCCATCGTCGGAGAGCTTATTCTTGGCCAGGGCGATGGCGGACGACAAGGATAGGGACATGGTCAGGACCTCATGTTGGCAAGCGTTTGACGCAACGGGGCGTAGCGTTCCGCCCCTTCGACGACTATATCGAGGACCCATTTCCGGCCGTCGAATTTCGGGGAGCCCTGTTGGCTGCCGGACAGATTCGTCCCGCTATTGTTGATCATGTTGATCTGGACATTCGGGGCAGCCGACTGGGATGATGTATCCGACAGCCGGGAGACGTCGCGGCGCGACAGAACAATTTCACCGCGCTGCAGGATGGCCGGGAATTCGTCCGACATCAGACCGCCGTGATACCGTTGCGCCCCGGCAAAGACGGCGTTGGGGACGATGCGGTAAAAGCTCGGGGCTGATTCGCCCACGACGCCGCCGGAATGGAAACCCAGGGCGGATCTGCCTATCCCAATAATCCCCGCCGACATCTGTTGGCCCATAACATTGGATATGGACCGGGCGATGGAATTCAGGAATGATGTCACATAATCACCCAATGATTTCATTCTACCCGTCATGATGTCAAAAAAGAAATCGCTGAAAGCCTGCTGCATGGCCTGGGCTGTGTTCTGGGCAACATCGTACATCTGCTGGCCGACGTCGGTCCATTGGTTTTCCAGGTTCGTCATCGCCAGACTCACCGCCCCGAAAGGATCGGTCATGGTCATTTCCCGGGTCAGGTCGGCGTAGGACTTGCGGGCGGCATTGACCTTGTCGCTTTGGGCGTACCAGGCGGATTCGTCTTTGCCTTTGTCCATCGTGGCCAGGTGCTCCTCCTCGGCATCGATCAGTTCCCGGACCAGGGCGATACGTTCGGTCAGGGTTTCCCGGTGGGCTGTACCCTCCTTCTCCAGAAGGTCCAGGGCCGCCAGACGGATGTTGATCTCCGATTCCCGGACGGTTTTATCGTAGTCGGCCTGGAGCTTTCGGGTTTGGTCCTTTTCCGCCTCATCGAGGGCGGTGAGCTTTTCAAGGTATTCCTCACGGTCCAGTATCCCGGCCTCGTGGGCTTCGAGATATGCTTTCCGCTGATCATGGGCGGCCGCGGCAACCTGGTCCTTGCGTTTTTGCAGCTCCGTCGCCTGGGCTTCCGTCACCCATTTGTCGGCCTCGGCCAGGGCTTTCTGCCCATTCTCGTATGCCTCCCGGGCGGCCAGCATCTCTTCCCGGGCCTGCTCGGCGCCGATCTGTCCTTTCATCCCCGCCGCCCAGGATGCGATGGATTCCCCCGCCGCCGTCCGCTCCATCTCCGTGGGCAGCTTGGCCGCCTTCTCCTTCAGATCCTCGACCTTCTTATCTATATCGATGATCTTCTTCTCGAATTCGCCCAGGCCGCCTTTGGCGATATCGGCTTCCATCTCCCGCTCGATCCGCGCCCATTCCTCCCGGAGCTTGTCGATTTCTCCACCGCCTTTGGCGGCGGCAATGCGTTTTTTCAGGTCATCCATGAGCCGGGCGAGATTCGCTTTGGCCTTTTCCGCGTCAGCGGCAGAGGGGCCCTTAGCGCCTCCTTCCGACGTCCCGGTGATATTAGCCGCACCCTTGAAAATCAGTTCTTCGGCGGCGCCGTACAGGTCCTTTGCCGTAGCCTCATGCTCGGCGGCAATCCGCAAGTCCTTGTCTTTCACCGGGCCGGGGCTCATAAAACGGGTGGACATCCGCCCCGCCGCCGCGACGAGAGACATGACCGCCCCGGCGGAATAGAGGGCCATCGCCGCAAATCCCTGCATGACGCCGAAAGCTTTTTGCAGGGCGACAATCAAACCCTTGCCGATTGTCTCTTTTACTTCCTCGATCTGGACCTGAAACTTTTTGATCTGTTTCGCGGCGTTGTCCTGAGAATCGCCGAGCTGGGCAGCCCGAATCGTGGCGTTCGCCATGACGATGTCCAGAAGGTTGACCTCCGTGACGCCGGCGGCGGCCGCCTGATTCAGGATGGTCATCTGTTCCTTGCTGATCATCCCCATCTGCCGGAGGGACCGGGGCATGTTCGTGGAGATGGCCTGGATCATGCCGTCGATAGACGTGGTGACATCCTGCCCGGTCAGGCGGGCGGCGAGGCGGGCCGCCTCGAAAACCTGGGGAATCTTCTCCGGATCGATGTCCGAGGCCATCGCAAAGGCGGCCCTTTGCATCAAGTGGGAGTCGTCAACGAAGCCGGCGGCGGCCTGCTTCATGTCGGCGGTCATCTTGGCTGCGTCCACGCCGATGGACTGGGCCATCGCCCCGAAGGCCTCCTCCGCCCTCAACGCCTCGGCGCCGAGATTTATATATTGCTTCATTGCAACCCAGGCCGCCGATGCAGCCTGAATGATTTGCGTTCCGGCGGCCACGACGGCGATATACTTGGCATGACAATTGGTCAGCCAGCTCATGCCCTGCGCCGTATTTGTGCTCGCATCTTGCAGATTCTTGAGGGCCGGGGCAAATTTTTCCATCTCCGACCTGATTTTGCCAATCTCAGCCGAGGCTTGATCATTTGCTTTTATAGTCAAAGAAACGTCTTGACTTCCCATTTTATCGTCCTATAATTTCAACTATGGAAATAATAATCTGCATATTTGCCGTTGCCTGGTTCATCGATTGGCGCATCGAGCAAACCCGCATCGACAGGGAATGGGAGAAGAGGAGACGGGAAATGAACGCCGCCTGGGAAGCCCTGGATGGGGAAATCCAACGTAACAGAGCATCATAACATCTCATCCCTCGTCGCATTACCCCATCCGATCTTCACATCTTTTCCCGCACATGGCGCACATGTCCGGCTGTCGGCAGGCCTTGAATTCATTCTTCTCTTCCGGTTTGCCAAATAACGCCTCCATCCACCAGCTCCGTTGCCGGAACGTTTCTTTCGCCCAGGCCTGAGCCTCAGCCAGAGTGACGCGCCAGGCGACGGCGTCGCGCCTGGTTATATCTCCGTTCCCGAGGGCGACGCAGAGGGAGACGAACCAGTCTGCATCGCCAGCACCTGCTCCGCGAACCGTTCCATCATCCCCACTACCTTCGCGAAGGCGGAAGAAAGCGGGTTGATGGAAAAAAAATCGTCAACGATCTCCATTGTCTGAGCAAGATCGACGCCCCAGAGCATTTCAGCGGCCAGGGCTTCCAAGTCCTTGTCCTGCGGAGACTTTCCCTGTCCCGTCAGAATGATGGCCAGGGCGATGGGGACCTTGTCGCCCAGGGCCTCCACTATGCCCATCGCCCCCGCGCCGGCGGGAATATTGGTTCCCTTCAACAACTCCTCCAACTGCTTGAGCTGGCCCAATACCTGGGGGCGGTGAACATAGGTCTTGCCGTTAATTTCGTAGGTTTTTTCCTGCATATCGCTCCTTTCTTTCAACCCCATCCCCACCTTGATCCTCCCCTTGAAGGGGAGGAATGATGTCGGGTATCCTCCCCTTGAAGGGGAGGAATTATGAGCCGGCTTACTTAAACGCGATGACAAGTTCGTCGTCGCCGGCGTTGCGGTTGAGCTGGCAATCGACGCCCAGGGACCGGATGCCGCTGTTGTCTGCCGCTTTTACGCCGGTGTACTGTACCTTCGGAGCGGTGATCGTGCAGATGTTTCCCGCCGATCCGGTCAAGGCCAGGGTCAGGTCGCCTTCGCTGCCGCTCCGCCATTTTCCGTAGAAGTCGTAGGTGGCTACCGTGACCATCTCCGGATCGATGGAGAGGGTGGGCTTCCGTCCGGTGATGACGGCGCTCTTGTAGCCGGAGGCGGCATTGACATCGGGCCGCAGGGCGATTTCGTTGTTCATGTTGATTTCCATGCTGCCGACCAGGGCGGCGTAGGAATCGATGGTCATGGTGGCGTTGAGGAAGGCAACCGGTTTCGTGGTCTCGTAGGTGACGCCGGAGGAGAGCATGGCCCCGTCCGTGACGGAGAAGTCGGCCCCGGTGAAGGTGAAGTGGAGCATGGCGTGCTTGCCCTTCTCCAGCTTGAGGGAGCAGTTGCCCCGGGCGCCCCACATCTTGTAGATGACCCCGTCGTTGTACAGGGCGAGCGTCATGGAGGAGATCCCCGTCGAGGCGGGGGCGTAGGTGACGGACACCCCGGCCGAGACGGTCTCGCCGAAGCCGCAGGCCTTCAGCAGCTTGCCCAGGGCCGGGGCCGTGCCGGCCGTGCCCGATCCCTTGACCTCCACGTCGAATTCCATCGTGGCCTTGCGGGCGCCAGGCACCTGGGAGAAGTTGGACAGGGACGCGGAGACGTTGTCCCTGGGATGCATCTCGATCTCGGGCTTGAAGGAGACGTTCATGGCCAGGAAGGCGTCGGCCCCGGCCAGGGTCTCCGCCGAGCCTTCCGTGCCTTCCGCCTTTGCCGCCAGTTGTGCGCGTTTCACGATCATTTTTCAGGTCCTCCTTTTCCTGGGGCCGGCCCGGCCGGTTTCGGGGTCTCGGTCTCCGGCGTCGCCGGGGTCCCGGCCTGTTGAATCAGCTTGATGTACTCCCGCTCCGTCAGCTCCCGGCCGTCCGGGCCGAACCAGCGGGTCGCGCCGGTGTTGCAGTGGTCGTTCATGGGGTCCTCCTTTTTCCGGGCAGGCACGGGGGCCTGCGCCTACCGGTTCTCACGTTCCTCCGCCGTCAGGGCCAGCTCGGCGACGTGGAGGTAATATCCGGAATCCGGGGCGATCTCCCGGATGCCGACATAATCGATCTGGCAGGGTCCGCTGAGGAGGGCGTCGCCGCTCAGGGTTTCCTTGCCGTTGAAGGCCTTGCGGACGGCGTCCACCAGGGCCTGAAAGGTCTTTTCCGATGCCGCCGCGTCGTCCACGGCGTAGAAGCCCTTGATCCGGAAGACGTGGCGCAGGCGGTTGGTGGTGTGATATTCCCACTCCGACTCCGTGGCCTCCCGGGAGACGGTCCAGCCGTTGACCTTGCCGCCCGATGTCATCATGTCCAGCCACTCCGCCGGGGACCGGGAGGAACGCTCGTAGTCGTGGACGGCCCCGATGCCGGAGACGGCGGAGACGATGGCCTTGATTTCCGCAAGGATGTCGGACTGGCTCATCGCGTGCTCCTGCTGAGGCGACAGCGCCAGATGCGGCCGTCGTCAATCTTGCGGGCGTACAGGACCCGCCAGGTTTCCGCGCCGATGGTGACGGCGTCGTTGGCGGCGACCTGGGCCATGCCGTTCGTGGCGTCGGCCAGGATCTCCATGGAGGCCTCCGTGTGCAGGGCGTCCATGCCGGGCAGGCCGCTTTCGTCCGGTACACCATAGTCGATAATGGCCTTGATCGTCTTCCCCGTTCCGCTGACGGGGGTGTAGGTAACTGTGTCGGCAAAGTCGTCCGTATTGAAGAATACCGTATTCAGATCGGCGGCGATTTGGGTTTTCAGGGTCATGACTTTGCGGGTCCTGTCTTTTTATCATACGTCCGCATGGCGCCGTAGCCGAGATAACCGGCCCCGAACAGGGCATATAGATCGGGAGGAATGGCCTTTAACCATGCGCCGAACCCCTGAATGATATTGGTCGATGTCTGGGGACTCACCGCAAATACTATGCCCATCGGAATAGAGGCCAACAGCATAATATAAATCACATACATAAAGGCCGGGCGGGCGCGTGATGTCCAGGGATCGGCAGAGGATGCTTCGGAAATCATCATCTGCAACTTTGCCTTTTCGATTTCCGATTCGAGTTGTTGCGCCACGAGGGTTATCTGTGCTTTCTTCTCGGCGGAAATATCCCCGGTAAAAGCCTCGCGCAAATCTTTTGCCAATGTCCCGGCCCCAGAAAGGATAGAACCGATGTCTATATTGATGTCTGCAAGCCCCATTTATTTCCCCTTGCCTTTCTTCTTGCGTTGCTTCCGCTTCTCTTTCTTTACCGCCTCTTTGCGGCGGACGGCCCCGGTTTTCAACGTCAGTAAATATCCTTGATCAACATGTCGGGATCGGCGATCCGGGGATCCTGGAGGCGCAGGGTATGCAACATTTCGTGGCCCAGCACATGAGGCGGCAGAATGAGGTTGCCGTTTTTGTCCTGGCGGAGATCACACCAGATCTCCGGCGGCTGCGACGATATGGAGACGCCGGCGCTTGCCGGACCCCAGGAAGGATACCGTGATCGCCATATCTCGTTCCATTGGCGCTGCTTTTCCGCGTCCGATCCGAAGGCCCGGATAATCACACCGCCCAGGTCAACGACAATGCTGGCGCTGGTTTCGTCCAGGGAGGCAAACCATTCCTGGTAACGGTTAAAACACTGGCCGGCTGATTCGCCCCGACTAAATACATCATTGCGTCCGCTCATCTCTAACGCCTCCATTACTCCTACCCATAAAATTCATGGGCGCCGATTTTCTTTATAAAGCGCATGCACATCCACCATTCCGTATGGCTTTTGGCCGCCGTGGTGAGATATTGGCAACAATGCGCAGCGGCCAGTTCGGGATCGCGGGGGATGGTCCCCTCAATGAGCCCGCGCGCGATGTCGGCGCATTCGCGCAAAGGCTGTGATTTCTGGTAAAACAACCCAAAGTCGCCGGCAAGGCGCACAAGCTGCGCTCGGTTCGGATCGCGGGGAAGATAACAGGAAAATTGATAGGGCCACAAACAGACATCCATAATACTCTTCCCGTCCCAATCCCGATGATCGACGCGCTCCAGGATGACCGTTCCGACGCCAATACGCCCGGCCCGGATCTCCCCCCGCGCTTCTGCATATATCGTCAGGCCCATGATCTGATCAGGCTCAAGATTGCCGAAGTCGTCAATGTTGGCATCGTAAAGTATTTTCCGTGCCGGCGTCATTTGCTTTCCCCTCTCTCCGGTTCAGCCGTCCACTGATTGCCGCAGTTGCGGCAAGTATAGTGTTTCCCCGCGCCGCCGATCCAGCCGCCGACGCGATCGCTGCCGCATTTCGGACACCGCGCGCGATCAATCATAACTCGCAACCCACATCCAATAGAGGCACCACGCATAAAAGAGAGCGCCGTATGTGATGATGGCCGGCAGCGGCGTAAAGATCGGCGGTATGGACAATGCTAAATCTTCCACTTGACCCCCAGGGCGACCAGGGCACCGCCGATAGCGCCGCCGAAAAAAGCGCAGGCCCGGTCAAACAATGCCTTGCCCTCCAATACCTCAAGGCGCTGGCTCATGTTTTTCAGGGTGCTGTATATAAGCCAGTCCCGTTGCTCCGGCGTAGCCTTTTCCCAATCCTTCTCCGTCAATATGATATATGGATTTTCAGCCATTTAACCGTCTCCTCTGGCAATCAAGGCCATTACTATTATGCCCAGCAATGCCGTAGGCACGGTCCGCACAGGAAGATTCTCGCGGATCTTTTCATGTTGTGTCCTCCTTAAATGGCTATGGTTTACGGGGGTCGGTTCGTAAACGGACCCCCTCTGCCATCATGTTATTTATCCTGATTCTTACGCATCCTTCGGCATAGCCGCCGCTGCCGTGTTGATAACGACATAGACGTAATCCGTGGCGCCGATTTCGACGTCCCATGCAATCCGAGCCTGGAAGGCTATCCGCCGTTTGAGGTAGGATTCCGTATCCATGCCGAGGGTCACATACTCGAAGCGGAGCTTCCATTTGCGGACGAACTGTTTCTGGAAAGCGCCGAAAAGCCAACAGGTGGCAGAGATGTCATCCAGTTTCGGGCTGGAGACGATCCGCTCCGGAGGAATCCACCATTTTCCCTGGGGACCCCAGTTGGACACTTCGTTTTCCACACCAGGCACGTACTGGGAATTGCTGATCTTCAGCATCTTGCCGACGAGAGCGTTGGGAACCAGGACCTTGACAAGAGACTGGGGAACGCTGATCCGCTTTCCTCGGCCATTCAACATATTCGACAGGCGAATGCGGGCCGCTTCGAGGTCCGTTTCGTCAGCCAGGGCATTGTTCTGTACCCAGTTTCCAAGGGGGGCTCGCTTGCCGGGGGTGTTGGCCGTGGCGCTGTAAAGAGCCGTGCCCGTACCATCCGGACGATAGACGTAAGGAGCGGCAGGGGCCGCCGCCGAACCATAATAGTCGTAAATACGGTATATGGTCTGCTCTTCCACCCAATCGGAGGATATTTCCGCCAGGGCGTTGACCCGATTCACGATGTCGGGTATCTCGTTTTCCTCGATGGATTCCTGGGAGATGGTGAGCATTCGCCCGTTTCTCAAATGGCGGATCTCGGCCTTTTCTTCCGTCGCGGAAATTTCCGGAAATTCATCGGTCTCCTTTACCGATGAAATGTCCTTGTCCATACTGTGGATGGCCGAAATGGATGTAACCTTTTTCGCGTCTTCCAGCTCGGTTACAAGCTGCTCGCCGATGGTTTCCAAGCCCTGGTAGGCGTCGTTCATGGCGGCAATGACGAGGGATCCGGTGAGAATCGGGAAGGCCGACGCGGAGATGGTGCGGACCGCGCCGCCAATGTTCATCCTCACGGGTACGGCAACGTCATGGAGGACGCCGAAAAGTCCGTTCATGTCTCTCATCTGTCCCAAGGTGAGTTTCTTTTCGCCGATGAGTTTCTGAACCCTTTCCATGAACAGGGCGGGATTATGTTTGGCCAAGTCGCGGATATCCCGGATGGATAATCCCGGCGCCGCGCTGACCCTGATGTCTGATATAAATCTTTTAGGTGGCATCTTATATTTCCTCCTTTACTTGTATGTTTCGTTTATCTTACCCTTGCTTTGCCCAGGTTCCCTTAATCGACGTCACCCACCAACCATCGGCGCCATCGCCCTTGATCGTAACCATGTCGCCCTCGACTGCGGTCCCCTTTGTGTTGATCAGATCCTTGTCGTCCACCGATGTAACGTAATGAATCGCATCCGAAGCGTTAGGACTAATGGTAACTTCCACCGTTGTATCCGCAGCCTTATTGATGAAGGTGTATTCGATCCCTTCTTTGGTGGCTGGTAGCGTGATCGTCTTGGCGTCGGTATCGACCAGGAAGATTTTCCCACTATCTTCGTAGGTCAAGGTGCGGTTGTCCGATACGGTTTCGAACTTGTTTTTTTGCAATGTGCCCTGGAGGGCCTGCCAGAACGAACACTTGGGGTTCATTTCGACCACCGCCTTGGATTTATACGTCAAGGTGGTTCCGGTCTGAGGATAATTGTCGTCCCCGCAGGCAAGAAAGACCGGGAAGGCCGTACCGCTATAGGTCAGCTTTTGACTGTTGGAGGCGGTAAGGATGAATCCTTCTCCCTGGGCTACCTGCCGGGGTGCGGCAATTTCGAACTCGAATTCGTCGCCGGGCTTTGGGGCAATGAATTCCATATAGCGAGCAACGTCCGCTGCTTTCTGCTCTTCATTGGAAATGGCCAGGAGATAAAGTTCTCCGTCTACCACGGCGGATATGGGCTCCCAATATCCCGAAGTCTTGTTATAGCAGCAGATTTCGCCGCGCTTAATGGCCTGAGTTGACCCCGCCTGGACTTTTCCGGGAAAGATTGTCTCCTTGGTCCCGTATTTGTTCCTCACAAATGGTGATAAGTTTTCTGCCATGATGTATGTCCTCCTCTTTTCTCAGGTTTTGATCAGTCCAAAATGATGGTTGCCGGTTCTGCCAGTCCGCGCACCAAGTCGTCGTCGGTTATGGCCGCAAGTCGTTGATCCGCGTTGACCTTCTGGTCGCCTTCACCAGCATCGGCGGGTACACCGCGTTCTTTGCCGACTTCGGTAAAGAGGGCGTCTGTGATTTCGTCAGGCGTTTTCCCTTCCGTAAGAAGCCGAAAGGCTATGGCCTGTCCTTTTTCCCCCAGGGCTGCGGCTCTACTAAATACCTGAAGCAATGCAGTTTTGTGGGCCTCGTCCCTGGATGCAATGGCCGCATCGATCTTTGATTGAAGTTCTTTAGGGTCCATGTCTTCTTTTCCTCCGTGATTAAAATGTGTTTCTTGTTGATTTGATTCTACTTCTATACCCATATCGTCCAGGGAACGCATATCACGCCCCACGCCAACAGTATTATCAGCCGGGATAGGCGTCAGCGACACCTCGTAAGCCGCCCATTTTACCGCCACATAAGTCGGCGGAGATCCTTCGGGGCCACCGCGAACCTTGCCATTGCCTATTTCGAACTCCTCGTCCGGATTCAACTTGCGGAATTTTTCCACCCGGTAGCCAACGGAGACGCCACGAAGGGAGCCACTTTTTACACGCTTCATGGCCAGCTCCCCCTCGTCGGTATCGTCAAATACGGCCTCGGCGCGTCCCTTGAATTCCTCGTCGATCCGAACATTTTTCAGGGGGCCAATGATCCGTGCGCTGTTATGATCGAACAACAATGATCGCAGGCGGCTCATGTCGGCGTGCTCCTTTTTGTGGCTGAGAATCTCTATTATACAACAGCGGGATACGGGCGTCTCGGAAGAAAAGGAGAAGGAAATACTCCGCTTCTCTTCATCCACCGCCCGTTCGTCAATTTCGAAATTCCGGTAAAACAATTGATTTTTATTCGGCATCTTCGGTTTCCTCCTTGTCTTTTCCCTTCCCTTTGTCATCGCCTGCGATAGGCGGCGGGGCTTTTTCCGGCTGCAATTTCACCCCGTATTTTTTTTCCATCTCTTTGATCTTCTTCATTTCCATTGCCCGCGCCTCGATGGTTTCCTCAAAGTCTTTGCCTTTGGACGCGCATATGTCTGATAATGTCTCAAAAAGGTTTTCCACCTCCAATTGCTTGCCCGTTGCTTCCTTGACAGGATCCACCCAGGCCCATCCTGGAGGAATCCAGGCACAACGAAGATAGTCGTCACGGCGACGGTCAAATCCGGGGGCTTCGATCTTGCCGGAGATCAGGCCGTCGGTGATGAAATTCTCCCAGATCGGAATGCAGAAATGATTGATCATGTAGAGTTGATAAATCCGAAACGCCAGATACGCCTGGAGCAGCACCGTCCGGGCATTGCTGTAATTCAGGTTCGCCCAGTCATTGGCGAATACCTCATAGGGAATATCCACCGCGTTGGCGATATTCATCATCATTTGGCGGATAAAATTCGAGAAGGCATTATTGGGACGATTTGATGAAAATACGTTGACCTCTTCGCCAGGCTGCAAATACTCGATCATGCCGGGTTCGAATTCGCGGATCTTCTGGGCGGTGTTGTTGGATGAAAGGGAAGAGTACATGGAATAATCCGCCGGGCTCTTGACGAAGGCGGCCAAACAAGCGGCGATGCGAGCGCCGACTATCTCGGCCTCCAGATAGCGGTCCAGATCCTGAATATCCTTCAATCCGGCGGCAAAAGGTGTGTATCCCCGCGATTGTCCGGGGCGAAGAATGTCGTATAGATGCAATACCTTGCGATTACCGTTGCTGGCAAAGGCGTCAACCTGTTCGTAATCGTTAATATCTTTACCTGTGATAACCGTTGAACCGGGATGTTTTTTTAGGATATAATAACGGATGGGGACACCTTCCGTATCAAACTCAACGCCGTTGCGAATCTTTGGATTACTCATTTCTCCGGGAGGGGTGGAGAGGCGGTCTATTTCACAGACTTCGAGACAAAGGGGCAGAGGGCGGCTTTTGTTTTGAGATGACCGGCAAATGACGATGCTTTCTCCGTCGCCCATCATTCCCCGGAAAGCGAGGGCCTGCTGCTCATAGAAATTCATCTTCAAGGCAGCGTCGGATTTGGATGACCAGAGCCGCCACAGTTTTTCTGCATTGTAATTGAACCGCTCGGCGCT
>Ga0116161_1002462_pt1 | contig 17586 bp, 29 predicted proteins | sample AD_JPNAS3_MetaG_FD_89877 | JGI IMG/M metagenome (GOLD analysis project Ga0116161, IMG submission 89877) | Active sludge microbial communities of municipal wastewater-treating anaerobic digesters from Japan - AD_JPNAS3_MetaG | ecosystem: Engineered > Bioreactor > Anaerobic > Digestate | place... | reverse complement strand
CGCATCTTCGCGAGGCTCTTTCCGTCCATCCGGCGGAACCACTCGAAGGCCCGCGGCAGCCGCGGCAGCAGGCGCCACCCTTCGGCGATCTCCGGCGGCCGGCTGTTCGCGGCGCTCTCCAGGCTCCAGACGGCCGGGAGCATGCCCAGCAGCACCGGCACGAGGTCGGGCTTTCCGCTTGGATCGTAGGCCGCGGCCACCACGTCCGACGGGATCCCCTGGAGCATCACCGCTTCCACGAGGGCGGCGGCCTGCGCCGGCTGGTTGTTGATCGCGGCAGCCTTCGCCGGGTCCATCTTGGCGAGGATCTTCCGCCACGTCTCCGGGTTGTCGGCGATCCAGTCGCCGACGGTCTCGGGCGTCACGGGTCGCGAGAACTGGAAGCGGCCCAGGGCGAGCGGCGTCTCGATCCCCAGCGCGCGGCCAACGTGGACGGCCTTTTCCAGATCGGACAGGCCGGCCGAGGCCGTGCCCTGGCTCGCGCCGGCAAGGGCGACGGCCTGCTCGACGGGAGCGCCGTCCTTCCCTCCCAGCACCCGCACGGCGAGGAACCGCTCGTCCCGGTCCAGCTCGTCCAGCTTCGCGGCCATGTTCCAGCGGGAAGCGACGGCGGAAAGGTACTGTTCCCACGCCTCCGATTCCGTCTCGAACGCGAGAATCGCGGCCATGGTCCGGCCGTTCCCGGACACCACGAGGAAGGCCTCGGAACGCTCCCCGGTCCCTCTCCACACCACCGGCGCCGAGTCGGCCGGCGTCGAGCTGGCGAGCATGAGCCGGCGAGCATCGAGGCCGGCGGCCAACTTCTGGACCTGCGACCGACTCGCCACGGCTTCCCGGTTCCGCCCTTGCAGCTCGGGCAGGTAGAACCGCAGCGGGCGACCCGTCTTCGGATCGTTGCTCGGGATGATCCGGGACAGCGGGACCAGAGCCCACCGGAAGGGATAGAGCCGGCCCTCCGAGTCCTCGAGCATTCCCGACGGCCCCCAGGCGAGCACCCCGCCCGCGTCGTCGCGCTTCTCCGGCTTGACGATGGACCACCCGCCACGCTCGCCAACAGCCGCGGCGCCGGTTCCGGTCGGATTCTTGCGGACCTTGCGCGCCACGGCGCCCGCGGCCTTCTTCGCACCGCGGCCGGCCTTGGAGGCCATCCGCACGGCTTCGCGGACGATCAAAGCATCCGGCGACACGAGGGCGAGGGCGATGTCGTCGGGGTTGACCCGCTCGCCCACCTTGACGGCCACCCACTGGCGGGCATGGTTCATGTACCGGCCGCCCTTGGCGAGGGCGGCGGCGATCGTCTCGCGGCTCATCTTCGAGACGTTCACGGGGAAACCTCCAGGGATCCGCCATTCCTGGCGGCATGTTCGCGCGCGGCCTGTACGTCCTCGGGCGTCCGCGCGTTCCAGTAGCCGCCACCACCCAGGCGAACGGCCTTCCACATGATCCAGGCCCGAGCCGACGAGACGCCGCAGGAGAGCAACGCCTCGCGGAACAGGGCGTCCGCGCGCTCCCTGCTGCACGGCTGGACCGTGTAGAGGTAGTCGTGCAGCACCGCGGCCCGATTGGATCGAGCCCAAGGGGGATAGATGCCCCACAGGACGCGCGGAATCGAGGCCGCATCGCAGCGGAAGCCGCGCGGGCACCAGATCGGCGCAAGCTCCGAGAGTCGGCCCTCCCTGGCGAGCTGTTCGAGGTCGCCGGACGTGCTCGGCAGGTAGCCAAGCGGGGCGAGGAGTTCGACGCAAGGCCTATCCGTCCTCGACTCCTGGCCGGTGAGGTCGCGCACGTCCAGGGCGGAAAGCCATTTCCCGCCCCCCTTCCACGGCTTGAGCTCCACGGCCGCGGGCATCACGCCGCCCGCTTCCCGAAGAGCCCTTGCAGCAGGGCGGCCCGGTTCGCTTCCCGCTGTTCCGCCGTCAGGCCGTCCCCGGCCCTCCTGGCGGCCTCCAGGCTCCGGACGCCTTCCGCCCGCCTCGCCTGCTCCTTCGCCCGCTCCTGCGCCCTCCTGGCGGCCTCCTGGCCCTCCCTCGAGGCCTCCCACACCTTCGCGCAGACCGCGGCGAACGCCTTCCAGTCGCGAATCTTTCCGCCTCGGCTCTTCCTCCAGCCACCGGCGGCGGCCGAATGGTAGGCCCTCGAGATGTCGTCGGCGCTCCAGGTCGGCCACGTCGTCCGGCAATGGTCCGCCCACTCCTCCGGGCTCGGCTGGCTGCTGCTGCTGCATGGCCCCCCCCCTGGCTCCGAAGAGCGCGCGCGGGCAGCCGTTCCGGCTGCCTGTTGCTGGTCGTGTTCGCGTTCGTGGTGCGTTTCGCTTCCCCCCTGCACCCCCCTTTCGCTCTCCTTCCCTGTTTCTTCCGTAGGAAGAACAACAGGGATTATACTGGAAGTGTCCGTTTGGGACATTTCCGGAAGTGCCCGTTTGGGACGCTTCGGAAGTGTCCGTTTGGGACGCTTCGGAACCCCTCCAGGGGCAGGGCTCGGACCCTCTTCGAGGTGCGAACGAACAAGCGCGTCAAGTGCTCGGACGTTCACCACATAGGCGAGGGCATTTCCGGGAGCTGCAACCCCACCGGCGCGCAGGTCGGCGACGATTCCCAGACCTGCCCAGAACCGGCGGGCGCGCTCCTGTTCCTTCCGGCCTAGTAGGGTAGCGTCGTACCACTCCCAGGCGGGACAGATCCAGGTATTCCCCTCTCCGGCCTGTCGCTGCCTCTCCAGGGCGTGGGACATCCACAAGGCCGCCACGGCATCCGATCCGGGGATCCTGCCCAGGATCGGAAGGAAGGAGATAGGACGCGCCCACAGGTCCAGAATGGAGAAAAGGGGCCGCCTCGGCCGTCGTGCTGCTGCTCGCGTCATGCTGAAACCTCGCCACCCAGGGCGGCCAGAATGGCGGAATGGCGGAATCCGCCCTTCCGGAATTTGGGGAAGCCGGCCGCATCGAAGCGCCGGCGAATGATGGACCAAAGGCCGCGGACATCCAAGCGGGTCCAGCGGATCCGCTGCGCTCCTCCGCTTCGGTGCCCGACGAAGAGCGCGCGAAGCCCTTCGGCCTCGGGGCGGACCTCCACCCAGGCGCGCAGGGCGTCGGCGATCTCGGGAAGGGCGACCACGGGCGCGGATCTCCTTGGGAGGGAAAGACGGCCGGACGAAGGATCGAAGCTCGACACGTCCAGGGCGGCAGCGTCCACGAGAGGGATTCCCCACCCGACGACGAGCCACAAGACGGCCCGGTCCCTGGCGTCTCGCCACTCCTGGCCGTCCACGCGAGCCACGAAGGCCCGCGCGGCGCGCATCGAGAGGGAATCGGCCGGAGGTCGTTCGGCCTCGGCACGGCGCCGCGGGAACTGCGGAATCCAGGTCGCGGCGCCGGCAGCGTAGAGCAGGCGGAATGCCTGTAGAACGGCCATCCGTCGAGCCTTGAGGGTTCGAGGTCCATTCCCGCGGATCTCGTGGAGCCACGTTTCCCAGGCCACGAGGCGGGCCGTTCCTTCGGCCTGCGGCATCCTGGCGACATGGAGCACGGCGTCGAGCGGGTCGGGGATCTCGAGCCACCGGCAGAGCCACGAGAGGCCGTCGGAGTAGATCGCGCGCGTTCGCTCGCTGAACGACTGAGCCCACACGGCCCAGGCATTCCGCAAGCCAGCATCGCCAGAAAACGGATTTCCGCCGGAAAGGTGCAGATCGGGGAGCATGGAGGAAAGAGCGGCACCTCCAGGCGCCGCCCCTTCGCTCGCGATGTAGGCTGGGACGTTCACCGGCCCAGCCTCAAGAATCGACGCTTCGCAGCCTCGAGAACGAGTTTTCCACCTTCGGCGATCAACGGCCCATGATCGCGCAAGAGCTGTTCGAGTGCGTCGGTTTTTGGACGTGCGCGCGGCGCCTCGTCCTCCTCCTCGTCGTCGCCGAAATCGCCCGACAGAATTTGACGGATTAACGCCTCGAAGCCCTCTACACCCGGCTTCAAGCCGGAATCGGTCAAAATCTGTTCGAGCTGTTCGCTTTCCTGTTCGGAAAGCGAAACAGACCAAACGACCGCAACCGGCCGCGCCGTCATCCCTGCGGATCCTTGCTCGCTCCGGGCATGTCGCCGGCCTCGGGATCCTCGCTTCCGAACGCGCGGAAGGAAACGCCGTGCGCCTGCGCCATGACTTCGACAAGGCGCTCCAGGGCGCCGGCGGTGCGCTCCGCGGCTTCCGCTTGACGCATCGCCGATTCGGCAAGTACAGTTGGAAGCGGGACAAACTCCGAGCCCTCGTCGGTCTCGATCTCGAAGAAAAGAAACGGGTCCGGCTTGGTTCTCTCGTCGCGTTCCCCGGATCCGATTTTCTGCGGAAGTGGCTTATTCATGAATAAAGTATCCCTTTCATGTATTATATAGAGGGGAAGCCCATTTCCCCCCCATTTTATCGGCCTCCCAGGGCGGAAAGCCCTTGCAGGACGACTTCGGGGAAGATAGGTTGTTATCGTGAAATCCACAAGGGAAAAGCTCTTCAAGGTCGAGCAGACCGGGGAACAGATTGGCAGGCTCGCCCGCCAATACTGGCAGGATATGGCGGATCTCGTTTCGCTGACTCCTCCGCAGTTGTTCGACTTCGTGCAGGCGATCCCGTACCGGCGCGACCCTCCGGGCGTCGAGCTGGTGCAACGTCCGCTTTTCCTCCGCATGGAGGCCGCCCGCGGCGCCGATTGCGACGACCGCGCGACGGCCGTCGCCGCGTGGGCCATCGCTTCGGGCTATCCCTGGCGCGTCGTGGCCGTGTCTCGTCGTCCCGATCTTCGCTTGCATCACGTCTTCACCGAGGTTCGTCTCGGGTCGTCGTGGGTGCCCATCGACCCCACCTACCCCACAAGCAGCTACGGGCGCCCGGAAAACTGGACGGCCCGCAAAACCCTAGCGGAGGGCTGAAAATGGCCGTTCTCGAAACTCTCGAAGGTGACAACATGGAACCGGAAATCCTGAACGCCGGGACGTTCGGCGTCAACATGGCCCGCGCTTCCTTGAAGGCGTGGGAACCCGACATGGCGGCCGTGCTCAACCGCAAGCCCCGCCGGCCCGTTCTGACTTCCGGGATCCCCGCGAAGTTCCGCGCCGCGGCGGCCAACAAAGGGACCGCCACCCGGCGCCCCGTCCGTCGCCTGCCCGCCCGTGGTGCGGCCGGTGCCCGCCCGTGGGGCTCGTCTTCGGGGCGCTTCGTCATGGTCGGCGAGGAGTTCGACCCGGAAAGCCTGGAAGGCTGGTTGACCGATCTCAAGAAGGGAACCGCGAAGACCTTCCGGGCCGTCGGGAACGTGGGATCCGCCATCGTTCGCCCCGTCGCCTCGGTCGGCATGAACGTCCTTCGCTCCACCGCGAAGCCGGTCGGAACGCTGGTCGGAACGGCCATCGGTTCCGCCTTCGGAACCACGCAGATGGGAGCCGGAACCGAGGGAATGCTCGGGAACATGGCGTCCATGTTCGGAATCGGCGGCGGAAGCACTGCCACCGCTCCCACCGGGACTCCCGCGGCCATGCCTGCCACCGGGACGCCCGCGGCCATGCCTGCCACCGGCGGCGGAATCCCCCCGATCTACTTGATCGGCGGCGCTCTCCTGCTGGTCCTCCTGCTGCGGAATTAGGCCAAGCCGTGAACGTCTTCGTCGGCGAACCCATGAGCGAAGAGGAGAAGCGCGGACGCGCCGCGGCTGCTGCTGCGGCTGGCGCTGCGGCTTCCGCTGCTGCCAAGTCGGCCGCGGCTGCTGCCCAGAAACGCGCCGCGGCTGCTGGTCGTGCCCAGGGCATGGCCGCCGGAGAGGCCGCGCGAGCGGCTTCCGCTGCTGCAACCGCAGCGGGCCGCGCTCCAGTGTCCTCTTCCGGCCTCCCGAAATGGCTCCTCCCCGTTGGCCTCGTTGTGGTCGGCGGCGTCCTTTTCTTCCGTGGAGGGTCGAAGAATGCCAAGTCTCGCGGATAAGATCAAGGCCGAAGCCATCGCCGGAGGCCTTGGCGAAATGTTCGGCCGAAAGCCGATGGTCTACGAGTCCGGCGGCCGAATGGTCGTCGGATGGAGGGACACCGACGTTCCCACCGTCTCGGCGATGGTGGAACGGAATTTCAAGCGCCTTGCCGATCAGCCCCCCGGGCCGGTGCAGGTGGACTTCGCGCCCGTGCTGGTGCCCGTCGCGGCCAAGCTCTACGGAACAAAGGGCCTCCTCGTGTCCGGCGGTCTAATCGCCTTGGGAGTCGTGGGCGGATACATGCTCGCGAAGTCCAAGTGAGCAGCGCGCCGGCCGTGCGGACGATCCCGGCGGGAACTCCCGTCGTGGTCCAGACACAGGAAGCCCCGTCGCTCCTCGAGCGCATCCTCCCGCCCCTGGCGTGGGCGGCCGTTGGCTTCGCCGTCGGCTACTACCAGGGGAACCAGTCCGGAAAGCGAAAGGGGGCCACCCATGGCGGCGCTGTCTGACGCTGTTGGATTCGATGCCGCCGTTCGAGCCCTTCGGGACTCGCTCAAGAAGTCGGACCCGAACATCTTCGGAACCTGGAAGGACGACCAGTTCCGACGGTACCTCGTGCAGTACATGGCCGCCGCGAAGCAGTTCGGCGCCGGCGTGAGCCTGAACCCCACACCCGGCCGCCCGTCCTTCGGCGCCTTCGCGGCCTCGCTTCAAAATGGCTTAGGCGCTCCGCAGGAAACGGCAAAGCGTTTCCTCGCTGGCGTCATTCGCCTACAGGCGGCCGGCGCGATCTCGTTCGAGGTCTTCTCGCCCGCTCTCACCGAGCAGCGAGTCGCCCAGGAGAAAGCAGCGGCTGCGGCCGATCCGGGAATCCTTGACCGCCTCACCTCGGCCGGAAAGACGGCGGGCGCCTTCGTGGAATACGCCCCGTGGATCCTCGGGGGAACCGCTGTCCTCGTGCTCGGCTTCGTCGCCTTCCCCTACCTCCAGGCCGCCCGCGCGCCCGCCAAGGTCGCGAACCGCTTCGCATGAGCCGCGGCGCGATCAAGCGAGCCGAGCGGATCCGGGCCGCCTTCCAGGGCGAGGCCGTCGATTCCGCGCGGGAAGTGCGGAAGCCGGCGCCGCTGGTCCTCGTGGCGCTCGGCCGTGCCGTCGCTATCGAGTACGAGTCGGACAAGCTCAACGGCGGAGGAGACGGCACGAAAGCCACCTACCGACACGAGTTCGCCCCCGGCGACATGCTCGCAACGGACCAGGACGGCCGGACGCTCTACGTCATCGGTCCACGGCTGCGCGTGAACTCGCGCGGGATTGTGGATTGATTCCGGGCAGCGTTGATAGATTTTCCCTCGATTGTGGATAGATCGGGGATAACCTGTTGAAAAGGGGTTGACAGTGCCGAAATCCGAAAGTATTCTCCTACTCAATCCGGGGCCACGCGCCCGCGTCATCATTCCAACGAACAAGGGGCGACAGATGGCCACGAAGAAGAAGAGCAAGAAAGGCAAGATGCCCGCAGCCCTCAAGGCCTACTGGGCCAAGATGCGCGAGAATCCCAAGAAGAAGCGCAAGGCCAAGAAGCACAAGACCCGCAAGAACCCGACGCCCGCCCGTCGCACCGCCCGCAAGGCCGGTTCGATGGTCAAGAGCGCCGGCCGGCAGGTCGCGCCCCTGCTCATCGACGCCGGTCTTGGCCTGCTCGGATACGGCGCCGCCCGCATGATCGCGAATCAGGCGGCCCGCATGTTCCCCCGCAAGCCCACCGACAAGAAGGACCCGTTCGTCCTTCGTATGGTCGGCGTCGTCCAGTTCGCCGCCGGCGCCTTCCTGGCGATCAAGGTTCCCAAGGCCCGCGGCGTCGGCCTCGGCCTCTGCATCGCCGGATTGCAGGACGGAATCCGCCGGAACGTCGCCGTCCTCGCTCCCTACCTCGGCAGCGACGACGAGACGATGCTCGCCTACCAGCCCATCGAGGCGCCCGTCGATCTGAACGGCGATTACTACATGTCCGCTCCCGTGGACATGGGCGCCGACGACAACTTCCTCGCCGCCCCCGTCGATCTCGACGGCGACGAGTCCGACCGCTACGGCTACTGATCCAGTAGCCGAGCTCCCACCCTCCCAACCTCTCGAACGGAGTTTCCACCATGGCCGAACAGATCAACCCCGCCGCCCGCGTGAATCGCGTCGTTCCCGGCAGCGCCCAGGCGACGATTGCCCGCCTCGGCGCCGGCACCTTCGGACCCGGCGCCCAGGTGCTGGCCGACTACCTGTACGACACCGTGACGCTCGCGACCGGCGTCCAGCAGCTCGACTTCTTCTCGGTGCCCCAGGGCGGCGCGAAGACCATCGCGGATACGAACCTGACCCTTCCGGGCCAGCTTCCCCGCGGGCAGGCCTTCGAAGTCCACTACATCGACTTCCGCCTCCTGCGCGGTTCGGCCGTGGTGAACACCGCCTTCGTGTCGGCCTTCTACGACATGATCGGCGGATCCGCGTTCCGCCACTTCTTCCCCGGCTCCGACTTCTGGCTCCGGCACTCCGGCGCGGCTCTGCTGCCCAAGGTGCCCGTGCACTACGAAATCGCGGCCGGCTCCATCGCGCAGATCGCGCACTTCCCGAGCGAGCTCGGAATCTCCATCAAGGAGATTCCGCAGGTCATCGGCGAGCAGGTGTCCTTCGGACTCCAGGTCGCCATTCCGGCGGGCATCGCGGCCGCGCTCAACGGCGCGAAGTTGCAGATCATCTACCGGAACAACCTCGTCAAGCGCACCTGATCGAGCCCGGCCGGCGCAGCCTCCGCGCCGGCCACCAGGGGAGCCCGCAAGGGCTCGCCCGTCAGCGAAGAAACCCACCAGACCACGCGGTCCGGTGCCTGTGCAAGTCGGGAGCGTTGTATCTTTCACCCCTGAAACCGCCCGAGGAAAGGGAACCACATGGCCGCCGATACCTTCTTGGAACAGATCGAAACCGAGCTCCGCACCATCACGCGGCAGCAGCGGGGCAAGTTCACGCGAGCCTATGCCGGATCCTGCGTGGTTCCTGGCGCCGGAACGAATGCGGTGGAGCTCCAGATCGACGGCGACGGCGATTTCCTGTCCGAACACCTTTCGGGCATCTGCGCCGGTCCCTGCGACTCCAACGGACGGCCCCAGGCGGCCCCCCTGTCGGCCTTCGGCGGCGCGACGGCTACCCGCGGACTCCAAGTCTCCATCACGGACCGCGGCTCGGGTCGCAACCTGACGAACGGATTCGTCGATTGCGCGCTCCTCTTCACTCCGGGATACGGCACCGGCGCGACGAATCAAGGCCAGATCATGGGACCGCTCGTCCCCTGGCGCTACCTCTTCGAGCGTACCGCCTTGGTGCGCTTCGAGTTCCGCAGCCTCGAGACGAATCCGGCCGTCTTCCAGTACGCCGCGGTCGCCTTGCGTGGCAGCGTCTACGCCGTCCGCCCGCAGCGATAAGGGGGGCCACCATGGCCGCCCCAGCGTCCGGAGTCAACAGGCCGACTAGCCTTGAAACCTTCCAGGATCGGACCACGACGGCCCGCGTCGAGCCGATCCTCTACAATCTCGCCGGAACCGAGCCGGGCGACTGGGAAATCGCGATCCCGGCGGGCGGCACCGTGTCGGCCGTCGTGCAGCTTTCCCACGCCGGCCCCTCCCGTCTGAACGTCCTGCGCGTGGCCGTGGCCGACGCTGCTTCCCTCCTCGTCGCTCCTCGCGACGTGGAGGTACAGCTCGGGACCACCGACGGGCGAATCCAGATCAAGCGGCAGCCGGTGCAGTTCCTCAACGGCAACGCCGGCGGGGAACTCGTGGTCCGCGTCCCCTACCTGTGCGCGGGAGGCTCTACCGTGACGGTCCAGTTCTGGAACCTCGCCGCGGCGGAACGTCGGGTTACCGGCTTCCTCCGCGCCTACCTGTTCGAGAGGTGACCCGATGTCCGCTTCCGTCGTCTCGATTCCGTACTCCCAGGCCCGGCCGCTGATCCTGGCGGGCCGTCTGACGGCTCCGCTTGCCGCCGGCGCCTACACTTGGGACGGTTCCTACTTCGACGCCTCGCCGGGCGTCGAGCTGCGGTCCTCGTTCCTCTACATCGTGGCTTCCCTGACCTTCGCCGCGGACCTCGACCCGGCCGACTACTCGGCCGCCATCGACCCGACCTACGCCGCATCGCCGATTCCGTCGTTCCGCATCCTCCAGCGCGGCGGCGCCTCGGTCCTGGCCGACGCCGTGCCCGCTCCGGCCTACTTCTCGGATCTCGGCATCTGCTACCCCTTCGCTCCCAAGGTGGACGGGAACCGGATTCAGTTCTCCGCGCAGGGCCGTCTCTTGCAGACTCCCGCACTCATCGGAAAGGCCTCGGTCTCCCTGGCCGTCTCGTGCGTCGTGTACGAGGTTTCGGACGCGAATTGGATTCGGAAGTTCATGGCCCGGACGCCGGCGCCTGCGCTGCCCCAGGGATCCAAGCGCGTCGAGGGAACCCGGGAATCCATCATCATGGACGCCGGGTTCCGGAGTGAGGTGTTCGGATGAGCCGCTACACGCCCATCTACACGACGCTCTACAGCGGGATCGACGGAAAATTCGCGCCTTTCGTCCTCAACAAGGCCGCACCCGTCAACGTTGTTCCGGTCTACGACTTCATCCAGCTATCGAACATGGGTTTCGGTGGTGGGATCGTTGAGACGTTCGCGCAGGAAGACCGGCCGATGATTCGCCGCGCCGCCTTGTTCGCGAATTTTGCCGATGGAATGCCGATTCCTCGGTTCTCGATTCCATTCAATTTCCGTGATTTCGTTTCGATCCGACTCAAGGCGGACACGGTCGGCGGTCCCCTGGCTTACGCGAACCTCCCGATTCCGACGTTCAACACATGGTTCGAGGTGAATACGCAGGTCCCGGTTCCTGGCGTCTCGGATTTCCAGATTTGGGGAGGGATTCAGACGTTTTCGTTTTTCTCTGCCTCCATCGATACGGCCTATGACGGGCAGGGAATCACCTTTACCATGGGCGTGGAAGTCGAACACACCTTCCCGCTTGTCTCGTGACCATGCGCCCCGGACAGGCGAAGGGGCCGAGCGTTGGCCCTCTTTCGGGCGGCGGTGGAGGCGGCGCGCCGGCGACGGCGACGTTCGCGACCATCGCCAACGAGGCCGCCACCCTCCCGAACTCGCGGCGGCTGCTCGCGGGAACGAACGTGTCCTTCGTGGACGGCGGCGCCGGATCCACGCTGCAGATCAACGCATCCGGCGGCCCCATCGCGAGCCCCTACGCGAAGGAGCTTTGGCCCTTCGCGACGAATGAGACGGAATCGGCGATTTCCCAAGCCGGAACCGGCAGCGGGAACAATTCCGGGACGCGCGCGTTCGGCTTCATCAGCGAAGGGACCGTGACGATTTCGCAAATGGTCGTTTGGTTCTCGCAGATCACGGGAAGCAATGTCCGGCTGGGGCTCTACGACTCGCTCTCGCACCGCATCGCGCAGACGAACCGCTTTTCCCCGGCCGTGGGAATCAACGTCGTTCCGCTGATTGCTCCCGTCGTTCTGACTGGTGCGACGCTCTACTACATGGGCTATTGGATGGACGACACGACCGGGAACAATCGCTTTCTGGTCCTCTCCGGACGGTCCACGACGACCACCTCGCCCAACATGCAGAAGAGCGACCCCAACGAGATGCCCGCAAGCATTGGAACCTCCTTCACGAACACGGCCTTCCGTCCGTGGCTCATGGTCTCGGGGTGACAACATGGCGCAGATGATCCGATACCGCTCGATTCTCCGGCCGGAACTGGTCGCCGAGGTGCCCGACACCGACGAGGGCCGCGCCGAGCTTTCCGCGCGCATCGCCCAGGCCCAGGCCGAGCACCCGGACGACCCGGCCTACTTCATGGGCCGCGCCGAGTTCTACGACCCCGACGCACCCGCAGAGACGGCCCAGGAGGCCGAGGAGGCCGCACCGTGAGCGACGAGACCACCGAACCCCAGGAAGAGCCCGCCAAGGGCGCCGGAAGGGTCGCGCGGGCCGTCAAGGAGGCGCCGCTCGGCGTCTCTGCCTCCGTGGTGCTCGCGGCCCTGTTCGGCGTCTCGCAAGCCGTTTCCGGCGTTCAAGACCTTCTCGACTCCCGCTACTCGAAGCGCGAGGAGTTGACCCGGGTCGAGGCGCAGAACGTGGACATCCTCCGGCGGCTGGACCGCATGGAGGCCAAGCTCGACGCCTTGAGCGGGGGGAAGCCGTAGCCGTGGCGATTGACTCGTTCATCCGAAAGTTTCGGCCCTACGCCGACAAGATCGCAGCACAGACCGGAATCAATGCCGAGTCGATCCTCGCACAAGCGGGGCTCGAAACGGGATGGAACGAGGCCCCGCAGGGCTGGAACTTCTTCGGCATCAAGACCGGGAAGAGCTGGACCGGGCCGCGGGTGCTCATCAAGACGAAAGAGGTACTTTCCTCGCCGTCTGTCCAGTTCCCCAAGGTCTACAGCGTCACGAAGCGCCCCGACGGGAAATACGCCTACGTCGTGGACGACTGGTTCCGCAGCTACCCGAGCCCGGCCGAGTCCTTCGCCGATTGGGCGGCCGTGGTGCAGCGCAGCTTCCCCGGCGCGTGGGCCGTGCGAGGCGACAAAGCCAAGTTCGCCGCGGCCCTGGCCTCTGGAGGCTATGCCACCGGCGACGGCTACGCCGACAAGCTCGTTTCGGTCCTTCGCTCGGTGGAGAAGCGCATCGGCGCACCATTGACGGCAGCACTCGATGCCGTGCAGGGAAAAGCCCTGCCCCTCGTCGCGATACTCGCGGCGGGGGGCGTCCTGGCGCTCTTCCTCCTGTCCGGCCCGTCTGACTTGCCAGCCAAGGCCGCAAAGAGGTAGATTCCCTCTCGTGCCCCGCGTGGGGTGCATCGAAAGGGAACAACATGGAACCGGACATCCTGGTTCCTCTCTCGGAGCTGGGGAAGACCTCGGCACCGGCGGCAGTGATGCCGGCGGCCGTGCTGGGAGAGGGGCGGCAGATCGAAGAACCGGCCGGGCTTGCTGACTTTCTGGCCTCTCGCGTCCCACAGGGCGCGAAGTCGGAAACCGTCGCATTCCGTCGGAACGCCAAGGGGGAAGAGGAAACCCTTTGGACGTGGAACAACGAGTGGCCCACCGAGCACGACCTCGGCGGCAAGTTCGGCGGCGGTCGGTACCGCGTCGTGACGACCATTCTAGGAACGGGCGCGAAGAAGGCGCCGAAACATGAATGGTCCTTCATCCTTCCCGCGTACCCGTGGGACTCCCTGGCCGCGGCCAACCGCGCGAAGGAAGAGGCCGAAGCCCGGAACCGGGCCGTCGCAGCCATTCCCGCCGGCGGGTCCGCGGACTTCCGCGCGAAGCTGGAAGAGCTGGTTCTCCTGCGGCAGACCATGGCCGAGCCTCCGAAGCCCGGGTTCTTCGAGACGCCCGCGGGGCAGATCGTCGGAACGGTGATCGCGGCAGCTCTTCCGAAGCTGCTCGAACGCCTCATTTCCCCACCCGTACCCGCCAACCAGAAAGACCCCTCCGAAATCTTCCGGGAGAACCTCGCCATGACTTCACAGATGCTTTCCATCCACAAGGAGGCCCGCGAGATCATGCAGCCCGCCGGCCCCGAGCCCGAGCCCGAGGCGCCGTCCTGGATGGCGCAGGCCGTTTCCCTCCTGAACGACCTTGCCCCGATGATTTCCGGCCTCCTGTCGGCGCCGGCGATGGTGCGGGCTCCGATGGTCCGACGTGCCCAGGCGGCCCCCGAGGTGCAGGCCGCGCAGGGCGGAACCCCCTTCGAGCGGCAGACCTTGGCCGACGAGGCCGTTCGAGTCTACGGCGTCGAGGGCGCGCGGACCCTGTTCGCGGAACTCAACATCCCCGCGGACGGCGTGGAGTTCCGCGCCCAGGCCCAGGAAGGGGCCGAAGGATAGCCCGGGCGCGCTTCGGCGCGTCCTGGCCGGCGTGGTAGGTTCTCCCTTTCGAGCCACGCCGGCCGAACCTCGCCCCGAGAGGGCAGCACTGGAAAGGGGCGAGAGACGAGGGGGAACCCGAGTCAGGGGCAGGAGTCGCGGGGCTCCTGCCCTTTTTCGTGCTCGCGCCGGCGTCGCTCCTCCTGCTGGAGCGACAAGGCCACCAGGAAGCCCGCCCGCAGGCCGCCCGCGTGGCACTCGGAACAGATCCGCCGGATCGGCCGGCCCATCCGTTCCGGATCCGGCACGGCCGCGGGACGCTTGCCGCATCGTTCACACTTGCGAGGCATTTTCCGGAACCTTTACGATTTTTGGAGGTTTGACGAGTTTCGTTGTGTAACTCACGCTGATTTTCCTTTCAAAGGAGAATACAGCCGAGCACCTTCCGCATTCGTGTTCCTCTTCGGAATCTCCATGTTCATACGAATTCGGATCTTCATAACCGCAGAAAGGGCATTCCATCGTTGAATCGGAATAAACCTCTTCGTCGCCCTTGTCTTCTGCGTTTATTTCTTTGATTCCCGAAAAATCAAAATTCGTAGTGAATGCGACGGCATAGCGTTTCCCGTTGTGCTCAATCACGTCTCCGAGGTCCAATTCTTCGCACTCGAAAAAGATTTCCGCGTCTTTATAGTCGTTTCCAACGAGAAACGCTTTTGTTATTGGATAGATTCCGTACTTCATGCGGCCCGCCTTCCCGTCTCGAAGTAGGACAGATCCGGCAGCACTTCCGCGGAGCGGATCCCGTACCGGGCGAGCTCGTTCGGAATGCAGCCTTCCAGCGGGAACGAGTGTTCCAGGTCGCACGGACCCAGGGACAGGACGGCGAAGCCTTCCACGAGGCCGGGAACGTCGCGCAGGACCGACGAGACGCCGAAGCGCAGCACGACGCCGGAATACTTCTCGACCTGCGGGCACCACTCCAGGAGTTCCAGCACGTCCCCAGGCTCGAACCGGGCGCGGTCCTCCTGGCGCAGCTCGAACGCCTTTTCCCCGCGGAGGATCGCACCGACGAACCGCGGCCAGATTTTGCGAGCATGGTTTCTAGGAATCAACATTATTTCCCTTTTCTGTTTATGCGTTTTTGGTGGTATCTTTTCGCTTTGTTATTGCGCGATATGCGCTTTTGTATTATTGAACATTTTTCGCATAGATTTTGAATCGCTTTCGCCCCGTGAGAAAGTCCAACACAGCGTGTAGCTATTTCTCCGCATCGTTCGCATTTCATGTTGTGCCTTCTCCTTCTGCAATTTCGATTGCAGAACGAACGAATCCTTCGTGCGGAATCGTTGCTTCCTTGGCTTCCACGAGGTCCAGCACGGCGCGTCGAATCTGCTTGAAGTCGGAGGCGGCGCCCTTGGCGTAGTCCGGAAGCTCCTTCGATCCGAACGCGGGCATCGGCCCGCGCTTCTTCTTCGTCCACTCCCTGGCGATGGCCTCGACCCGGACGGTACAGCCCAGGCAACGAGAGAGAACGAACTCCCGAAGGTACTTCGGGGTTCTGAGATCCTTGGACATGGTTTCCCCTTCTGCTACTTGTCGAGCCCCGCGAACTGGCGCGACCACTTCCAGGCGGCGCGAGCATCGAAGCCCATTTCCCAGGCCACGTGGGCAGCATCCAGGCGCCGGCGCATGGTTTCCCCTTCTGCCTGCCACCACGCCCCGAAGAGCGCGCCCACGAGGGCGACGGAGCCCTTCAACAGATCGGACCACGGCGAGGGGAGGAAGACGGTAGGCGCGAACATGAGCGCGCCCCACAGCACCAGCGCGCCCACCTTGCAGCGGGTCGAGCTGGCGAGGAAGTCGCCCCAGATGATGAACAGAGCGACGAACACTAGTTCCCCCCGGCGCCGAAGATGTGCAGCCCGGCGCCAACGGCGACCCGGCCCGACTCTTCACCGAAGGCCGGCTGCCCGTCCAGCGGGACCGGGGCATCTTCCCAGGTGAGGGACACCCCCGGTTGACCGGAAAGCGGAATCACCACACCCGGCGACGGCAGAAGGGCGGGAATCTTCCGCAGGGGTTCGGCGGGATCCACGACGGAAGCGAAGATCGCGGCCGTTTCCGGGATGCAGGCGCGAATCTTGCCTTCGTGGCGAACGACGGCCCAGCGCATCACGCCACCGTTCCGCGGTGGTCGATGCGGTGCCCGGGGAACTGCTCGCGCAGTTCTTCGAGGGTCGCACCCTTGGAGAGGGCGAACTCGTAGAATCGGCGCTCCAGGACGTGGCGGGCGTTCTCGGCCCAGGCGAGCCGGGTCTCGAGGTTGGCGACCTGCCCGCGCAGCTCGGACTCGGAGGCGGCCAGCTCGCGGCCGTACTCGAGCGCCGCGGCTTCCCGCTGCTCGGCACCGGCCTTGCCGGCCTGAGCCAAAGCGAGGGCGGCCTCTGCCTCTTCACGCTTGCCGATCTCGTGCACGGCCCAGCGCTGGTCGCATTTGGCCTGCTCGCGCGCCTTGGCTTCATTCTCCTTCCATTCGCCCAGGCTCTTCCAGTTGTCGGCCGCGACCTGCTTCGCGATCTCGCATTCCTTCACGAGGGCACGGAACGCGGCCGCGAGTTCCTTGTAGCTGCTCGGGATCTTCTTCCAGCCCGTGGCGGTCGTCGCGACCGCGGGCGCCTTCTTCTTCGTCATTTCGATTCCCTTTCGAGGAACGGCCGAACGCCGGCCGCCCTCGGCATATATTCTTTTGGTTCGCCTAGCGCAAGCCCTTTTCGCGTCTCTGTTTCGCGAGGATCGCGAGGGATTGCCCGGGATGGATGGCCCACACGCGCAAGGCCAGATCGCGGCGAGGCGTCCAAGTCGTGTCCAGCACTTGCGCCACGGTTCGAGCGGCGAAGGCGTTCCGCTTCCGAATCCACTCCGGCGACAGGTTCGCCGGATCGAATCCGGCATCTTTCCACGCTCTCCAGAACCCGCCGGGAGCCATCGCCACGGCCGACACGCCCGCGCGGGACGCGGCGAGGTGCAGCTCGCCCCACTGCTCCGGCGTGAGCCGAAGCCACGGCCACGGGCCGGGGCCTTCCCCCGCGGCTGCGACGGCCCAGGCCGGCGCCGGATCCCGCGCGGGGTTCTGGTGGAGGGTCGTTTCCCTGCCCAGGCCTCCGAATAGTGCCCCCTGGCCCTCGAGGGCTTCGAGGTAGTGCGCGTCGGCCATGGCGAGCGCGGTCGGATCCTCCACGCGGCGCCGGAAACGGACCTCCACGCCTCCGGGATACCTGACAACGGTTCCCGCCTTTCCATGGCGCACCATGCCCCGCGGCGGGTTGCGGCGCAAGAGACGGCGATCCACGCGGCCCAGCAGCACGGCCCCCGGGTCCACGTCGTCCGCAGCACCGAAGAGGCTTTCCCCTGGCCCGGTCCGCAGGGCGTCGGCGACGTACTCGCGCAGGTAGTCGGCCATCGCTTCGGCAGGTGCAGCACGGCCGGCCGCCTTGACGATTGCCACGCCAAGCGCCCAGGCGAGAGAGTCGGCCAGCGGCGCCGCGTCCTTCGGCATGTCGCCCAGGTCGAGGCCGCCTTGAACCTCTTCGTCGCGCAGGGCTGCGCGCATCTTCGCGAGGCTCTTTCCGTCCATCCGGCGGAACCACTCGAAGGCCCGCGGCAGCCGCGGCAGCAGGCGCCACCCTTCGGCGATCTCCGGCGGCCGGCTGTTCGCGGCGCTCTCCAGG
>Ga0116161_1002449_pt1 | contig 17628 bp, 13 predicted proteins | sample AD_JPNAS3_MetaG_FD_89877 | JGI IMG/M metagenome (GOLD analysis project Ga0116161, IMG submission 89877) | Active sludge microbial communities of municipal wastewater-treating anaerobic digesters from Japan - AD_JPNAS3_MetaG | ecosystem: Engineered > Bioreactor > Anaerobic > Digestate | place... | reverse complement strand
GGGCGGGCTTTCCAGCCCGCCCATCTCACCAGGACCGGCGCCGCAGCCTGTAGGGCGGGCTTTCCAGCCCGCCCATCTCACCAGGACCGGCGCCGCAGCCTGTAGGGCGGGCTTTCCAGCCCGCCCATCTCACCAGGGCCGTCGCCGCAGCCTGTAGGGCGGGCTTTCCAGCCCGCCCATCTCACCAGGACCGGCGCCGCAGCCTGTAGGGCGGGCTTTCCAGCCCGCCCATCTCACCAGGACCGGCGCCGCAGCCTGTAGGGCGGGCTTCCCAGCCCGCCCATCTCACCAGGGCCGTCGCCGCAGCCTGTAGGGCGGGCTTTCCAGCCCGCCCATCTCACCAGGGCCGTCGCCGCAGCCTGTAGGGCGGGCTTCCCAGCCCGCCCATCTCACCAGGACCGGCGCCGCAGCCTGTAGGGCGGGCTTTCCAGCCCGCCCATCTCACCAGGACCGGCGCCGCAGCCTGTAGGGCAGGCTTTCCAGCCCGCCCATCTCACCAGGACCGGCGCCGCAGCCTGTAGGGCGGGCTTTCCAGCCCGCCCTACATGGTCACGGCCGATTGGCGACGATTTCGTCGAGCGTAGGCTGCGAGGCGGTGCCGCCCATGGCGCGGGTGGAGAGACCGCCGCAGAGGATGCCCAGCTCCAGGCAGCCGGCCAGCGGCAGGCCCTGCAGGCAGCCGTAGACAAAGCCGGCGCCAAAGCTGTCGCCTGCGCCCGTGGTATCGACCACCTGCACCCGCATGGCCGGCAGGCGCGCTGCCTCGTCGCCGCGTCGGGCTACGGCCCCGGCCGCGCCCAGCTTGATGGCCACGGTCGGGATGCGCCCCGCGAGCTCGGCCAGGGCCGCCTCGACCGTGCTCAGCCCGGTGATGCCCAGCGCCTCCGACTCGTTGGGCAAAAAGACATCCACCTCGGCCAGCGTTGCGGCGAGCCCACCGTCCCAGCGGTTGGCCGGGTCCCAGCCGGTGTCGAGCGACACGGTGGCGCCGGCACGGCGCGCGTGGGCCAACAACTCGGGCAGGCCGGCCGCCAGCGCGGGCTGCAGGAAGTAGCTCGCGACGTGCACGTGGCGCGCCTGCTCGAGCCAGAGGGGATCGATCATGGCGCTCTCCAGGGCCGCGATCGTCCCCGCGTAGGTGAGCAGGGCGCGGTCGTGCGCCGCCGTGAGGCTGAGGGTGGCGCCCGTCTTGCGCCCATCGAGAGTGCGCACGCGCGCGGTATCGACGCCACGCTCGGCCAGGGCGCGCAGCACAAAGCGGCCAAACTCGTCGTCGCCCACGACGCCGGCCAGGGCGGTACGCAGCCCCAAGCGCGCGGCCTGGCAGGCAAAGATGCTGGCCGAGCCGCCGATCGCCAGCAGCAGGTCCTGCAGCAGCTTTTCCTGGCCGTAGACCGGCGTCGGGTCCTCAGCCCGCGCCAGCAGATCGACGTTGGCCTCGCCCAGCACCAGCAGGTCCAGTGGCTTTGCCATGCTTCCCCCTAGATGACACATGGTGGGGTTTGGGCGGCGGCAGCGTCCAATGCCCGACTGTCACCAGGATGCTGTGGGCAGCGGGATAGTTCGCCGACAGCCTGCTAGACGAGCGTCAGGCAGGCTCTATCATACAAAGCCCATCACCGGCTGTCAACATCAGACAGGGCGCATCCCAGAAGGGGGAGGCGCCTCGGCTGCTTCCGGCTCCGGCTCGTCGCGGTCATCGGGAACTGGCCGGGCGGCGCGGTTGCGCGCCAGCTCATGGCGCCGGCGATGGCGGCGCTCGTCGAGGCTGCCGCGCAGCGCCGCCACCACGGCCACCACAAGCACAAAGATCAGCGCACCCCACACGGCGCCGGTGACGATGAAGTAGCCCGCCCGGCCAGACATGGCGCGCCTCCTGATGGCAAGGTGCTTGAACGACAGCAAGAAGCATGCCGCTCGGGCCGCATTGGCGCCGTCATTGCTTCGCTCCACTCGCAATGACCGCGCCGGCTCTTTCCTCTGGCATACTCTTTGACAAGGGGTCGTCGGGTGGCTATCATCATTGTCAGAGTAACGAGGGGAGGCCAGCGGCTATGGACCGAGTGGCTGCCGTGCGCAGCGCCTTTGCCGAGCGCTTCCGGCGGCCTGCGGAGCACGTGGCGCGTGCGCCGGGCCGGGTGAACCTGATCGGCGAGCATACCGACTATAACGAGGGCTTTGTGCTGCCCATGGCGATCGAGCGCGATGTGCTCATCGCCTGCGCTGCGCGCACCGACCGCGACGTGGTGCTGCACTCGCTCGATTTCCACGAGACGGCAACCTTCTCGCTCGGCAAGATCGAAAGGGTCACCCAGCACACCTGGAGCAACTATGTCAGAGGCGTGGCGCGCGAGCTCCAGGCTGCGGGCGTGGCCTTGCGGGGGATCGATGCCGTGTTGCAGGGCAACGTCCCCATCGGGGCGGGGCTCTCGTCGTCGGCGGCCTTTGAGGTGGCGACGGCCTTGGCGTTCCTCGCCACCTCGCAGGCAGAGATGGACAGGGTACAGGTGGCCCTGCTCGCCCAGCGAGCCGAGAACCGCTTCGTCGGCATGCAGTGCGGCATAATGGACCAGTTCATCTCGGCCCTGGGCCAGGCCGGCCACGCCCTCTTTATCGACACGCGCGATCTCAGCCACCGCCCGGTGCCGCTGCCCGCTGCGACGCGCGTGGTCATCGGCGACACCATGACACGCCGCGGCCTGGTCAGCTCGGCCTACAACGAGCGCCGCCGGCAGTGCGAGGAGGCGGTGCGCATCCTGCAGGGGGTGCTCCCCGGCGTGCGTGCACTGCGCGACGTCACCCCCGAGGACCTGGCACGCTACGGCGACCTGCTGCCGCCTTTGGTGCGCAAGCGGGCCGCTCACGTGGTGAGCGAGGATGCCCGCGTGCTCGCCGCCGTGCGCGCCCTCGAAGAGGGGCAGGCCGCCGAGTTCGGACGCCTGATGGACGCCTCACACGCCAGCCTGCGCGACGACTATGAGGTCAGCTCGCCCCAGCTCGACCTGATGGTCGAGCTGGCGCGGCAGGCACCCGGCTGCCTGGGCGCGCGCATGACCGGCGCCGGCTTTGGCGGCGCCACCGTCAGCCTGGTGCGTGAGGGCGAGGTCAGCGCGTTTGTGGCGCAGGTGGCCGGCGCCTACGAGGCGCGCACCGGCCTCAAGCCCGAGATTACCGTCACCGCCGCCGCGGCCGGCGCCGGCATCGTGGCCTAGCAGTTTGTCAGAGTCAGCACTGGCCGGCAACCGGGTCTGACGCTGTGCACGAGCCCGGTTCGGAGCCTTTTGGGCGGGTTTTTTGCGGGTTGGTTGGCCCTGCTGGCTGCCCTGGCGCGCCCGCGGGCGCGCCAGGGCAGCCAGCAGGGCCAACCAACCCGCAAAAAACCCTATCCTGGGGCAGGGCCGGGCGGCAGCGGAGCCAAGTGCCGGCTATCACCAGGACGCTGCGGATGACGAGCGCTCCTCGAGAGGTTGTGAGCGCCGCCATTGAACCGCAATGGGGGATGAACATGGCAAGGGAAGATGCTTCGGCCCCAGTGATAGTCTACACGGCGCCGAATCCGGCGGCGGCCGAGATTGTGCGGGCCAAGCTCGAGTACTATGGCCTGCGCGCGGCCCTGCAGTACGAGAGCGCCGGGCGCATGCTGGGCCTGATCATCGACGGCTGGGGCGAGACGCGCGTGCTCGTGCCCGCCGAGCAGGCCGAGGAGGCGCGGCGCATCCTGGCCGAGAGCGACGTCGAGGCCGGCGAGCCGTAATCACCGCAGAGGTTGTAGGGGCGAGGTCACCTCGCCCCTACAACCGGCGAGCCGTAATCACCGCAGAGGTTGTAGGGGCCAGGTCGCCTCGCCCCTACAACCTCTGCGGTGCCATCGGCGCCGATTCTTCGTGGCTATTCGTGGCGATAGACACCAGTCACCAGGCCAAAGTACAGGGTGTGATAGTCGGCCTCGGGGTAGCTGGCGAGGCGCAGCTCTTCGGCCAGCTCGGCGGTCACCTCGCTGGTGAACACGGTGCGGCATTCGAGGTGCAGCGCAGCCTCGGCCAGGTAGGGCGCCGGCTGCGTCTCGCCCGGCTGCAACGTCCAGCCCTGCTCGGCGATCTTGTCGACCTCGCGGCCCGAGACGGCGCCACAGCGCGCTACGGCCTTGGCCGAGCCGGCCGGCATGCGATTGACGGTAAAGACCCCGGCGCGGTTGATGAGGCCGTAGGTGTAGCGCGACGGCCGCACCATCACCATGCACATCGGCCGGCTCCAGACCCGCCCGAAGGTGGCCCAGCCAATGGTCATCACATTGGCCGGGCGCGATGTGTCGGGCACCACCAGCAGTAAGCCGGGCCTGGCCAGTTGCGACATCAGGTCGGGCATCTCGGCGGCATAGTCGGCAGCGACGAGCTTCATTGAGTACCTCCGTTTACATCTCTTGGCGATCGGCGGCCCACAGAGCCCAACCCAAAAGCATCAGAGGCGGCTGCCACGCCGCCGCAGCCGCAAAGGCGCCGCCCAGACTACGACGACTATAGTAGCAGCAATGCAATGCGAGGGCAAACAGCAGGCGCCCAGCGAAGGAGTAGCCGCGATGTACAAGCTGAGAATAGGTCTTGCCGGGGTGTTGTTGGCGGTGCTCATCGGCTGCACGCCGACGCCGGCCGCCGTCACGCGCAATGCTGCAGCGCTGTCGCCGCAAGCGGTGGCTACGTCGCCGGGCGCCGAGCCGGCCACACCCGTGCCCACCGCCATGGCGAGCCCCACGCCCGCCGCCTCCTCCTCGCCGCAGCCCAGCGAGAAGGGCCCGCTGGCAGCGGACGGCGAGCCCATCAAGGCGCTGGCCCTGGCGGCCCCCGGCTCCCCCGTGCGCTATGCCCTGCTCGCCGACGGTGTGGCGCGCAGCACTGACGACGGCGCGAGCTGGCACGTGGTGAGCGGGCTCGTCGTGCCGGGGCTGCTCGTCTCGCCCCACGACGCGCGCACCCTCTACGCCGGCGCCTCGCCCTCCTGCTACAAAGACGAGCCCGCGCCCCTCTTCCGCGCCTCGAGCGACGGCGGCGAGACCTGGCAGGACCTGCCGGGCGGCGAGGGCATCAGGCCGGTGGCCGAACACCCGGCGCGCCCCGGCCTGCTCTATGGCACCTCCTGCGCGGGCATGAGCGTGTCGCGCGACGGCGGCCAGACCTGGGAGGTCACCGGGCCTACCACCGGCTGGGATATCACCAGCATCCTGGCGCTGCCGGGCGAGCCGCTGGGCTTCCTGGCCGTGCTCACCAGCGAAGGCGGCAGCAGCCACCTGGCCTGGTTCGACGAAGACGGCCGGCTGACGCGGGACCTCGCGGAGGGCCTGACCTTCTGGGGGCGGGGCGCGCTGGCGCAGGCCTGGCCGGCGCTCTACGTGGCCGACTCAACCGGCGTCTGGCGCTCCGACGATGCCGGCGCGCAGTGGCAGCAGTTCAAGGATGGGCTGGCCGATGTGCTGTTGAGCGTCGACCCGCTCACCGACATGGTGCCCGAGGCCGACTGGCAGCGCGGCTATGGCCTCTTTGCGCTGGCCGTCGACCCCGCGCGGCCCGAACGGCTGGCGCTGGGCACGGTGCGCGGCCTCTACCTCAGCGACGACCGCGGCGAGCACTGGCAGCCCTGCGGCGCCGAGCTGCTCGGCCAGGCCAAGGTCTCGGCTGTGGCCTGGGACCCCGCCGCCCCCGGCACCCTCTACGCCACCACGCCGGGCGGCGTGTACGCGGTGCATGTACCGGCAACATGAGAACAGGCCGGCAGCCGGCGTGCAACGCATGATACGTAAAACGTGATACGTACAACGTAATGCGTGAGGCGTGATACGTGGCCCGTATTGCGTGTTCCGTTCCTCCGGGCAAGCAAACGGAACCTGCAACACGCAGCGCCCGTCACGCCTCACGCCTCACGTTCTACGCCTCACGCGTCCCGTATCGTCTCTCGATGCCCGTAATTCCGCGCATAGTACTCGCGAAAGTAGCCGCCCTCTTTGATCGGCCGCCACCACGCCTCATTTTCCACGTACCAGCGCACCGTCTCCTCCAGCGCCTGGGCGAAAGTGTGGCGTGGCCGCCAGCCAAGGGCGCGGATCTTGGTGCAGTCGAGCGCATAGCGCCGGTCGTGGCCGGGCCGGTCGGTGACGTGCTGCAGCAATGAGTGCGGCCGGTGGAGAAGGTCGAGGATCTGCCGCGCCATCTCGACGTTGCGCGTCTCCACCTCCGAACCGGCGTTGTACACCTGGCCCGGCGCCCCGTGGTGCAACACCACATCGATGGCCTCGCAGTGGTCGAGCACGTACTGATAGTCGCGCATCTGCAGGCCATCGCCGTAGACGGGGAGGGGCTGCCCGTCGATAGCATTGGTGATAAAGAGCGGCACGACCTTCTCGGGGTACTGGTAGGGGCCGATGTTGTTGGCGCCGCGGGTGATGGTCACCGGCAGGCCAAAGCTCGTGTAGTAGGAAAGGACCAGCAGATCGCCCCCCGCCTTGCTCGCCGAATAGGGGCTGCGCGCCTCCAGGGGGTCCGTCTCCAGCGAGCGCCCCTCCAGCACAGCGCCATAGACCTCATCGGTCGACACCTGGTGGAAGCGCTCCACGCCGTGCTTCTTGGCCGCCTCGAGCAGCGCATAGGTGCCATAGACGTCGGTCATGATAAAGCTGCCCGGCTCGAGCAGCGAGCGGTCCACGTGCGTCTCGGCGGCAAAGTTGACGATGGTATCGATCTTGAGCTCGCCCACCACGCCGTCGACCTTGGCCACGTCGGCGATATCGCCCTGCACAAAGGAAAAGCGCGGGTTGTCCCACAGGTCCTTCAAGTTCTCCAGGTTGCCGGCATAGGTCAGCTTGTCATACACCGCCAGCCGATAGCCTGGGTATTTGGCGAGCATGGAACGGGCAAAGTTCGAGCCGATAAAGCCAGCGCCGCCGGTGACGAGCAGGTTTCTCATGTGTCCTCCCAATGAGCGTGCTACGTAATGCGTAACCGTGTCGCGTATTGCGTGTTCCGTTTGCTCGGCACAATCCCGACGGAACACGCAACATGGCGAGCCATCACGCCTCACGCCTCACGCCCGAACGCCCTCCGCACTCGCCGCCACACCTTGTCGGGCCTCGCGTAGCGCCGCCACAGGCGCCGCAAGCGGTTGGGCAGCGTGCGCCGCTGCGACTCGGCGAGCGCCCACTGCAGAAAGGCGGCGTCGTGCCCCTTGATCTTGACTTCGGTGGGGTTGCGGCGGTACGAGTCGTGGCTGGTGATCAGCGAGAGACCGTGCTCCTCGCAGTAGGCGAAGAGGTCCGAGCCGGGGTGGGGCGTGTAAAAGGCCGGGCTATAGTAATCGGGGTCCATCTTTTTGAGCATGGCGATGGTAGCCCGCATCTCGTCTTCGGTCTCGGTCGGCAGGCCCAGCATATAGTTGGCCCAGATGGCGATGCCATACTTGCGGCAGATCTCGGCGGCCCTCAGGTTCTGCCACACCTTGGTGCCCTTGCGGATAAAGCGCAGCACGCGGTCGGACCCCGACTCAAAGCCGATGAGGTAGCCCCTGAGCCCCGCTTGCGCCATCAGGGCCACCATATCTTCATTCTTGACGATGATGTCGGCGCGGCTCTGGCAAAAGAAGGGTTGGGTGAAACCCGCCTCCTGGTAGGCGCGGCAGAAGGCGATGACCCACTCGCGGTCTTCGGTGAGGCAGTCGTCGTGGAACATGAACGAGTTGAACCGGTAGCGCTCGCGCAGCTCTGTCAGCTCGGCGATGACGTTGGGCACACTGCGCCGGCGCACCATGCGGCCAAAGATGTGGCGCTCGGCCGGCTGGCAGTAGCTGCAGTTGTAGATGCAGCCGCGGCCGGCGATGATGGTCACAAAGGGCGCCGGCAGCTCGGGCACAAAGGGCGCCTCGGGCGAGTCGAGCGCATAGCCCCAGCGGCGCCACTCGGCCAGGAAGAGCTCGTGATCGGCATAGGGCACCGCGTCGAGGTCGGGCTGCACGGGCGGCACGATGCGCGGCACTGCTCCGCCGCTCATCCACGTACGCAGCGCCTCGGGGAAGGAAACCTCGCCTTCGCCCGGGAAGATATGGTCGATGAGGGGGCTATCCTGCACCTCGCCCAGGCAGATGGTGGGGTGCGGCCCGCCCACGCAGGTGCGGATGGCGGGGTTGACCTGGCGCACGATCTCGAGGGCGCGCATGCCCGGGTTATAGTCGGCGCTCATCATGCTCACGCCCACCACGTCGGGCCGGCGCCGTGCCACCTCGCTGCGGAACGTCTCCCAGTCGGGCAGGGCGCGCAGGTCGATCAGGTCGACCTCGGCGCCCGCCTGCCGCGCACATGCCGCCAGGATCGCCAGCCCGTGGCCGATCCAGCCGGAATCCATCCCCTGCCCCAGGCTGTTGAAGCCTTTGCCTCCAATGCCGGGATAAATGAGCGTGACCCTCATGGACCTGTCCTTCTCCCTCGGTAAGCCCCGACGAGCAGGCTTATTATACGAAGAAGGCGGCCAGGCGCCAAGTTTGGGGCCGGAGTCCCAAACTTGTTGGGGCCGGTTCGGGCCGGTTCGGGCCGGAGTCCCCAACTTGTTGGGGCCGGTTCGGGCCGGAGTCCCCAACTTGTTGGGGCCGGTTCGGGCCGGTTCGGGCCGGAGTCCCCAACTTGTTGGGGCCGGTGGGGGCCGGTTCGGGCCGGAGTCCCCAACTTGTTGGGGCCGGTGGGGGCCGGTTCGGGCCGGAGTCCCCAACTTGGGGCCCTGCCGTGGCGCCGAGGATCGCCTGGCATGCCACGCTGCGACACCGCAAGTTCGGGCCTCCGGGAGCACAGCCAGGCAGACAGCCACCCAAGTCGAAATGAACCTTTGACAGAAGTTGAGCCTTCGACTACAGTTCGCATTGCACCGCTGAGACGCCAAGGACGCAGAGACCTCTCAATCCCCCTCTGCGTTCTCTGCGCCTCTGCGGTGAGCCCGTTTTCGTGGCTGTTGGCGAACATCGTTCATGCACACTGGGGTTGGGCACATGCGCCAGGAGGGGAAACGTGGGGAGCGAGCAGTTGATCGCGGCGATCGACCAGGGCACGACGGGCACGCGCTGCATCATCTTTGACAAACAGGGCCGCCAGCGAGCGACCGCCTACGAGGAGCACCGCCAAATCTACCCGCAGCCGGGCTGGGTGGAGCACGACGCCGCCGAGATTTGGGCCAAGACGGTGCGCGTGACGCGCGCGGCGTTGGCACAGGCGGGGCTCACGCCGCGCGACTTGGCCGGCCTGGGCATCACCAACCAGCGCGAGACGGCGGTCGTGTGGGACGCCCAGACCGGCGCCCCCCTGGCCAACGCTATCGTCTGGCAAGATACGCGGACCCTCGCCCAGTGCCAGGCGCTCATCGATGGCGGCTACGAGCCCCTGATCCGCGAGCGCACCGGCCTGGTGGTGGCCACCTACTTCTCGGGGCCCAAGCTGGCCTGGCTGCTGGATAGCGTGCCCGGCCTGCGCGCGCGCGCCGAGCAGGGCCAGGCCCTCTTCGGCACCATCGACTCCTGGCTCATCTGGAACCTTACCGGCGGTCCGCAGGGCGGCGCCCACGTCACCGACGTGACCAACGCCTCGCGCACGCTGCTCATGAACCTGCACACGCTGCAGTGGGATGACGACCTGCTGCACCTGCTCAACATCCCGCGGCAGATGCTGCCCGAGATCCGCCCCTCCAGCGACCCGCGCGGCTATGGCCGCACCCCCGCCGGCGGCCCCCTGGGCGGCGAGGTGCTCGTGTGCGGCGCCGCGGGCGACCAGCAGGCGGCCCTGGCCGGCCAGACGTGCTTTGCCCCCGGCGAGGCCAAGAACACCTACGGCACCGGCTGCTTCCTGCTGCTGAACACCGGCGAGACGCCGGTCGCCTCGCAGCGCGGGCTCCTCACCACCGTAGCCTGCGGCCTGCAGCCGGGCAATTGCACCTATGCCCTCGAAGGCTCCATCGCCATCACCGGCGCCGCGGTGCAGTGGCTGCGCGACAACCTGGGCCTCATCAAGAACGCCGCCGAGACCGAAGAGATCGCCGCCACCGTGGCCGACGCCGGCGGCGCCTACTTTGTGCCCGCCTTCTCGGGCCTCTTTGCCCCCCATTGGGACATGTACGCCCGCGGCGCCATCGTGGGGCTGACGCGCTACGTCACCCGGGCGCACCTGGTGCGGGCCACGCTCGAGGCTGTCTGCTACCAATCGCGCGAGGTGCTCGAAGCCATGGAGGCCGACACCGGCCTCAAGCTCAGCGCCCTCAAGGTCGACGGCGGCGCCGTGGCCAACAACCTGCTGATGCAGATGCAGGCCGACATCCTCGGCACGCAGGTCATCCGCCCCACCGTGCGCGAGACGACGGCCCTCGGCGCGGCCTACATGGCCGGCCTGGCCACCGGCGTGTGGCAGAGCACCGAAGACCTGCGCCTCAACTGGGGCATCGACCGCACCTTCGAGCCGGCGTGGAGCGGCGAGCAGCGCGCCGCCGGCTACCACGGCTGGCAAAAGGCGGTGCAGCGCGCGAGGGGCTGGGTGGAGAAGGATGCGTAATGCGTGATGCGTGATGCGTAAAGCGTGACCCTGCTGCGTGTTCCGTGCGAGCAGCCAACGGACTCCCCAGCGAGCGGAAGGGCAGCCAACCTGCTCACACACCCAATCAAGCGAGCTGGGGTTGCCGCTCGCATAGCGCTTCGCCACTGAGCAGCCGCAGCGAAGCAATCCCCAACCCGCGCTGGTCCATCATCACAGGCCGCATGGGTGCATCCAAGATGCGTATTCGTCCGGGCCATTGCCGGCTATCCCGCTGTGCTGCCACCGGGCTCCGATCCGGGGGGGTCTGGCGGGTTCGCTGTCGTGTCTGGCCGCCCCGCGGGGCGGCCAGACACGACAGCGAACCCGCCAGACCCCTCAAAAGGCCCGGTACCGGGTAGCGCGAAGCGTAGAGCCCGGTTGCGAGCCCCAGAGCGCCTGTGGCGGCGGCTTGGCCGTGAACTCGCTGACGCATCTTGGATGCGCCCGGCCGCATCAGCCTCTTGACATCCTGCGCATTCTGCTGTATCATAGCACTGAACGGATGTTCTGGGCCACGCAGCCCAGGAGGCTCATCATGCCCCCGCGCCTCTTCGTCTCGGCCAGGATGCTCGCCGCCAACCGGGCCAACGCCCGGCGCTCCACCGGGCCGCGTACCCCCGAGGGCAAGGCCCGCAGCCGCCGCAACGCGCTAGTGCACGGCCTGCGCGCCGGCAAGCTCGCCCCGCCCCTGCTCGCAACCGATGAGGACCGCGCCGCCTTCGCCGAGCTCGTCGCCGGCCTGCGCGCCGAGTTCACCCCCGCCTCGCCCCTCGAGGAGGCGCTCATCCGCTCTCTGGCCGAGGCCTATCTCGGCCTGTGCCGCGCCGCCCGTGCCGAGGCCGCCGCCATCGTCGCCGCTGCAACCGGTGCGGATGCCGACCCGCCCACGCTCTCCGTCGCCGCCATGGCAGCCATCCTGCGCTACGAGGCGCCCTTCCGGCGCCGCTTCAACCAGGCTGTCGCCATGCTCCTCGAGCTCCAGGCCGCCGCGGCGCGAGCCGCCATCGCTGCGCATCTCTCAGCCCAGCCGCACCCTCCAGCGCACGCAGAGGAATCAACACAAGTAACTGCCGAACGAACCCATTGTTCAGAATCGCCGCCGCTGCCCTCGCCCGGCGCCAACCCTTCGTGTCCTTCGCGCCTTTTCGTGTCCTTCGTGCTCCAGCAACCCGCGCACCCTGGGCCGCCTGCGACACAAGAAATCACCGAACGAACCCAATCTTCACAATTGCCGCCGCTGCCCTCGCCCGGCGCCAACCCCTCGTGTCCTTCGCGCCTTTTCGTGTCCTTCGTGCTCCAGCCCCGCCCGCCAACAACAGAAAAACGCCGAACGAACCCATTCTTCACGATTCCCTGCGCCCCGCGCCCGCCGCCACGGCCCCGAATGTGGCGCTGCTGAGATCGGGACGCGCAACACGGCCGAGACCGCTCAGCCTGCTGACGCGATTCGGTGCCTTGAACCGCGAAGAACGCCAGGAACGCGAAGGAGACGCTAAGGGAGGCTGGTGAATCCTTCCTTCAGAGACTTCGCGCTCCCTCCGCGCCCTTGGCGTTCTTCGCGGTTCAGGTGACTCAGCGTGGTGGGCTGAGTAGTTGCACACGGCCTACGTCTTGCGCTTCCGCCGAACAAGGCCGGCGATGCCCACGAGCACGAGGACGGCTCCTGCCGCCCCCACCGCCAGCGGCCACAGCCGCTCGGGGCGGGGGATGTGGGCGCCCCAGGCGATCCGGCGCGCTTCGCCCCAGGCCAGGGCCCACTGCGGGGCGACAATATCCTCCGCCGGCACCACGCGGTAGGTGACGCGGCAGCCCTGGGCCAGCGCCTGCCAGCCGGCCTCGTAGCGGTTCAGCAGCGAGAGTGCCCAGCGGCGGCGCGCCGCTTCGGCCGGGTCGTCGCTGCCGATTTCGGCCTCGCTGCGCGCCCACGCGATCTCGTCGAGCCGCTGCTGCAGCGCCTGTTGCGCCGGCCCGAGGTCGGCCTCTTCGATGTAGACCAGGCGGTCGCCCTGCACGCCCTGCGCCTCCTGCAGGTCGATGCTACGCGGCGCGGCCACGGCAGCCACCAGGCGCAGCGCCGGGTCGGCCGTGGCGGGCAGCACGCCGGTCGCGGCCTGCCCGGCGGCCGTCAGGGCTGCAGCATCGCTAAAGGGCACGGTGACTGCCAGCTCCAGTGCCCCATCGGCAGCGCTGCGCGCCACCTGGCCACCCATGCGGCCCAGAGCATCGGCCAGCAGGGCCACATCGGCCTCGGCGGCCAGCGCCATCCCCGGCGCGGGCACCAGGCGAAAGCGCATGAGGCGCTCGCCCGCGCGGGTCTCGACGTCGGCGGTCACCGAGCGGAAACGGGGCCGCTGCAGGGCGAAGCGATCGAGCGCGGCCTGGCCAAAGCCGGCGACGATGGTGGCCTCGGCTTCGGCCTGGCCGCCGGCGTCGAGCTGGCTCACCGCCAGGTCGGCATAGGCGGCGGCGCGCTGCGGGCCGTTGCCGGGGTCCACCGCCTGCAGCACGTCGAGCGCGTGGAGGATGCCCTGCGTATCGCCCGCGCTGCGGCAGGCCGCGGTGAGCGCATCGATCGCCGCCAGTAGGGGCGGTTCGGGAACCGCCCCGGCCGGCGCCAGGTCGTGCGCGGCCTTGAGTTCGTCCACAGCGCGCGCCAAGAGCGCCGGGTCGCCATTGGCCCGCGCACTGAGGTAGGCGGCCAGCTCCTGGTGCGGGCGCGGATCGTTGCGCGAGGCGGCCACGGCGCGCTCGAGCGCGGCCAGCAACTCCGACCGCAGCGCTGTGACCAGCGAAGCCGGCAGGCCCTGCGCGTCGGCCAGTGGGCGCAGCGCCTCGGCCAGGGCCAGATGCTCGGCGGCGCCGGCCTGGGCGCCCGAGGCGGCCTGGCGCGCCGCGCGCACCGGCTGCCAGTAGGAGGGCGCAATAAAGGTGACGCGCACCTGGCCCGCCGGCGGCGGCTTCTCGTACGACCAGGTGAGCTGCGTGGTGTCGCGGACGGTCGGCGCCGGCTCCACGAGCAGCAACTGCTCGGAGTCGAGCCCGCCTGCGAAACGCAGGGTCAGCCGCGAGGCCGCAAGCGGCGCGCCCCAGGGTTTCAGCGCGGCCCAGTCGAGCTGCACATCGGCCAGAGGCCCGCTCAGCGTCACCCGCTGCGTGCCCTCGATGATGGCGTCGCCTCCGGGGCGCAGCGAGAGCGCCCACGGGCCGGTGTCCGCCACGGGCGACATGCCGCCGTTTTGCGTGCCGACGCGCACGTCAAAGGCGGCCGCGCCGGGGAAGGTCATCTGACGCTCGCAGCCGGCCTTCTTGTCGCCGTTGCGCAAGCGCGCGCGGCTGCGCAGGTCAATAGTCACGCCGCCGGGAGCCGCGGCCACGGTGCCGTCTAGAGAGATGCCGCTGAGCTCCACCGGCGCGAGCTCGCCCGTGGGCAGCGGCCCCTGGGGGAGGGCCACAGGCTCAGCCGCCGCCGGCATAGGGCGGGCCAGGCCTGCGAAAAGTATGCAAAATGCATACAGCGCGCTGAGCAGCGTCCGCCGCACAGGCTTGAGCTTGAACACGAGGTCCTCCCCCCAGAAACGTGGCCACCATTTGCCACGAACGGCGGTATCTGCTATACTATGGGGCGTTCCGGGCAAGTAGCTCAGTTGGTTAGAGCGCCACGTTGACATCGTGGAGGCCGTAGGTTCGAGTCCTATCTTGCCCACCACAAGGGCCATCGCACAGCGGTGGCCTTTTCTCGTTTCAACCCGAGTTTCGGTGGTCAACGACTGCGTAATGCGTGATACGTGATACGTAACACGCAGGTCGTCAAGTCGTCGATGCGAGGTCGGCCTGTGTGGGCACGCAATTACGCATCACGCATCACGCCAACCACTACTCCCCGCGCAACTGCTGCATCGCCTCGGGCACGAGCGGCAGCAGGTCGGTGGCCAGCACGCCGGCCTCGCCCAAGGCTTCGCGGGCCAGCTCGCCGGCCAGGCCATGCACGTAGGCGCCGACGACCGCAGCCGACTCGGGGGCCAGGCCCTGGGCCAGCATGCCCGCGATGGCGCCCGCGAGCACGTCGCCCGTGCCGGCGCTGGCCAAGGCCGGGTTGGCAAAGGGCAGAATGACGGCGCGCCGGTCGGGCGCGGCGACGACGGTGAAGGCCCCCTTCAACACCACCACCTGCCGCCACGCCGCCGCCGCCTCGGCTGCCGCCGTGACGCGATCGGCCTGGATAGCCTCGACCGTGGTGCCCCGCAGGCGCGCCAGCTCGCCCGGATGCGGCGTCAGGATCAGCCGCGCCTGCGTGTTGGCCCACCACTCGGGCGTGTCGGCCAGGGCATTGAGGGCGTCGGCGTCGATCACCGCCGCCGGCAGTTCGAACGGCTCGGCCTCCTGCACCGTCTCGCGCGCCAGAAAGCCCAGCGCCGTCCGCCGGCCCGCCGCGCGCAGCCCCAGCAGTTGGCGCACAAACTCGACCGTCGCCTTCTCGCGGCCCAGCCCGGGCCCCAAGAGCAACGCCTTGTAGCCGGCAAAGGCCTCGCCCAGCACCTTGAGCGCTTCGGGGGTCAGCGCGCCCATGTCGCTGGGCAGCAGCACGTAGGTCATCTCGGCCGCGCGCGCCGCCAGGATGGGGTAGAGTGGCTGCGGCACGGCCAGGGTCACCAGCCCCGCGCCGGCCCGGGCGGCGCCCATGGCGGCCATGTAGGGCGCCCCGGTATAGTTGATCGAGCCCCCCACCACCATGGCCTTGCCGAAGGTGCCCTTGTTCGAGTTCAATGGCCGCGCCGGCAAGAGCGGCCGCACCATGGCCTGGTCGGCCACCTCGAGCGCCACGTCGGCCGCGAGCGCTTCGGGGATGCCGATATCGGCGACCTGCAGGGTGCCCACCATGTCGGCCCCGGGGAAGCGGAAGTGGCCGGCCTTGGGGAAGCCAAAGGTCACCGTCAGATCGGCCCGCGGCGTCAGCGCATCGGCCTCGCCCGTATCGGCGCTGAGGCCCGAGGGCAGGTCTACAGCCACGATCACCGGCCGCTGGCGGTAGACGGACCCGGCGCGGTCGAGGCGGCGCAGCGGCTCCGTCGCCGGCTGCAGCAGGGCCAGGCCGTCGTCGAGCGCCGAGAGCAACGCCGCCAGATCGCCCCGTGGCGCGCCCGAGGCGCCGGTGCCCAGCAGCGCATCGACCAGCACATGGCAGCGGTCCACCAGCTCGCGGAACTGCGCCAGCTCGGCGTCGTCGGCCTGGCGGATGACCTCGACCCCCGCCTCGACGGCGTGCGCATAGTTGGCGTCGTCCTCCGTATCGCGCTTCCAGAGGTAGCAGGTGACCTCGGCCCCCAGGTCGCGCAGGGTGCGGGCAGCCACCAGTCCGTCACCGCCGTTGTTGCCCGGCCCCACCAGCACCAGGATGCGCATGCCATCGGCCAGGCCGGCCTCGTCGATGGCCTGGGCCACAGCCTGGCCCGCCTGCTCCATCATCCCGGCATAGGTCAGGCCTGCGGCCACGGCGGCAGCCTCCACAGAGCGCATCTGCTCGGCAGTCACAACTTTCATGGCGCACTCCAAGCACAAAGATAGGCGACGGCGAGGGCATCGTGCGGGGCAGCGAGAGGATTATAGCCGCGGCGGCGCGAGGAGTCAACGCGCAGCACTGTAGCAAGGTTCGCAGTCGGCGCTTCAGCGCCTTGACCCTATGACATGGCAGCAACTGCGGATGCGGCGCCAAAGCGCATGGTCAAGGCGCTGAAGCGCCGACTACGAACCTCGTTGCCCGCCTGTGGGGGCGGGTCTGGGTAGACGGCGCAGGCGCCCTGCGCTATACTGAAACTACTTGCTGCGAGGAGGTGGCGATGGTCAACCGCTTGCTGCGGCGCCTCGGCCTCACCCCAGCCGCCGAGCCCGAGGCGCCATTGACGGTGGAGGCGGCGCCGCAGGAGCCGGCCGCGCCACTGGTGCGCCGCCTGCTCATGGTCGTGCACAACCCACCGCTCGAAGCGGAAGGCGGCCGTCGGCTGACGGAGGCCTTTGGCTGGAACGACCCCGATGCGCTCGCCGGCCAGTACATCGCCGACCTGCGCGAGGCCAGCCACGGCTACCTGAACTATGAGATCGTCGAGCGCATTCAGGCCGACTGGTTCCCCCCCAAGGTCGATGGCTTTCGCTACACCGGCGAGAGCTATGCCCGCGCCTGGCACCGCAAGCAGTTCCACCAACCCGACGCCATCGACTATCCGGCGCAGGTGGCCGCGTTCGACCTCATCGGCCGCTACGACCGCGCCGAGATCGACGAAGCCTGGTTCTTCGCCTTCCCCTTCTCGGGCGACGCCGAGTCGACGATGGCCGGCCGCGGCGCCTTTTGGCTCAACTCGCCACCGGTGCCGCACAGCGGCCGCGCGACGGGCCGCTTTGCCATCATGGCCTTCAACTATGAGCGCGGCGTCGGCGAGATGCTCGAGAACTATGGCCACCGCGTCGAGTCGATCATGGCCCGCGTGTACCAGCGACTGGGCCGCGGGCGCAACATGTGGGAGCACTTTACCCTCTACGACCGCATCGCCCCGGGCCGCGCCCAGTGCGGCAACGTCCACTTTGCGCCCAACAGCACCCGCGACTATGACTGGGGCAACCCGCGCCCCGTGCGCTGCTACTGCGACGACTGGCTGACCTACCCCAACCTCCCCGGCCGCGCGCGCACCGTCACCAGCGCCGAGTGGGGCGGCGGCGACACCCGCGCCCACCACCTGTGGTGGCTCAGCCACCTGCCCCACTTCCAGGGCGAGCACGAAGGCGTGCGCAACAACTGGTGGGCCTACATCGTGGACCCCAACCTCGTGCCGTGAGAAGGCGCCTCATTTGCGGCATGGTGGTATAATGTGAGCTACCATCGTTTCCATCTGTCGCATGCAACGTGGAGGCACACATTGAGCGAGACGACGCGCAGCATCGCGCAACTGCAGGAGTTGGTGCTGGCGCTCCCCGCCCCCGAGCGGGACCGCATCGCCCGCATCTACCACCTCGTCACCACCACCGGCCGCCTGGTCGCTCCCCCCGAGATGCACGGCTGG
>Ga0116161_1002445_pt1 | contig 17631 bp, 13 predicted proteins | sample AD_JPNAS3_MetaG_FD_89877 | JGI IMG/M metagenome (GOLD analysis project Ga0116161, IMG submission 89877) | Active sludge microbial communities of municipal wastewater-treating anaerobic digesters from Japan - AD_JPNAS3_MetaG | ecosystem: Engineered > Bioreactor > Anaerobic > Digestate | place... | reverse complement strand
CTGGCCGCCGAGCTGGCTGTGCGTGCCTGCCGGATCTCGGCCAGAATGGCCTGCAGGCGGCGGGCGGTCTCGGTGCGGCCTTGCCCCTGCACTTCGTCGATGAGATCCTGCACCAGGTGCTCCAGATCGCCAGAGAGCAGGCCGGCCGACTCGGCGAGCACGGCGCGCCGCGCGTCGGGCGCTTCAAGGCTGAGCAAGTGGTTGATCAGGCGCACCTCGGGCGGCATGCTCTCGGCCAGCAGGTCGAGGATGGCACGGCGCAGGCCGTCGAGGCGGGCGCTGCGCTCGATGTTGCCTTCGCGGCGTGCTTTCTCGATGGCGCCGCCCAACACGCTCAGGAAGAGGGTGTCGATCTCTTCGAGGTGCTCGCCGATGGCGGCCTGCTGGTCGGGGTTGGCGAGGATCTCTTCGATCAGGCGCAGGTGGTGCTGCTGTGCGGCTTGCAGGGCCTTGTCCTGCCGGTCGATCTGCTGCAGCAGGGCATCGCGCAATGCGGTGAGGCGCTCGGCGCGCGCGACATCGCCCGCGGCGCGCGCCCGCTCGGCGCGCCCGGTCAGCTCCTGGAAAAAGCCATAGTCGAAGGCGGGGCGGTTGAGGATGGCCATGGCGGCCAGAGCCTCCTCGTCATCGGCCAAGAGCTCCAGCCGCTCGATGGCATCATCGATGGTGGTGTCGGGCGCAAAAGGCTGCGGCATGCGCGCGGCCAGCGCCGGGTCCTGCAGCAGGGTATCGCGCAGGGCCAGCAGTTGGTCGGCACTTGCGGCATCGCCGGCTGCCTCGGCGTCTTGGGCCGTGGCCGTCAACGTGGCCATGAAGGCATAGTCGAGCCGCGCGCGATGAGCGTCGATCAGTGCCTTGATCTGGGCCGGGTCATCCTTGGCGCGGACCAGGTCCTCGAGCAATTGCAGCCGCGCGCGCTGCTCGTCGAGCATCTCGCGCGTGACGCCGTCGGCCTCGAGGATGGTTTCGACCAACCGCTGCATGCTGAGGATGGTCTGCGGACGCAGGAAGTAGCCCTTGCGCTGGTCGGCCGGCACCTGGCTCATGATGGCCTGCACCAACCCGCCGATGAGGCGCTGCTGCTGCTCGGCCGGCAGGTTGAGCTCGCTGGGCACAAGCACGAGCAGGAGCTCCTTGTCGGGGTCGTGGTAGACGAGGGGCACGTTGAGCACCGACACGGCGCCACAGCCCGGGCACTCGGCGCGGTTGAGCAGGCCGGCCACCAGGGCCGCCTTGAGCTGCGGGTGCTTTTGTACGTCGATGACGTTGATGATCTGGGCGGCGAAAGGGGTCTGGCAGCGGGGGCAGCGGATTTGTACGCCGCCGGGGCCTGTCGCGGGACCCCGGCTCTCGCTGGGGGCCCGGCCGCCTCTATTGTCTGGGGTCCATATCATTGTCGTCTCCGTTCCATGGCGCGCTGCACCAGGGCGATGGGGTGGCTGTGCACAGCCGCTTCGACCTCGGCGGGGCTGAGGTTGGCGCCCTGGGCGATGCGCCGCGCTCCTTCAAGGGTCAGGAGGTCCCTCGGCTCGTGGGCGTCGGTATTGACCAGGAAGCCAGCGCCGGCCTCTCGCGCTATGGCAACGACGTGGCCGTTGGCCAGGCAATGGCCACGCCGGGCGCTGATTTCGAGGTAGATGCCATGCGCGGCGGCGAGGCGCGCTTCCTCCAGGGTCACCAGGCCGGGGTGGGCGAGGACGTCGACGTCGGGGCACTCGACCGCGGCGCGGTTGGTGCCGGGCGCGACCGGCTCGACGATGGTTTCGCCATGGACGACGACGTACTGGGCGCCCGCAGCCTTGGCCTGGCGGGCCAGCCTGGCGATGGAGCGCGGCGGCACGTGGGTCAGCTCGACGCCCACCAGGGGTATGAGGCCATAGCCTTCGCCCTCCTCGGCGGTGAGGTGGAGCAGGGCCGCGATGACCATCTCCAGGTTGCTGGCGTCCACATGGTCGGCCAGGCCCACGACGGCGTGGCCCAGGCAGGCGGCCCGGCGCAGGAGCTCGCTGGGCAGCAGGTCGCCGTCAGAGAGGGTCGTGTGAGTGTGGACGTCGATGCGGCCTTCCATTCGGTGTGCCTCCCGGTGCCCAAGGTGCGGCAACGCCAACACAAACGTATCCGCCGCACATCTGGTCGCGGCGGACTGGGATTGACTATACCATGCGCCCTCGCTGCTGTCAATGGCGATGCCACGGCGCCACGGCGGGGTGTATCCCAGAATCGTCGGCAACCGACGGGGGCCGATCACCACGAAGGACACAAAGGGGACAAGGACGGCACCCAAAGCCCTTTGTGGCCTTCGTGGTTCAAGAGCTCCCGATGGTTCTGGGATACACTCGCCACGGCGGGCTTATCGCAGAGGTGTTGGCGCCACACGCTTGCAGTACGTGAGAGCGGGCGGCGGGGAGACCTGTCAGGTGTCTCCCCGCCGCCCGCTCTCACGTACTACAAGCGTGTGCCAGCGACAGTGTGGTCAGCGCCTGTGGCGCAACGAGCGCGCGCCGACGGCCAACCCGGCGAGCAGCAGCGTGCCGACCGAGGCGATCGGCCCCAGGCCGGTCTGCGGCAGGCTGTCGTCGTTGCCGTGGGCGACGGCGGTGGCTGCCGGCCTGGGCGTCGACGTCGGCGCTGTGGTGGCGGGGGGCCTGGTGGCTGTAGGTGGCAGTGTCGCGGTTGCCTGGATGGCCGGCACTGGCGTCGCGGGCATGGTAGCCATGGTGGTGGGGCTGGGCGCGCTGGTCGGAGGCACGCCGGTGGGCGTGGGCGTCGGCGTGCCGGCCAATGCGGCCTGGCCGCCGGCCGTCTGGCCGCCGGAGCCTCCCGCCAGCAACTGGTAGCCGACGTAGCCAAAAAGGGCCGTCCCGACCAGGAAAGCCAGCGTGAGCAGCAAGATGAGTACGATTGTCCCGAAACTCCCCCTGGATTCGGTGGTCTCCATGGACAGTTCCCCCGCCCGACGCGCGGGCCTATTATCGGATGGCTACTCTTTCGTCGCTGGCATGGCGCGCTTTCCTTCAGTAGGTCTGCACAGGGGCGACGCGCAAGGCGCCATCGGCCTCGACGAGGCGGCCGGCGATGATGTGGGCGTCGTGCTCGAACAACAGCAGGGCATCTCTCTCGAGCGCGAACCGGCGCAGGCTGCGCTTGGTTTCGAGCGCCTCCAGCGGTTCGACATCGTTGGCCGCGATCCAGGCGAGCCGCTCCATGTGCACCGGATAGGGCGCCAGGTCGCCCAGGTAGATGGCCGTCTGGCCTCCCGACTCGATCAGCACCGACTGGTGTGCCCGCGTATGCCCGCGCGTCACGATGCAGCGCACCTCGGGGGTCACCCGCGTGTCGCCGTCGAGCAAGCGCAACTGCGGCTCGACCGGTCGCAGGTTCTCCGGCAGGTAGGTGACCTGGGTGCGCTCGTTGGGGAAGAGCGCGTCGGCCCACTCGAGGCGCTGCACCCAGTACTCGGCACGCGGGTAGGTGGGCAGCGGCGTGCCATCGACGAGGGTCGTGTTGCCGCCGCAGTGGTCCGAGTGCAGGTGCGTGTTGATGACAATGTCAATAGCCGCCGCGGTCAGGCCCAACGGCTCCAGCGCGCCGGGCAGCCCGGGGTGCCGCTGCAGGCTGAGGATCTGGCGACGCTTCTCGGGGAGTTTACTCCCATAGCCGGTATCGACCAAAATCATCTTCCCGGCCGAACGGATCAGCAGGCAGGTGAGGGTCATGGCCACCCGGTTCAGGGCATCGGGCGGCGTCACGCGCTCCCAGAGCACGCGAGGCACGAGGCCGTACATGCCGCCGCCATCGGTCCAGGCCTGGCCGTCGCTGACGGGGAGCAGTTCCACATCGCCAATGCGCACGATAGTTCTCCTTGCGGTTCTCAGGGGGTTGGAGGTTGCCCGGCGCCGTTGGCCCGCCCGCGGGCCAACGGCGCCGGGCAACCTCCAACCTCCTGAGAACCGCTGCTGCTATCCCTGCTCAGCCCTGGCCAGGAGCTCAGCCCAGTGCCGGTCGACGTTGCGCTGGATCTCGTCGATCTGTGCGGGCGTCAGGTGGTTGAAGCGGCCCTGGCGCCGCAGGTACTCGATGACGGGCGCCTCGCTGGGCCGTACGGTCACGCGCCAGCGCTCGCCCTCTTCGACTTCATACAGCGGGAAGACTTTGCTCTGCACGGCCAACCGCGAGACCTTGATGGTCTCTGCCGGCTCCGACTTCCAGCCCGATGGGCAGGGCGCGAGGATGTGGATGAACTTGCTGCCGCGGATGCCCTGCGCTTTCTGCAGCTTGCGCACCAGGTCCTCGGGGTAGGCGATCGAAGCCGAGGCGGTGTAGGGGATGCGGTGGGCGGCCATGATGGCCACCATGTCCTTCTTGGGCGTGTTCTTGGGTGTGGCCGCAGGCGTTGTCGTCGTCCATGCGCCCCAGGGCGTGGCCGAGCTGCGCTGGATGCCGGTGTTCATGTAGGCTTCGTTGTCATAACACACGTAGATGAAATCTTCGTTGCGCTCCACGGCGCCCGAGAGGGCCTGGAAGCCGATGTCGAAGGTGCCGCCGTCGCCGGCCCAGGCCATCACCGTGGTGTTGGGCCGGCCGCGCATCTCGAGCGCCGCCTTGATGCCCGAGGAGACCGAGCCGCCCGTCTCGAATGCGGTGTGCAGCGTGGGCACCTTGAGCGAGGTGTAGGGGAAGGGCCCGGCGATGATCGACCAGCAGGAGGCAACGATGATGACGACGACGTCTTCGCCGACAGCTTTGAGCGCCAGGCGCATGGCCAACGAGGCGCCGCAGCCCGGGCAGCCCACATGGCCGGAGTACATCAACTCTCGCTCTGGAATGGCGTAGCTCATGACTTGACCTCCCACCAGACCGGCTCCTCGGCGGGCACGTCGTGGCTGAGCACATGCCCGGCGATGCCGTGGATCGTGGCCGGGGTGACGTCGCGGCCGCCAAGCCCGACGACAAAGTCGAACACCTGAGGCGCGCGCGGCAGGCCGTAGAGGGCCGCCTTGAGTTCGCTGGCAAAGATGCCCTCGTGCCCGTAGGAGATGTTGCGATCGATGACGCCGACCTTCTTGACCCCGGCGAGGGCACGGCGCAGCTCGGCCACCGGGAAGGGGCGGAACAGGCGCAGCCTGAGCAGCCCGATGTTGACGCCCTGCCCGCGCAGCTCATCGACGACGACGCGGGCGGTGCCCGATGTGGCGCCCGCACTGAAAAGCACTGTCTCGGCGCCCTCCGTGCGGTAGGGCTCGATCAGGCCATAGCCGCGCCCGAAGCAGGCCGCGTATTCCTCATCGACTGTCTGCACCACCCCCTTGGCTTCTGCCATCGCCTGCTGCATCTGCAGCCGCATCTCCATATAGTGCTCGGGGGCGACGAGCATGTTGAAGGCACGCGGGTCTTCGATGTCGAGCCGCCACTCGGTCTCGTAGCGGGGCAGGAAGGCATCGACCTGCTCCTGCGACGGCACGTCGACCGGCTCCTCGGTGTGCGAGAGGATAAAGGCGTCGAGGACGACCATGACCGGCAGGCGCACCGTCTCGGCGATCTTGAAGGCCTGGATGACGGTGTCGAGCGCCTCCTGGTTCGACTCGCAGTAGAGCTGCAGGAAGCCGGTGTCGCGCTGGGCGAGCGAGTCGCTCTGGTCGGTCCACACGTTCCAGCCTGGCCCGACGGCGCGGTTGACGTTGGCCAGGACGATGGGGAGCCGGGCGCCGGCGGCCCAGTGCAGCATCTCGTGCATCAAGAGCAGGCCGTGCGACGACGTCGCCGTGAAGGCGCGCGCCCCCACCGACGAGGCGCCGACGACTGCAGCCATGGCCGAGTGTTCAGACTCGACCTTGATGAACTTGGCGTTCAGCGAGCCGTCGGAGCAGAACTCGGACAGCATCTCGACGATCTGAGTCTGTGGTGTGATGGGGTAGGCAGAGATGACCTCGGCCCGCGCCAGCCGCACGCCGTACGAGACGGCGTGGTTGCCCATGATGACCTTCCTCATTGCCCCTCTTCCTCCATGCGCATGGCAGAGCGCGGACACTCCTTGGCGCAGATGCCGCAGCCTTTGCAGTAGTCGAAGGCGATGGTGTAGCGGCCGCCCGCGGCACGGGCGATGGCCACGTCGGGGCAGAAGATCAGGCAGGTATCGCAGGCGATGCAGGTGCCGCAACTGATGCAGCGCTCGGCCTCGCGTGTTGCTGCAGCATCAGAGAGGCCGGGGTTGACCTCGCCGAAATCGCCATGCAGCGAGACCGGCGTCCAGCCCTCCAGCTCGGGCCGAGGCGCCACCTCGATATAGTCGGCATTCAGGTCTTCGGCACCGACGATCGCCTGGGAAGCCGTGCGCTCGGTGGCGTGCGCGGCCCCGTAGAGCGGCGGCAGGCCCGCCAGCCTACCGCTGCGCAGGTAGTGGTCGATGGCGAGGGCGGCGCGCTTGCCCGAGCCGACCGCCTGGGCCACGGTGCCTTCGCCCGTGGCCGCGTCGCCGCCGGCAAAGACCCCTGCCGCCGCTGTCTCTGCGGCGGCACCGGCCACGATGCGCCCGCTCTGGATGGCGACGCTCGAACCGGCGAGCGGGGCCTCATCGAGCGCCTGCCCCACGGCCACGATGACCGCATCGGCATCGAGGGTGAGCTCGGCGCCGGGCACCGCTTCGGGCTGCGATCGGCCCGAAGCGTCGGGGGCGCCCAGGCGCATTTCCTGGCAGCGCAGGCCGCGCACGCGCGTGCTGCTGCCAAGCACCTCGAGCGGTGTGGCCAGGAAGCGGAAGGTGATCCCCTCGCGGCGCGCCTCGGCCACCTCCTCGGCGACCGCAGGCATCTGCGCCTGCGTGCGCCGGTAGACGACGGTGACCTCGGCGCCCAGACGCGCGGCGGTGCGTGCCGCATCCATGGCCGTGTTGCCGCCGCCGATCACCAGCACCCGGCGGCCGAGCTGCACCGGCTCGCCCTGCGCCACGCGCCGCAAAAAGTCGAGCCCGGCGAACACACCCGGCACGCCCTCACCGGGCACGCCGAGCGGCCGGCTCACGCCCTGGCCCAGGGCCAGGAAGACGGCATCCATCCCGGCCAGCTCCTGCCACGAGAGGTCGTCGCCCAGCCGCTGGCCGAGTGCCAAGCGTACGCCGAGCGATTCGATGTTGGCGATCTCGCGGTCGAGCACAGCCTTGGGCAGGCGGTAGGCGGGGATGCCGTAGCGCAGCAGGCCGCCTGGCTGGCTCGCAGCCTCGTAGATGGTGGGCTCGTAGCCCAGGCGCGCCAGGTGGTAGGCGGCCGAGAGGCCCGCCGGCCCTGAGCCGACGATGGCGATGCGGCCGGGGCGGCGGGCGGCCGCGCGCTCGGGGCGCCAGCCGTGGGCCGCGGCCTCGTCGGCGAGGTAGCGCTCGAGGGCGCGGATGGCGATGGCGCCGCCGAACTCGCCGCGGTTGCAGTCGCTCTCACAGGGGTGCGGGCACACGCGCCCACAGACGCCCGGCAGTGGGTTCTCGGCGATCAGGGTGTGCCAGGCCGCCTCGACGTGACCGTCGCGCAGCGCGGCGATATAGTGCACGACATCGTTGCCGGCCGGGCAGGCATGGTTGCAGGGCGGTGTCTTGTCTTCGTAGCGCGGGCGGATGTAGCGCCAACTGCCGGTCTTGCTGGTGAGTGTGGCGCCGAGCGACACCGGCAGAGGCGGCATGTCGGCCAGCGTGCGAAAGACGATGGGCTCGTCGGGCGCCTGCGTCGTGGGCATGCTATGCTTGGACTTCATCGTAGGCCTCCTGGGTGGCGGCGACGTTGTCGTCCTGTTTTGCCGGCACGCCCTCGCGCACGGCTTCGCGGATGGCTTCGATGCCGACCAGCCCTGTGATGCGGGCAAAGGCGCCCAGGATGGCGGTGTTGACGATGGGGGCGTTGGCCGGGCCGAGCCGGTGGCGGATGGCGATGGCGTTGGCATCGACGGTGGCCACGCGGAAGCGCTCGGGCAAGTTGAAGCTCGCCGGTGGCCTGGAGCTGTTGATGATGATCCAGCCGCCGGGCTTGAGCCCTGTGGTGACGTCGACGGCGACAATCAGCGTGGGGTCGAGGACGACCAGGTGGTCGGGTTCGTAGATCTGGCAGCGGAGGCGAATGGGGGTGTCGTCGATGCGGGTGAAGGCGGTGACGGGAGCGCCCCTGCGCTCGACGCCGAAGGACGGGAACGACTGCACGTACTTGCCCTCTCGGAAGACGGCGGTCGCGAGCACCTTGGAGGCGACCACTGCGCCCTGGCCGCCGCGACCATGGATGCGGATTTCGATCATCGCCCGCCTCCTGCTGCGCCGTCCTCCCCGTTGAGGAACTCGACCATGTCTGAACCCTCCGGTTCTCTGGGCCTGCACGAAGGGCGTGCAGGCATGGGTCCAATCTGGGGTCAGGGGAGCGGCGGCCGGCAGCCGGCTGAGGAAGGGGCCGGCCTGGCAGCCGGCGCTCCCGCCCTGACCCCAGCCCTGCTACGGCCTGGCCCAAGAGGCCAGGACTACGCCCAGCGCAATCGACAGCAGCTTGGTCTCGTGAGGATCGGAGCGCGAGGCCACGATCAGCGGCGACTGGCCGCCCACCACAACGCCGGCCATGCGGCCCTTGGCAAAATAGGTGATGGCCTTGGCCAGCATGTTGCCGGCCTCCACATCCGGGGCCACCAGGATGTCGGCCTGGCCGGCCACAGGCGAACGAATGCCCTTGATGGACGACGACTCGTCGGAGATGGCGTTGTCGAGCGCCAGCGGACCGTCGACGATGCCGCCACGGATCTGGCCGCGGTCGGCCATCTTGGCGAGGTTGGCCGCGTCCATGGTTGTGGGGATCTTGGGGTTGACCATCTCGGTCGCCGCCAGCACGGCCACCTTGGGCTGCTCGATGCCGAGCGCGAGCGCAACCTCGATGGCATTCTGGACTATCTCGACCTTTTGCACGATGTCGGGGGCGACGACGACCCCGGCGTCGGTGACGAAGATAAGGCGGCTGAAGCCGGGGATCTCAAAGATGCCGACGTGACTGAGCAGGCGGCCACGGCGCAGGCCGAGCTCACGGTCGAGGGCGGCGCGCAGGAAATCGCCCGTTTCGATGCGGCCCTTCATGCCGATCTGCGCCTGGCCCTGGCGCACCAACGTCATGACCATGGCCGCCGCGCGCTTGGGGTCGGGCTCGTCGATGACGTCCATGTGGCTGAGATCGACGCCGGCGCACCTGGCGAGCGATTCAATCGCGGCCTGGTCGCCGACCAGGATGCACTCGGCCATACGCTCGGCCTCAGCCGCCTGGGCGGCCTGGAGCACCTCCTTCTCGTGGGCGGCGGCGATGGCGATGGTCTTGGGGCCCGCCTCGCGGGCGGCCTGGAACAGCGCGGCAAAGTTGGCGATCCTCGTCATTGCGGTGTCGTCCTCCCTGACGGCCCATGAACCACGATAGTCGCTCGCTCTACTTGTGCTTCTTCTTGTGGCGCTTGCCGTCGCGGCCGGCAGGGGCGGGCACCGGTCTCTTGGCGGCGGCCAGCGGCGCCGGGGCACGGCCGGCAGCGGCGCCAGCCTCAGCGGGCGCATGGCCAGGCAGCCCCTGGCGCTCCTTCTTTCTGCAGCAGTGCTTGTACTTGAGCCCGCTGCCGCAGGGACAAGGCGCGTTGGGGCCGACCTTGGCGCCGGCCCGCCGAGGCGTGGCCGCTTCGGCGGGCGCGTTGGTGTACATCTCACGAGGGCGCGGCGCCTCGACGCGAGCCAACTGCGCCCGGTAGATGTCATAGGCCACGCCATGCCGGATGCTGTCGGTCAGTTCGGCAAAGGTCTCGTGCGCCTCGCGCTTGTACTCCACCAATGGGTCGCGCTGGCCGTAGGCGCGCAGGCCGATGCCCTCGCGCAGCTCGTCGAGGGCCGTCAGATGGCGCACCCACAGCTCGTCGACCGTGCGCAGCATGATTATGCGCTCGAGCTGGCGCATCACCTCGGGGCCCAGCTCGGCCTCGCGCCGCTCGTAGGCCTGTTCGGCGGCCTGGTGCAGCCCTTCGGCGATCTCTTCGCGCGCCAACTTGTCCCACGCGTTGGGGTTCTGCGACGCGGGCAGCGGGAAGAAACCGCGCATGGCGGCATACAGCCCGTTCAGGTCCCAGTCGTCGCGGTGTTCGGCGGCCAGGTAGCGCTGCACCAGGAGATCGATCTGCTCGGCAATCATCTCCTGGACGATCGGCTGCAGGCTTCCTTCGGTCAGCGTGAGCCGGCGCTGCTCGTAGATGAGCTCGCGCTGCTGGTTGACCACATCGTCATACTCCAGCACGTGCTTACGCAGGTCAAAGTTGTAGCCCTCGACCTTGACCTGGGCGCTCTCGATAGCGCGCGACACCAACCCGTGCTCGATGGGCACGTTCTCCTCGACGCCCAGGCGCTCCATGATGCCGGCAATCGACTGCCCGCCGAAGCGCCGCATCAGGTCGTCTTCGAGCGACACAAAGAAGCGCGAGGAGCCCGGGTCACCCTGACGCCCGGCACGGCCGCGGAGCTGGTTGTCGATGCGCCGCGCTTCGTGGCGCTCGGTGCCGACGATGTGCAGGCCACCCAGAGCCAGCACCCTGGCGCGGTCCTCTTCGCACTCTCGGCGCGCCTCGGCCAGCGCCGCCTGCCATTCCTCCGCGGGCAGTGTCGCCAGGTCCACGCCCTGGCCGCGCAGCCTGTCGCGGGCGATGCCCTCGGGGTTGCCGCCCAGCAGAATGTCAACGCCGCGGCCGGCCATGTTGGTGGCGATAGTCACCGCACCCGAGCGGCCGGCCTGGGCGATGATGCCGGCCTCGCGCTCGTGCTGCTTGGCGTTCAGCACCTGGGGCCGGATGCCCCGGCGCTGCAGCATCCCCGCCAGCATCTCCGACTTTTCGATCGACGTCGTGCCGACGAGGATTGGCTGGCCGGCCTTTTGCAGTTCTTCGATCTCTTGCGCCACCGACGTGAACTTGGCCGCTTCCGTCTTGTAGACCTGGTCGGGGTGGTCGACGCGGATCATCGGCCGGTGAGTTGGAATGGCGGTGACGTCGAGCTCGTAGATTTTGCTAAACTCCTCCGCCTCGGTCGCCGCTGTGCCGGTCATGCCCGCCAGCTTGCGGTACATGCGGAAGTAGTTCTGGAAGGTGATTGTCGCCAGAGTCAGGCTCTCGCGCTGGACGGGCACTCCTTCCTTGGCCTCGATGGCCTGGTGCAGGCCCTCCGAGTAGCGCCGGCCGAACATCAGCCGTCCAGTGAACTCGTCGACGATGATGACCTCGCGATTGTCCTTCACGATATAGTCGCGATCGAGCCTGAAAAGCACCTTGGCCTTGAGCGCGTTGTCGAGGTACGATGTCAGCTCATAGTGCTCGGGCGCATAGATGTTGTCGATGCCGAGGGCGCGCTCGATCCTTTCGACGCCTTCGTCGGTCAGCGAGACGGCGCGCATCTTCTCGTCGACGGTATAGTCGACCCCTTCCTGCAGTGGCTCCACCAGCCGCGCAAAGATCCTATACTCTTCAGGCGACTCCTCGGCCGGGCCCGAGATAATCAGCGGCGTGCGCGCCTCGTCGATGAGGATGTTGTCGACCTCGTCGACGATGGCATAGTGCAGCACGCGCTGCACGCACTGCCGCAGGTCCCACACCATATTGTCGCGCAAATAGTCAAAGCCGAACTCGTTGTTCGTGCCGTAGGTAATATCGGCCCTGTAGGCCTCGGCCCGCGGCACCGGCCGCAGGTGCTGGTAGCGGTCATCGGCGGCCTGGTAGGTTGGGTCGAAGATGAAGGACCCCAGGTCGGGGTTGGCGGCGGCCGACTGGATGACGCCCACGGTCACGCCGAGATAGTCGTAGACGGGGCCCATCCACTGCACGCCGACCTTCGACAGGTAGTCGTTGGGCGTGACCAGGTGGGCGCCGTGCCCCGCCAGGGCGTTCAGATAGAGCGGCAAGGTTGCCACCAGCGTCTTGCCTTCGCCGGTCTTCATCTCGGCGATCTTGCCGCGGTGCAGCACGATGCCGCCGATCAACTGCACGTCAAAGTGGCGCAGACCGATGGTGCGCCGGGCGGCCTCACGGACCGCCGCAAAGGCTTCGGGCAGGATCTCCTCGAGGATGTGCGCCTCGTGGTCAGAGAGCTCTTTCTCCAGCCCCTCAGTCTCGGCATCCAGACGGTTGCGCTCGTGGATGTCGAAGGCACGCAGCCGCTCGGCACGGGTCGCAGCCAGCCGTTCGCGCGTGCCGGCCGTCTCTTCGGCAATGCGCGCTCGGAACGAGGCCGTCAGGGAACGCATCTCCTCGGCCGAGCGCTGCTCCATCTGGGGCTCGAGGGCGTTGACCGTCTCGACGATTGGCCGCAGGCGCGCGACCTCTTTCTCATTGGGGTCACCGACCAGTTTGGTCAGCAGGGTCTTCAACATCCGACAATCGCTCCATACCTCAGAATCGGGCTAGTCTTCCATCTAGATTATAGCACACACAGAAGCGCATGCCAAGGGCATAGCGGACAAGACCACTCTTGTTGGCTCTGCTCAACGTGCGCAATTCGCGCCCAGCAGCCTGTCGGAGCGCGACGCTATGGGGTGGCAGCGCAGCAGAGTGCCCGGCTGCGACCAGGATGCGGAGGGTGGCAGGACCGCTCTCCGACAGCCTGTTGGGGTATGCTATTCATTAAGGTAGGCGCCGACCGAGCGGCCTTCATGGACGCGGCGGATGACCTCGGCCAGGAAGGGGGCCAGCGAGAGCACGACGAGGCCCGGGAACTGCTTCTGCGGGGCAACCGGCACCGAGTTGGTGGTGACGACTTCTTTGAAGCCCGCGGCGCGCATGCGCTCGGTGGCCGGCGGCGAGAAGACGGCGTGGCTGAAGCAGGCATAGATATCCTGAGCGCCGTTCTCGCGAATGATGTGCACCGTCTCGGTTATCGAGCCGGCCGTGTCGACCTCGTCGTCGACGACGATGGCGTTGCGGCCGCGCACGTCGCCAATGACCGTGAGCGCCTGGCTCTGGGGGCCGGTGCGGCGCTTCTCCACAAAGGCCATCGGCAACTGCAGCTTTTCGGCAAAGTTGCGCCCCTTCTTGGCAAAGCCAAGGTCGGCACTGACGACGACGGCATTGGGAATGGCCTTGGCGACAAAGTAGCCGCTCAGCAGCGCAAAGGCGCTTAGGTCGTCGCCGGGGATGCTAAAGAAGCCCTGGATCTGCCCGGCGTGCAGGTCGAGGGTCAGGAAGCGGTCGGCGCCGGCCACACCGATCATATCGGCTAGCAGGCGTGCGGTGATGGGGACGCGGGGCTGGTCCTTCTTGTCGCTCCGGCCATAGGAGAAGTAGGGCATGACGGCGGTGATGCGCCCGGCTGAGGCGCGCTTCAGCGTGTCGAGGATGATGAGCAGCTCCATGATGCTGCGGTTGACCGGCGAGCAGGTGGCCTGGATGACAAAGACATCCTGCGAGCGCACGCTCTCGTGGAGCTTGACAAAGATGTTCTCGTTGGGGAACTCGATAATGTCGATGCCGCGCAGCGGCACGCCCAGGCAGGTGCAGATTTCGTTGGCCAGGCCGGGGTTGGCGTTGCCGCAAAAGACGGCGAGCTCGCCGTACATACGTTTGCTATCCTCCATCAGGCGCACTCTCTCCTCAGGCACGTGAAGCAGGCCCACGTGCTGCGTCGAATGATTTGGCGGCCGCGCGACGGTGCGGCGCCCGACCAATGAGTATTATACCACGCGCCTGCAAGTGAGTCCGGGCGAGCCGGCAGACCTGACACAGCGATTTCCCTGGCGGCGTATCGATTGGCAAAAACTCGCTGAAGGCTGGCGAGCCTGAGCTCGAGCTCGTAGTGCGCACTACGAGCTTGCCAGCGGCGAACTGGCTTTTTTGCCAGGAAAGGCGGCCCAACCACCCTCCATGGAAATCGGCGTGTCAGGTCCGCCGACTACGAAGGGGTCGTGCCTGCGAGGGCGCGCTCGATCTCGCCGAGATGCTGGCGGCGGTGCATGGCGCGGATGACCGTGCGGGGCCGCTGTGCCAGGATGGCCTCGATCAGCTCGTCAGAGAGGTCGGCCACCAGGCGGTCGACAGCTTGGGCAGCGGCGAAGGCCTCGGCAAGCGCCTCACGGGGCGGCATGGCCAGCCATTGGGGGAGCATGGCGTCGTTGATCGGGTCGGGGTCGATGGGAACGACCCGCACGCCGCTCTGCTGCCACTCCCGCAGTGTGGCCAGGTTGCGCTGGTCCCAGAAGGCCAGGTGCGCCAGGGTCGACGACACGGTCCAGCCGTGACCGATGGGGCGCGCGAGGTCGGCGTCGCTCAGCCTGGCGGTCAGCGCGCGCAGTTCGACCCGCGAGGCGTCGTTCTCTGCGATGCAGGATAGTCTGTCCATGGCGTCGCTCCCTTCGAGTCGAGGTGTTTGTAGTACTGGAGAGTGGGTAGCAGGGTTGGGCAGCGCGCTGCCCAACCCTGCTACCCACTCTCCAGTACTACAAACACACGGCCTCTTCTCTGCGATCAATCCCCACGGGAACGCAACAGCTCGACGAGTTGCTCGGCTGTGGCGCGGGCGTCGCGGCGGCGGCGCGCGATATCCTCCACGGCCTGGCGATAGGTCGCGGCGTCCACCTTTTCGGCCAGCAGGCGGCGCAGGGCCTCGTCGAGGGCGCGGTCGAGCTGCGCTTCGGCGCGGCGCTCCTCCGCCTCGCGGCCCTCTGGAGTGCCCGTCAGGTGCGCGCGATGCGCCTCGATGGCGTCGATGGTCTCTGCGATGCCCCGGCCCTCGGTGGCTACCGTGGCGATGAGCGGCGGCTGCCAGGCGTCCTCCTGCCGCGATGGGGCGGTGGCGGGCGCGGCCATCATCGCGCCGTGGTGCGCGACGACGGCCGGTGTGCCGTTCCTCAGCTCGAGCATCATGCGCAGGGCGGCGATGGTCTGCTCGGCGCCCTCGCGGTCGGCCTTGTTGACCAGCAGGATGTCGGCCGTCTCGAGGATGCCCGCCTTGATGGCCTGGATGTCGTCGCCGAGGCCGGGGGCTTCGACGACGATGACCGTGTGTGCCAGGCGGGCGACCTCGACCTCGTCTTGGCCGGCGCCGACCGTTTCAATGATGATGCGCTGGAAGCCGGCCGCATCGATGGCGTGCACGGCGTCGGCGGCCATGCGCGAGAGCCCGCCGGTGGAGCCACGGGTGGCCATGCTGCGGATAAAGATGCCCGCGTCGCCCGCCAGATCGCGCATGCGCAGGCGGTCGCCCAGGAGCGCTCCGCCGGTGAAGGGGCTGGAGGGGTCGATGGCCAGGATGCCGACGGTGAGGCCACGGCCGCGATAGGCGCGCGCCAGGGCGCCGACCAGTGTGCTCTTGCCCGTGCCCGGCGAGCCGGTGACGCCGATCACGTGGGCGCGCCCGCCATGGGGATAGAGGGCGGCCAGCAGCTCGCCCGCCGCGGTCTCGCCATTCTCGACGCAGGTGATGGCCTGCGCCAGCGCGCGGCGATCACCCTGCAGCAGCCGCTCAACGAGCGCGGCCGCGGTGTCGCCTGCCGGCATCACGCCGGCCTCCGTTGGGCCACGGCCCCTTGGATGAAGGCGGCAATCTCGTCGGTGGGTGTGCCCGGGCCAAAGACGCGCGCCACACCTGCTGCCTCGAGGGCCGGCACGTCCTCGTCGGGGATAATGCCACCGGCGACGATGATGACGTCAGCCATGCCGTCGACGCGCAGCAGCTCGGCGATGCGCGGCAAGAGCGCCATATGCGCCCCCGAGAGGATGCTCAGGCCGACGACGTCCACGTCTTCCTGGAGGGCAGCCTCGGCGATCATCTCGGGCGTCTGGCGCAGGCCTGTGTAGATGACTTCCATGCCGGCGTCGCGCAGGGCGCGCGCGACGACCTTGGCGCCACGGTCGTGGCCATCGAGGCCCGGCTTGGCCACCAGGACACGGATCTTGCGTTCTTGGTCTTGTGCACTCATCACTACCCTCCTCAGTACTCTCTCAGTTAAGCAGCAGAGGCGGCTCCCACGCCGCCGGACCGACGGACGCGAGCATGCCCCCCGCAGGCGGTTTTGTCTGGCGCTCTCGTCTACACGCTCCAGCGGGCGCCCAGGCTCGATCCGGGCATCTCGCTACGCCACCTCCCGGACCCTCCCTTGGGTGGGGTTTTGGCGGGTCTTCTGGGGCTGTTGGCTGCCCCGCCCGCGGGCGGGGCAGCCAACAGCCCCAGAAGACCCGCCAAAACCCCCTTATGGCCCAACACCGGGTTGCCGCGGAGCCCGGCGCCCGGTCGCCGGCCCAGCCTGTCGGGCCACGGCAGGCCGCTAGAACAGGCTTGGTTCCCTGTATTCGCCAAACACCTCGCGCAGCACGCGGCAGGTCTCGCCGAGCGTGGCGTAGGCGCGCACGGCGTCGAGGATGTAGGGCATGAGGTTCTCGGTGCCCGGCGCTGCGGCGCGCAGGGCGGCCAGGGCACGTTGCACGGCGGCATTGTCGCGCTCGCGGCGCAGCCGGGCCAGCCGCTCCCTCTGGCGCTGCTCGCCCTCGGGGTCGACGCGCAGCAGCGGGATGGTGAGTGGCCCCGGCATCTGATAGCAGTTGACGCCCACCACCGGGCGGCGGCCGCTATCGACCTCGTGCTGATAGCGGTAGGCGCTGTCGGCGATGGCGCGCTGAAAGTAGCCGCGCTCGATGGCCGGCACCACGCCGCCCAGGGAGGCGATCTCGGCAAAGATCTGCCCCGCCTCCTGCTCCATGCGGTCGGTCAGCGCCTCCACCAGGTAGCCGCCGCCGAGGGGGTCGGCCGCCGACGTGACGCCCGATTCCTCAGCGATGATCTGCTGGGTGCGCAGGGCCACGCGCACAGCCTGCTCGCTGGGCAGGGCCAGGGCCTCGTCCATCGAGTTGGTGTGCAGGCTCTGCGTGCCGCCGAGGACCGCTGCCAGGGCCTGCAGGGTGACGCGCACCACGTTGTTCTCGGGCTGCTGGGCGGTCAGCGTGCAGCCGGCCGTCTGCGTGTGGAAGCGCAGCCACCATGAGCGCGGGTTCTTGGCGCCAAAGCGCTCGCGCATGACGCGCGCCCAGATGCGCCGCGCAGCGCGGTACTTGGCGACTTCTTCAAAGAGGTCATTGTGGGCGTTGAAGAAGAAGGAGAGCCGCGGCGCAAAGGAGTCGACGTCGAGTCCGCGGTCGAGGCAGGCCTGCACGTAGGCCATGCCGTCGGCCAGGGTGAAGGCGAGCTCTTGCACCGCCGTGGCGCCGGCCTCGCGGATGTGGTAGCCGCTGATCGAGATGGGGTTCCAGCGCGGCAGATTGTGGCTGGCGAACTCGATGGTGTCGACGATCAGGCGCATTGACGGCCGGGGCGGAAAGATCCACGATTTCTGCGCGATGTACTCCTTGAGGATATCGTTCTGGATCGTGCCCCCAAGCGCGGCCATGGGGATGCCGCGGCGCTCGGCTGCGGCGATGTACATGGCCCACACGACCGCAGCCGGGCCGTTGATGGTCATCGAGGTGGTGATACGATCGACCGGGATCGTGTCGAAAAGGATCTCCATGTCGGCCAGCGACGAGACGGCGACGCCGCACTTGCCGAACTCGCCTTCGGCCTCGGGGTTGTCGGTGTCGTAGCCGTCGAGGGTGGGAAAGTCAAAGGCCACCGAGAGGCCGGTCTCGCCG
>Ga0116161_1002425_pt1 | contig 17784 bp, 16 predicted proteins | sample AD_JPNAS3_MetaG_FD_89877 | JGI IMG/M metagenome (GOLD analysis project Ga0116161, IMG submission 89877) | Active sludge microbial communities of municipal wastewater-treating anaerobic digesters from Japan - AD_JPNAS3_MetaG | ecosystem: Engineered > Bioreactor > Anaerobic > Digestate | place... | reverse complement strand
TAGTGCTGTAGCCGCGGCATCGTGCCGCGTGGCTCTTCTGCGTGGCACTGGTTGATAGTGCTGTAGCCACGGCATCGTGCCGCGTGGCTCTTCTGCGCGGCACTGGTTGATAGTGCTGTAGCCACGGCATCGTGCCGCGTGGCTCTTCTGCGTGGCACTGGTTGATAATGCTGTAGCCACGGCATCGTGCCACGTGGCTCTTCTGCGCGGCACGATGCCGCGGCTACAGTACGAAGAGCTCCTCGATCAGTTGGCGGATCTTGTCGCGCTGCGGCAAGAGCACGTCGGCGCCGCCGGGGGTGAGCCAGGGCGTGGTCATGGTCTCGTCGATGACACCCTGGCGGATGCCGCCCTGTTGCGCGCTGCGCACGACCTGGGCGGCGGTAAGGATCTTGTCGAGGCTCAGGTCGGTCTGCACGCTCGAGCCCAGGATGCGCAGCATGGCCGGGATGTGCGTGATGGGGATATCCAGGCTCAGTACCTTGCTGCGCACGGCCATGATGACCTGTTGTTGCCGGTGGGCGCGGTCGATGTCGTTGGAGTCGTGGCGCGTGCGCGCGTACTTGAGGGCCTGATCGCCGTCCATGTGCTGCCGGCCAGCGTCAAAGTGGATGGTCATGACCTCGTCGCCGCCCGCCGGGTACGCCGTGTCGGTGATGTCGCGCGGCACGTCGACGTCGATGCCGCCGACCTCGTCGATGATGCGCCGAAAGCCGGCAAAGTCGATGCGGGCATAGTACTGCACCGGCACGCCCAGGTTGTACTGCACCGCCTCTTTGGCCAGGGCAGGGCCGCCTCCCGGGTATTTGTACAGCTCGCCATAGAGGTAGGCGGTGTTGATGCGGTCTTCGCGGACCCGGGAAAAGCCTGGCGGCAGCGGCAGCCACAGGTCACGTGGGATGGAGAGCATGGTGACCGTCTTGGCGGCCGGGTCGATGCTGCACAGGATCATGGTGTCGGTGCGCGCTGCGCCCTGCGCCTCTTCGCGTTCGTCGCTGCCCAAGAGCAGGATGTTCATGCGCTGTGGGGCGGGCGTCGGGGAGGGCAGCGGCGTGGCCACCGGGCCGGATACGCCCGGCCCTTCGTAGGCGGCGCGGACCGTCAGGAGGGGCAGGCCCCCGTAGGCGACGATATCGCGGACACTGGCATAGAGGAGATAGCCCGAGCAGAGGCTGCCCACGACCAAGACGGTTACGAGTGCGTGCCACAGCAGGCGCCGCCGGGCTGCGGAGGGCGCTCGTGGTGCGGCGTAGCGATCAAGCCTCATGGGGCACTTGCCTTTTCTGTATCAGCGGCCGGCCAGCCTGCTGCGGTAGGCGCCCCACAGCCGGGGCGGCAGCAGGCGGCCGATGGCCAGCATCACCTCGGTGCTGGCCCAGGCATCGCGGTCGCCCGGCGCCAGCCCCTCGGGCGACTGCAGGGCAAACGGCTCACCAAAGCGCACGACGAGCCGGTCGCCCTCCTCGTACACGCCTACCGGCACGAACGCCAACGAGGTGCCGAGCAGTAGCAGGAAACGCCCGACACCGGAAGGCGGCTCGATCAGGTTGGCCTTGGGGCCATCGTGGCCCTCGGGCGAAAGGCCGAGCAGCGGCGGGCACTCGCGGCGGGCCAGGGCGAGCATGTGGCGCACAGCGCCGGCGCGGGCCTCGACCTCGTGGGGCCGCGGCGGCATCGGCGGCATGACGACCAGGCCGTAGACGTGCGCCAGGCGCCTGAAGGCCCACTGCGTCAGTGGCGTGATGATGCGCTGGCGCAGCGCGTCGGGGTAGGTCCACGCGCCTGCCATGATCCACGAAATGCCCCCCGGCGCCAGCGAGCGCCGGCCCTGCACCAGCGCCGTGATCGAAATCGGGCTCCACCAGGAGGCGAAGGACCGGCTGTAGTAGTGGTTGAAGACAAACGCCATGTTGCCGCGCTCGGGCACCCGCTCGAGCCCCTCGACCTGCGGCCGGGGCGCGATGGTGCCATAGAGGCGGGCGGCGTCGCCAGGGAAGGACCGCTCGCGGCCACAGAGAAAGGCCCAGGCAAGCTGGAGTATCAGCCGGGCCGGGTAGCGATAGCGAAGCCGGGGCAGTTCTTCCTTGGGGGCCATTGGGCCTGCCTTGGGTGCGTGCTCCAAACCGTTCGTAGCATTATAGGCGGGGAGCGGCCCAGGGCAAATGCGGATGCTCGTAGTGCGGGAGAAGGTGCGGCGGGCTTGCCGCTCGCGCCCGCGGGCGCGAGCGGCAAGCCCGCCGCACCTTCTCCCGCACTACCAACGGGCTGGGGGCTATGCTGCAGGCAGCACGAAGGAGAAGCGGCTGCCCTGGCCCAGCTCGCTCTGGACCTGGATGGTGCTGGCGTGCGCTGCAAGGATGGCGCGCACGATGGCCAGGCCAAGGCCCGAACCGTCGCTGCGGCCTGTGTCGCGGCCACGGTAGAAGCGATCGAGGATGTGGGGCAGGTCCTCGGGCGCGATGCCGGGGCCGGCGTCGGCAACCCAGAACTCGACCTCGCAGGAGCCGGCGGCGGCGGAGGCGCGGCTCTCATCAGGCGGGCAGGGGCGGGCGCCAATGGTGACGGTGCCGCCTTCGGGCGCGAATTTGACGGCGTTGCCGGCGAGGTTGTCGAGCACCTGCTCGATGCGCAACCGGTCGCAGCGGACGGTGAGTGGTGTGGTGGGCAGCTCGAGGCGCAGCACGACCTGGCGCCGCGCGGCGCGTGGCGCCCAGCGGCCGCGGGTGCCCCGCACGAGGTCGCCCACGTCCTCGGCAGCGAGCTCCATGGGCAGCAGCCCCGCGTCGAGCCTCGACAGCTCCAGCAGGTTGACGGTGAGCCGGTCGAGGCGCTCTATCTGAGCGGCACTTTCGGCCAGGAACTCGGCCCGGGCCGCCGGGTCGTCGTCGGTGGCCTGCAGGAGCTCGATGAAGGTGCTCAGCGCTGTGATCGGCGTGCGCAGCTCGTGCGACACGTCGGCCACGAAGCGACGCAACTGGTCGCGGTCGGCGGCCAGCGCCTGGAAGCTCTGCTGCAGACGGGCGGCCATCTCGTTGAAGCGGCTGGCCAAGGCACCGATCTCGTCACGCTGGCGCACGGGCGCGCGCACGGTGAGGTCCCCGGCGGCCATGCGGCCGGTGGCCCAGGCGAGCACGCTCAGGGGCGCCGAGAGGCGTCGGCTCATGAAGAGCCCAGCACCGACGGCGAGCACTACCGCCACCAAGCTGGCCCAGAGGAACGCCTGCCTGACGCTCGCCAGGATCTGCGAGCGGTAGGAGGCCATCTCGGAGATGCGCACATAGCCATCTATGCCGTAGGGGCCGGTGATCGGCGCCATGGCCTCGAGCGGCGACACATCGGGCGGCCGTTGTGCCTTCGTCCCCTGGGCGCTGTGCTGCGGGCCAGGGCTCTCTTCAAAGTAAAAGCCCGAGACCAGTGGCGCGCGGGCCACGTAAACCCAGACGCCTGTGGCTGCTGGCTGGCCGCGGCTGAAACGCAGGATGGGCGGGCCGCCTTGCAGCTCGGCGACATAATAGTAGAGGTAGGCGCCGGCATCGCCGCTGTGCTCCACTGAGGCCCAGTAGCGGTCGGTGGGCCGCACGTCGATGAGCGGCCTCTGATAACGGTCGAGGATCGTCAGCCGCGCCTGGCTCAGCGCGCCATAGTTCTCCAGGAGCGCCCGCAGGCGATACAGGTCGGGCTCCGGATGCCAGAGCTGGCCGGCCTGGCGGGCGATCACGGTCGCGTTCTGCTCGAGTGCCTGGCGCTCGCTGAGCTCGAACGAGCGGCCCAGGATGGCCGAGAGCAGCAGGCCCAGCACGGCGACGATGAGCAAGGCCACCAGGACGTAACTGCCGATCAGTTTCCAGCGGATGCTAAGCCGGTTTTCCGCACCCAGCAGAGGCGGCTCCCACGCCGGGTTGCCGCATGCGGCGAACCTCGTCGATGATATTGCCCCGTCCCTGTTTCCGGCGGCGTGGGAGCCGCCTCTGCTGGGTGCGGAGTCTGGGCTAAGCCTCATGACGGTTTCCTCGCGCCTTTCGCGCCCTTTCGCGCCATCAACTGCTCGGGAACCGGCCGGCGGCGCCCGCTGCCATGCTGTAGGTCAGGCCCAGGTAGGGCACACCGGCTTTGTCGGGGTTCTCGCCCAGCGTGACCTGTACCTTCATCTCTTCGCCATCCCGCGCCAAGGTCAGCTCCACCTGGTCACCGGCCTTGTGGCTGCGGATGGCCTGGGCCAGGTCCCGCCGCAAGGTGAGCGCCTTGCCGTCGACGGCGGTGATCTGGTCGCCGGCCTTGATGCCCGCCTGCTCGGCCGGCGCGCCGGCGGCGACGCTGGCGACTTGGGCCCACGCGTTCACGCCCGGCAAGGGGACCTGCCAGGGCCACTCCTCATCGCTGCCCTGGGGCGGGACGATCTGCCGCGGCTGGCTGTCGGGGGCCGGCAGCACTCGCGCCGCCGGCGTGGCCTGGGCGACCTCATGGCGCGCGGCGCGCCGGCCGAGGAAGTAGCCTGCGGCGCCGCCGGCGAGCGTGCCGCCCAGCGAGCCCAGTATGGTGCAGACCAGCACCAGGGCGATGATGGCGAACCAGTTGCTGCCCCTGCGTGTCGATGGACCTGTGGACATGGGTGACCTCCTGTGTCGGCCCCAGAGCGACGTTGCGCTCCAGGGGGTCGGTGCGGCCGGCAATCATATGTTTATGTCTGTCGTGCGATATTGTCAACTCGGCTGCCTTGCGCTTTCGCTTGTCATTGCGAGTACCCCAGGGTTCCCGAAACCCTGTGCCAGGCAGAGGAACTTGGGCCTGTGGCCTGGCAGGCTGTCGGAGAACCATCCCGTTACCCTCAGCATCCTGGTAGCAGCCGGCTGGGCCAGCCAACCCGAAAGAATCCTCAAAAAGGGCCTATACCGGGCCCGTGCAACGCGTGCAAGCCGGTCGCCGGCCCCGGGTGTGCCAGACGGGCCCAGTTCCTGGGCAGCGTAGCGAAGCAGTGACAAATAGATGGCCACCGCCGTACGCTCTTTAGCAGCGCTTCTACTGTAGCATGGACCAGTGAAGGTGCTGTTAAGCGCGTTAAGCATTGATTAACGATTCGCGCCGGCGCGAGACCGTTGACATGCCCCCGAATTGGGTGGATAATAGGACTGGGTTCTTTTCCATCTGCTGTCTGAGAGCCTATCCGAAAAGTCGCGTAGCCTAGGGCCTTGTGCCCGTTTGCCCACGCTGCGGCGCCGAATCTGCCCGCGCCCACGAAGCCGCCTACGGCGGCCAAGGGGGGCTATGCTACGACTTTTCGGATAGGCTCTAGGAAGGAGAAGGCCACCGTGTCGAAGATCGAGCAGATTGCCGCCGCCATCGAGCTGAACCACTTTGCGGTCCTCCGTGAGCTTGCTCAGGGCGACCAGTCGGAGCTGCTCGTCAACAGGGAGATGATGCGGGTCAGTTCGGGGGTGGCCTACCCGCTGCTCAACTTTGTTGCCCGGCCGCGCTTCGACCCGCGCCAGGCAGAGGAGCGCATTGGCGCCATCGTCGCCTACTACCGAGAACGGCGCCTGCCGTTCCTGGTCTACCTGCACCCTTCGGCACAGCCCAGCGACCTGGGCATCCGGCTCGAGCGCCATGGCCTGCAGCACTGGGGCATCCAAGATGGCATGGCCCTGGAGCGGCTGAACCCCACCGTGCACACGAACAAGGGCCTCGAGATCGACGTCGCCAGCGACGTCGCTGCGCTCGACACGGCGGCCAAAGTCCACGCCGGCGCCTACCATCTGCCGCCGGGCGCTGCCGCGTACATGCGCTCGGTGATGATGACTGCCCTCTCTGACCCCGCGGTGTACGTGTACCTCGCGCGGTTGCACGGCATCCCGGCGGGCAGTGTCATGCTGGTGCTGAAGGCAGGTGTGGCCGGCCTCTACGGGCTGGGGACGCTGCCCGACTATCGCGGGCACCTGGTGGCGACCAGCCTGATGGTGCGGGCCATCAACGATGCGGCCGGCCTGGGCTTTCGCCACGCCGTGCTGCAGGCGCCGCCGGGGGGCGTGCGCCTCTACCGGAGGCTGGGCTTTGAGTCGTACTTGCGTGTGGATGTGTTCACCGGCGGCGCACTGCAATAGGACGAAAAGGCCCCACAATAGAGGAATTGACAACCTTACCCATTCGTGATACAATTCACGTGACGAAAATCACGAACCCCTGTTGTTGCCTGTGGTAAGGGTGATGGTGAGGGAGCGCCGCTGTGCAGGCGTGCCCCGCCACCCTGTCGTTCGCTTCCGTGTTCTGGCTCCGACGGCAGGCCTGGCCCGCGCCGCGGCCTCGCTCCGTTCGGGCCGTTTCGGGAAGGTCACCTATGACGCTCGAGCAAGTGTTGAAGATCATCGAGGGCAGGGCGGTTTCGGGCCACGTCGATCTGACCGGCAACATCACTATGGCCTGTGGCGCCGACCTCATGAGCGATGTGCTCGCCTTTACCCACGCAGGCACCCTTCTTCTCACCGGCCTCACCAACCCCCAAGTCGTGCGCACCGCCGAGATGGCCGGCATCCGGGCGATAATCTTTGTGCGCGGCAAGCGCCCTCCACGAGAGACAATCGCACTGGCCGAGGAGAAAGGCATTCCTCTCCTCGCTACGCGTTACACCCTCTATGAAGCGTGCGGGCGGCTCTACAACGCGGGCTTGCCTGGTTGTGGCGTGTTTAGCGTGATCCAAGACGGCTGGCCTGATAGCGAGAACCCATAGACGAAGCTCTGGGGGTAAGCAGAGGTGGCCGAGGGCGCGAAGGGCGACCAGCCCGCGGCAGCGGGCAAGCCCTCGATCAGCAAGAGCCAGGAACTCGTCTACGAGCTCAAGATCGGCGACATCATGACGCGCGATCCTATCGTGGTCGGGCCCGATTGCCGCATGAGTGAGCTCAAAGAGATCCTGAGGGTCAAACGCATCTCCGGCGTGCCTGTGGTGGAGGCGGGCCGCCTCGTCGGTATCATCAGCATCGAGGACTTGATTCTGGCGTTGGAGCGTGGCCTGACCGGGGCGCGCGTCGGCGAGCACATGACGCGGCAGGTGCAGGTGGTCTATGCCGATGAGTCGGTGATCCAGGCGGTGACCAAGTTCGCCCGCTTTGGTTACGGCCGCTTGCCCGTCGTCGACCGCGCCGGGCACATGGTCGGCATCGTGACCCAGGGTGACGTGGTGCGCGGGCTCTTGCGCCAGCTCGACGTGCAGTGGCAGGAAGAAGAGATCCATCGCTATCGGGCCAGCCATATCTTCGAGGATATTGAATCCGACCAGACAGGGCTTGTGTTACGCTATAGAGTGGCCGCGCGCGATTTCGTACGCGGCGGCGAGGCCTCCAGCAAACTGAAGCGGGCGCTGGAACGCCTGGGGGCGCCACCGCCAGTGGTGCGCCGCGTCGCCGTCGCTGCCTACGAGGCCGAGACGAACCTGATCATCCATACCGACTCGGGCGGCGAGTTGATCGCTGAGGTGCAGCCCGACCGCATCCGCGTGGTAGCGCTCGACACCGGCCCGGGCATTGCCGACATCGATCGGGCGATGCAGCCCGGATTCTCGACGGCGCCCGACTGGATCCGCGAGCTGGGCTTTGGGGCCGGCATGGGGCTGAACAACATCCGGGCCTGCGCCGATGAGATGAGCATCGAGTCGCAGTTGGGCACCGGCACGCGGTTGGAAGTCATCTTCCACCTGGCCATGGAGCGCAAGAAGGAGGCCGCGTGAACGTCGGAGAGCTGGCATCGGCCCTGGGGCTGCAGGTGCTGGCAGGGCAGGCGCTCCTGCAGCGTCAAGTGAGCGGCGGCTATGCCTCGGACCTCCTGAGTTGCGTCATGGCCAAAGCGCGTGCGGGCAACATCTGGGTGACGCTGCAGGCCCATGCCAACGTGGTGGCGGTAGCCAGCCTGCTCGATCTGGCCGCGGTGATCATCGCCGAAGGTATCCAGCCCGACACGGCGACCTGCGAGAAGGCCGAGGCTGAGGGCGTCGTGCTCCTGTCGGCCTCGCAGACGACCTATGCAGTGGTGGGCGCGGCGACACAGCTCGGCATCGCGCCCGGCTCGTAGTCGGCGTTTGAGCGCCTTGAAGGCCTCAGCTTGGCGCCGATTGCGGATGCGGCGCCACGGCGTAGGATCACGGCGCTCAAGCGCCACCTACGAACCCAATGCCCGTGGCATGAAGTGAAAGCAGTCGACAGGGTGGCTTGAACCATGTTGCGCGCGCGCTGGGCCGATCTGCATCTGCACACGGTGCTCTCTCCCTGCGCCGAGGTGGAGATGATCCCGCCGCTCATCGTGCGGCAGGCCCTGGCGCTCGGGCTCGACTGGATCGCAGTCACCGACCATAACAGTGCGGGCAATGTGCGGGCGATGGTGGCCGCCGCTGAGGGGACGGGGCTCGCCGTCACCCCGGGCCTGGAGGTGGAGAGCCGCGAGGAGGTGCACCTGGTATGCCTCTTCGACACCGCCGAACAGGCCGAAGCTTGGGGGGCGCTCATAGCTGCGCACTTGCCACCGGGCCGCAACGATGAGCGCTTTTTTGGTGCCCAATACCTGGTGGATGCCCAGGGGGAGTATCTGCGCACAGAGGAGCGCCTGCTCCTGACCTCGACGGATCTGACAGTCGAGGAGATCGTGCAGGGGACGGCGGCGGCAGGGGGAGTCGCGATCCCCGCCCATGTGGACCGGCCAAACAACAGCCTGTTGGCCAACCTGGGCTTTGTGCCGCAGGGCCTCGACATCCCAGGCCTCGAGATCTCGCGCTGGGCCACGGAAAGCGAGTTCCGTGCGGCCCACCCCGATCTGGCGAGCCATGGCCTCATCTCGTCGGGCGATGCACACCGCTTGAGTGAGATGTTGCGGCGCACGGCGATCGTCAGCCGGGGGACGGCAGTGACCGAGCTCGTACGGGCGTTGCGCGACGAGGGTGGCTGTGGCGTAGTGCTGCGTGATACGTAATGCGTAATACGTACTGCGTAATGCGTGATGCGTGACCTGTCTCATGGCGACGCCTGCCGGTCCTGACGACATTACGCATTATGTAGTACGCATCACGCATCACGTGTCACGTATCACGGACAAGGAGGAAGCAAAGGTGAGCGACGTGATGGCGGAAGAGACGCTGGATCTTGCGCCTCTCCACGAGATCATCGACGAGTTCAAAGGGCAGCGCGGGGTGCTGATCCAGGTGCTGCAGCGCGCGCAGGAGGCCTACGGCTACCTGCCGCCCGAGGTGCTGCAGGGCATCGCCAAGGGCCTGAGCGTGCCGCTCAGCCAGGTCTACGGCGTGGTCACCTTCTATGCCCAGTTCTACCTCACACGACGCGGCAAGCACGTGATCCGCACCTGCGATGGCACCGCCTGCCATGTGCGCGGGGCAGCGAAGGTCATCGACGCCGTCGAAAAAGAGCTGGGCATCACTCCAGGCGAGACCACGCCCGACTATGAGTTCACCTTCGAAGTCGTCTATTGCCTCGGGTCCTGCGGCCTTTCGCCGGTCGCCGTCGTCGACGAGCAGGTCGTGGGCCGGCTGGTGCCCGAGAAGATGGTGCAGATCATCCGCAATCTGCGCCAGAAGTAAGGGGCCGGCAGTGCGTGAGCTCTCGCTGCACATCCTCGATTGCCTCGAGAACGCCATCGAGGCGGGGGCCACGCGGATTGCTCTGACCGTTGAAGAGGATAGCGCCCTGGATCGCCTGGCCATCACTGTGGAGGACAACGGCAAGGGCATGCCCGCCGAACTCGTCGCCCGTGTGCTCGATCCGTTCGTCACGACACGCCAGACGCGCCATGTGGGCCTGGGCCTGCCGCTGCTGGCGGCGGCCGCAGAGCGCGCCGGCGGTCAGGTGCTGGTGCAGTCGACGCCGGGGGCAGGCACCAGGATCATGGCTGTCTTCCAGCTTCGCCACTGGGACCGGGCGCCTCTGGGCGACCTGCCGGCGACAGTGCTGGCTGTGCTCCTGGGGCAGCCACCGGTCGACCTGGCCTATCGCCACTGCGTCGATGGGCGCGAGTTCGTCTGCGACACGGCCGAACTGCGCGAGGCCCTCGGCGATGTGCCCCTCTCGCAGCCGCAGGTGCGCAGTTGGCTGCGTGAGTACCTGCAAGAGGGGATCGCGAGCCTGGAGCGGCCGTATCCGTAGGGTCAGCCGTTGGCCGGTTGCGTACTGCGTAATACGAATCGCGCACTGGATAGTCGTTGCGCTGTACGCCCAACGCGTCACGCAGTACGCATTACGTAGTACGCGATTCGTCGTTCGCTTCTAGGAGGAGTGCAATGCCCAAGCTCAAGAGCCTGGAGGATCTGAAGAGGATCCGCGAAGAGGCGCAACAGGGCCTCAAGGTGCGCCTGGAAACGGGGACCCGCATCATCGTCGGCATGGGGACGTGTGGCATCGCTGCGGGCGCCCGCGATGTCATGCACGCCATTCTCGAAGAGCTGGACAAGCGCAAGATCGAGGCCCATGTGGAGACGGTGGGCTGCATCGGCATGTGCGTCCGCGAGCCTCTGGTCGATATCGAACAGGCCGGCCAGCCACGTGTCACCTACGGTAACGTCAAGCCCGACATGGTCGCGCGCCTCATCGAGGAGCACCTGATCAATGGACGCGTGGTGCAGGAATGGGTCGTCGGCCGTTTGCCGAATGCCTAGTCTGTGGTCCGTTGTCAGCAGTCCGTGGCTTGCGGCTGGCGCTGCGCCGCGGCAGCGGGCTGCCGGCAACTGGCCACGGATGATGGCCCGCTTTGAGAAGTGACGTCAGGAGGACCTAACATGGCTGAACCCCTGTACCGGGCCAACGTCCTGGTCTGCGGCGGCACCGGCTGCACGGCCTCGGGCTCGCTTGCCGTGCTCGAGGCGATGGCCGAGGAGCTGAAACGCCGTGGGCTGACCGACGAGGTCCGGCTCGTGGAGACCGGCTGCCGTGGCTTCTGCGCCATGGGCCCGGTGATGATCATCTACCCCGAAGGCATTTTCTACTGCCAGGTCTCCGCAGCCGATGTGCCGATCATCGTGGAGGAGACGCTGGTCAAGGGCCGCGTGGTGCAGCGGCTGACGTACAAGGAGCCGCTCACCCACAAGGCGGTCCCCCTGTACAAAGACATTCCCTTCTATGGCAAGCAATACCGCATTGCCCTGCGCAACTGCGGCTTGATCAACCCCGAGAGCATCGACGAGTATATCGCTCGCGACGGTTACGCCGGCCTCTCGAGGGCCCTCACCGAGATGACACCCGAGCAGGTGATCGACACCGTGAAGCGAGCAGGCCTGCGCGGCCGCGGCGGCGCCGGGTTCCCGGTGGGCATGAAGTGGGAGCTCTGCCGCAGGACGCCAGGGGAGATCAAGTATCTGCTGTGCAATGCCGACGAAGGCGACCCCGGCGCTTTTATGGACCGCTCGATCCTGGAGGGCGACCCGCACAGCCTGGTCGAAGGCATGGTCATCGCCAGCTATGCGATCGGCTGCCATGAGGGCTATATCTACTGTCGTGCCGAGTATCCCCTGGCGATCCAGCGCCTCGAGATTGCTATGCAGCAGGCCGAGGAGTATGGGCTGCTGGGCGACGATATCCTGGGCAGCGGCCACAGCTTCTGGCTGCACATCAAAGAGGGCGCCGGCGCGTTTGTCTGCGGTGAAGAGACCGCGCTGATGGCCTCGGTGGAAGGCCGGCGCGGCGAGCCGCGGCCGCGGCCGCCCTACCCGGCGGTGGAAGGGCTGTGGAACAAGCCCTCGAGCGTCAACAACGTCAAATCCTACGTCAACGTGCCGCCCATCATCCTGCGTGGCGCCGAGTGGTTCGCCGAGCGCGGCAGCGAGCGCTCGAAGGGATGCGCCGTCTTTGCCCTCACCGGCAAGGTGAACAATACCGGCCTCGTCGAGGTGCCCATGGGCATCACTCTGGGTGAGATCATCTTTGACGTCGGCGGTGGCATCCCCAACGGGAAAAAGTTCAAGGCCGTGCAGACCGGTGGCCCCCTCGGCGGCTGCCTGCCGGCCTCGCAGTTGAACACCCCGGTCGATTACGAGTCGCTCACCGCGGCCGGCGCCACCATGGGCTCGGGCGGCATGATCGTGGCCGACGAAGATACCTGCATGGTCGAGCTGGCCAAGTTCTTCCTGACCTTCGCCCAGGCCGAGTCGTGCGGCAAGTGCGTGCCCTGCCGCATCGGCGGCAAGCGCATGCTCGAGATCCTGACCCGCATCTGCGACGGCAAGGGCACCCCCGAGGACCTCGACACCGTGCAGGTGTTGGCCGAGGGCATGAACAGCGGCTCGCTGTGCGCCCTGGGGCAGTTGACGCCCGGCCCGGTGAAGGCCACCCTGCGCTACTTCATGGATGAATACAAGGCCCACATCGAAGACAAGTACTGCCCGGCGGGCGTCTGCAAGGCGCTGGTGCGGGCACGCTGCATCAACGCCTGCCCGGCGGGCGTCGACGTGCCCAGCTATGTGTCGCTGATCGCCCAGGGCCGCTACGCCGAGGGCCTGGCTATCCACCGCGAGCGCAACCCCTTCGCGCTGGCCTGTGGGCGCGTCTGCCCGGCCTTTTGCGAGGAACGGTGTCGCCGCAGCGACATCGACCAGCCCGTCGCCATCCGCCAGCTCAAGCGCTTTATGGCCGACAAGGAAGCCGAGATCCCCTGGACGCCCAAGGTGCCGGCCGAGAAGCGGGCCGAGCAGGTGGCCGTGATCGGCGGTGGACCGGCCGGCCTGACGGCCGCGCTGCGCCTGGCCGAGCGCGGCTACCAGGTGACGGTCTTTGAGGCGGCGCCCAAGGCCGGCGGCTGGATGCAGTACGGCATCCCAGAGTACCGCCTGCCCAAGGCAACCCTGCAGAAAGAAATCGACGCCATCGCCCGCGCCGGCGTAGAAATCCGCACCAATGCGGCGCTGGGCAGGGATTTCACGCTCGACGACCTGACCGGCACGATGGGCTTCAAGGCCGTCGTGCTGGCGATCGGCGCGCAGCGCAGCCGCAAGCTGGGTATCCCGGGCGAGGAGCTCGATGGCGTGCTGCATGCCACCGATTTCCTGCGCAGTGTGGCCATGGGCCAGCAGGTGGACCTGGCCGGCAAGAAGGTGGTGGTGGTCGGCGGCGGCAATACGGCCATCGACGCGGCACGCACCGCCCTGCGCCAGGGCGCCAGCGCCGTGCACGTGGTCTACCGGCGCACGCAGGCCGAGATGCCGGCCCAGGGCCTCGAAGTGGCCGAGGCAGCCGAAGAGGGCGTGCAATTCCACTTCCTGGTCAACCCGAGCCGCATCCTCGGGCCGGGCCACATCACTGGCGTCGAGTTGATTGTCCAGGAGCTGGGCGAGTTCGATGCCGGCGGGCGGCGGCGGCCCAAGCCGGTCGAAGGCTCGGGGTTCGTCATTGAGGCCGACGTGGTCGTGCCGGCGGTGGGCCAGGGCACCGACCTCTCGTGCCTGAACGGCGATGCGCCCGAGACCAACCGCGACTCCACATTCAAGGTCGACAAGGTCCTGGCTACGAGCCGCCCTGGCGTCTTTGCCGCCGGCGACGCGGTGCTGGGGCCGGCCACGGTCATCGAGGCGGTGGCGCAAGGCAACCAGGCTGCGCTCGCGGTCCACGCCTACCTGCGCGGCAGCAAGCCGGCCAACGCGCGGCGCATGTCAGAGTACCACACCACCGAGCTGACCTACAAGCTCGATGACTATGCCGAGGCGCATCGCTCAGAGATGCCCACCCGCGACCCCGACGAGCGGGCGCATACCTACCAGGAGATCGAGCTCGGGTTCGACGAGAAGACCGCCCGCGAGGAGGCCTGTCGCTGCCTGCGCTGCGACCTGGAGTACGAGGAGTACATGGCCAAGCAGGAAGCGGAGGAGTAGCTGTCAGCTATCAGCTTTCAGCAATCAGTGCTGATGGCTGACCGCTGACCGCTGATCGCTCATACAAGGAGGTTGCAAAGATGGCGATGGTTCACATCACCATCAACGGTCGCGAACTCACAGTCGATGCGGGGCTGACGGTGCTCCAAGCGGCACAGCAGGGCGGGATCGACATCCCCACCCTCTGCCATCACCCGGCCCTGGCCGACATCGGCGCCTGCCGTATGTGCCTGGTGGAGGTGGCCAAGCAGCGCGCACTGCAGCCGGCCTGCACCTTCCCGGTGAGTGAAGGGATGGAAGTGCAGACCGAGTCGCCCAAAGTCGTCGCCGCCAGGCGCTTTGTGCTGGACCTCCTGCTCTCGGACCACCCGCTCGACTGCTTGACCTGCGAGCGTGCTGGGGCGTGCGAGCTGCAGCATCTAGCCTACAAGTATGGCGTGAAGGAGTCGAGCTACCAGGGGGCGCGGCACCACTACGCCGTCGATGATCCCAACCCCTTCATCTACCGCGACTATGACAAGTGCATCGTCTGCCGCCGCTGCGTGCGCGCCTGCGCCGAGATCAACGGCGTCGAGGCCATCGGCCTGGTCTGGCGTGGCTTCCACACCAAGATCGGTACCGCCGGTGACGGCAACCTGGAAGACTCGCCCTGCGAGTTCTGCGGCACCTGCGTCGAGGTCTGCCCCACCGGGGCGCTGCTCTCCAAGCTGGCGCTGGGCAAGGGCCGCCGCTGGGAGCGCCGCACCGTGACCGAGACCTGCCCCTACTGCGGCACCGGCTGCCGCCTGAACCTGGAGATTGTGGGCGATGAGATCGTCGAGGTGGCCTCGGCCTGGGATGGACCGGCGAACCGCGGCGCGCTCTGCGTCAAGGGGCGCTTTGGCTTTGACTTTGTCCATCACCCCGACCGGCTCACGACGCCCCTGATCCGCCGCGACGGCACACTGCAGCCGGCGACCTGGGACGAAGCGCTGGACCTGGTGGCCAGCCGTCTGAAGGGCATCCGCGACAGCCATGGCGGGCAGGCCATCGGCGTGCTGGCCTCGGCCAAGTGCACCAACGAAGAGAACTACCTGCTGCAAAAGCTGACGCGGGCGGTGCTGGGGAGCCATAATGTCGATCACTGTGCCCGGCTTTGACATAGCGCCACTGTGACCGGTCTGGTCACATCGTTCGGCTCCGGCGCCATGACCAACTCGATCCAGGACGTCACTGGGGAAGCACAGGGCTTCTTTGTCATCGGCTCCAACACCACCGAGCAGCATCCCGTCATCGGCATGGGCATCCGCCAAGCGGTGAAGCAGCGGGGCGCCAAGCTGATCGTGGCCGACCCGCGGCGCATCCCGCTGGCCGACCATGCCACGATCCACCTGCGGCATCGGCCCGGCTCCGATATCGCGCTGCTCAACGCGCTGATGCACGTGCTCATCGCCGAAGAGCTCTACGACAAGGCGTTCGTCGCCGAGCGCACCGAGGGCTTTGAAGATCTCAAGACCAAGGTGGCGCACTACACGCCCGAGGCGGCCGAAGAGATCACCGGCGTGCCGGCCGAGCAGGTGCGCGAGGCGGCGCGGCTGATGGCCACGCTCAAGCCGATGGCGCTCTTGTATGCCATGGGCATCACGCAGCACATCACCGGGCACCAGAACGTCATGTCGTGCGCCAACCTGCAGATGCTGCTGGGCAACATGGGCGTGCCGGGCGGCGGCGTCAACCCGCTGCGCGGCCAGAGCAACGTGCAGGGCGCCTGCGACATGGGCGGGCTGCCCAACTACTATCCCGGCTACCAGAGCGTGGCGGTCGACGCAGCGCACGACAAGTTCGAGGCCGCCTGGGGGGCGCCGCTGGGCCGCGAGCCCGGCCTGACGGTCGTCGAGATGTTCAACAAGGCCGAAGAGGGCCAGATCAAGGCCCTGTTCGTGCTGGGCGAGAACCCGATGCTCTCGGACCCCGACGTGAACCACGTGCGCCGCTGCCTCGAGCATCTGGATTTCCTGGTGGTGCAAGACATCTTCCTGACCGAGACGGCCGAGCTGGCCGACGTCGTTCTGCCGGGCGCGTCCTTTGCCGAGAAGAGCGGCACCTTGAGCAACACCGAGCGGCGGGTGCAGATGGTGGTGCCTGCGGTGCCGCTGCCCGGCCAGGCCCGCGCCGACTGGGACGTCATCTGCGACCTGGCGCGGCGCATCCAGGGCACGCCGCCTGATGCGCCGTACGCCGGCTTTTGCTATGCCTCGCCGGCGAAGGTCATGGAAGAAATCGCGGCGCTCACGCCGAGCTACGGCGGCATCCGCCACGAGCGCCTGGGCAGCCAGGGGCTGCAGTGGCCGTGCCCCACGACCGACCATCCGGGCACCAAGGTGCTGCACGTGGGCAAGTTCTCGCGTGGCCTGGGGCGCTTTATGCCGGTCGACTGGCTGCCGCCGGCCGAGCAGCCCGATGAGGAGTATCCATTCGTGCTGACGACGGGGCGGGTGCTCTACCACTATCACACCGGGTCGCTGACGCGGCGAGCCAAGGGCCTGGCGGCGATCTACCCGGAGGGTAAGGTCGAGATCCATCCCGAAGACGCGCGCACGCTGGGCATCGCCGATGGGGCCATGGTGCGCGTCAGCTCGCGGCGCGGCAGTGTCACCGCCAAGGCCGAGGTCACCGAGCGCACGCAGGCGGGGCTGGTCTTTATGACCTTCCACTTTGCCGAGGCGGCGGCCAACATGCTGACAATCGCCGCGCTGGACCCGGTATCCAAGATCCCCGAGTACAAGGTCTGCGCCGTCAAGGTAGAGCCGGCGTAGGGGCAGGAGGGTTGTACGGCGGGGATGCGGGCGCGGGCCTGCATCCCCGCCGTGCCAGGCGGACCATTGTTAACCGAGCAAGGACACAGAGCAAGGAGGAAGCCTACGATGGCAGACCAGGTAATCCGTATCGATCCCTTTACGCCGGCCGAAATGGCCGAGCGGGCCGAGAACGTCGGGGTGGCCAAGGCCAACCTTGATGGGTTGGTCATGTTCGCGCTGGCTATCCTGGCGGGCGCGTTCATCGGCCTGGGCGCCATCTTTATGACCACGGTCACGACCGGCGCTGCCGCTCTGCCCTTCGGCGTGGGCCGGCTGCTGGGCGGCCTCGTCTTCTGCCTCGGCCTCATCCTGGTGGTCGTGGCCGGGGCCGAGCTCTTTACCGGCAACAACCTGATCATCATGGCCTTTGCCAACGGCAAAGTGCCCCTGAGCAAGCTGCTGCGCAACTGGGGCATCGTCTACGCGGGCAACTTTGTAGGCTCGGTGGCCACGGCGGCCGTTATGTTCATCAGCAAGCAGTACGCGCTGATCGGCGGCGGCGCCCTGGGCCTGAACGCGCTCAACGTGGCGAACTACAAGTGCGGCCTCGAGTTCCTCCCGGCGCTGGGCCTGGGCATCATGTGCAACGCCCTGGTCTGCCTGGCGGTGTGGCTGTGCTTCAGCGCCCGCTCGACGACGGACAAGATCCTGTCGATCGTGTTCCCCATCACAGCCTTTGTTGCCGCCGGGTTCGAGCACTCGGTCGCCAACATGTACTTTATCCCGATCGGGCTCTTCATCCAGTGGTTCGACCCGGCGTTCACGGCCGATGCGGTGAGCAAGGGCGCCAAGGTGGCGAACCTGACCATGGTCAAGTTCCTCATCGGCAACCTGCTGCCGGTGACCATCGGCAACATCATCGGCGGCGCGGGCATGGTGGGCCTGGTCTACTGGTTCATCTACCTGCGGCCCAAGCGCCAGGCGGCGGCTGCCGCGGCGGCGGCCACCGCCAAGAAGTAAGTAGCCTGGCCGGAGGGGGTTGTGGCGGGCTGCCCGGGGCCGGTTGGCGCCCCCCGCGGGGGGGGGGGCACAACCCCCGGCGGGCCCCCACAAACCCCCCTAGGGGGCGGGACCGGGGGGGGGGGGCGCGGGGAGCCCGGGGGCCCG
>Ga0116161_1002422_pt1 | contig 17820 bp, 12 predicted proteins | sample AD_JPNAS3_MetaG_FD_89877 | JGI IMG/M metagenome (GOLD analysis project Ga0116161, IMG submission 89877) | Active sludge microbial communities of municipal wastewater-treating anaerobic digesters from Japan - AD_JPNAS3_MetaG | ecosystem: Engineered > Bioreactor > Anaerobic > Digestate | place... | reverse complement strand
CGGTTACAGCCGGAGGATCTCGCTGAGGGTCGGGTGGGGGAGGATCCAGGATTGCAGCGTCCGCCGGTCCACGCCGGCGGTGACGGCGAGGGTCAGGGCGGCGATCAGGTCGGGGGCCCCGGCGCCGGCGATGGTGGCCCCGACGAGTTGGTTTGCCTGGAAAATGAACTTGGCGAAGCCCTGCCCGGCCAATTCCGTCCGGGCCATGATGTTGGCCCCGTAATCGTTGCGGACGATTTCCACGTCCCCACCCTTTTCCCGGGCCTGGCCCTCCGTCAGGCCGATCCGGGCGATGGGGGGGTGGGTGTAAGTGACGGCGGGGACGGCGTCCTCCCGGCAGACGACGGCGCCGTCGCCGAAAAGGCGGGAGGCCAGCGCCCGCCCCTGCTGCATGGCCCGGTGGGCGAGCATGATGCCCCCCGTGACGTCCCCCACGGCATAGATCCCCGGGATGTTGGTCTCCTGCCCGGCGGTGACGGCGATGCCCCGGCGGTCATGGCGGATTCCCGTCCCGGCCAGGGTTTCTTCGTCCAGGCGCGGCCGTCTCCCCGTGCAGAGGAGGGCGTATTCCGCCCGGAATTCATAATGTTGCCCATCTTTAACGGCTTCGACACAGACCCCTTCCCCGTCTTCCCGGAGCGCTGCGACCTTCGTGGCCGTATGGACCTCCACGCCGAGGCGGGTCATCTCCTTTTGGAGGAAGGCCCCGGCCTCCGGCTCCTCATAGGGGAGGAGGGCGGGGAGGATCTCCACGATCCGGACCGGGATGCCCAGCTCCGCCAGAAAGGTGGCGAATTCCACCCCGATGACGCTGCCGCCGATGATCACCATGCTTTTCGGCAGGGCGGCGAGGCGGAGGAAGGTGTCGGAGGTCAGGACCCGCGCCGAGGGCGGAAAGATGGCCGCCGGTTCGGAACCCCAGGCGATGGCGATATGCCGGGCCCGGAGGCTTTCCGTTCCGCCGTTGGGGGCGGTGCAAAGCACCTCGCCGGGGGAGGTGATTTTCCCTTCTCCGGTCTTTTGAACCACCCGTGCCTCCTGCAGGGATTTCTCCACCCCCAGGGCGGCGATCCGCACCGTCTGGTCCCGGTGGCGACAAATCGCGGCAAAATCATAGGCCGCCGTGCCGGTGGCGACACCCAGGCGGGAGAGTTTCTTCAGCGCGGCATAGTGCCCGCTGCAGGCCAGGAGGGCCTTGGTGGGGACGCAGCCCCGATGGGTGCAGGTCCCGCCCCAGAGTTCTTTTTCAACAATGCCGACCCGGGCGCCGTGCCGTGCCGCCTCCGCCGCGGCCGCGTGACCGCCGGGGCCGCCGCCGATGACGACAAGATCGAATATTTCCTCAGACATGGCAATTACCTTCTTCGGGTTCCCGCCTCCCCTGAAGGGGACGGGAATCAGTCGTTTTCTTTGCGCTACTTTGATCCTTCCCCGCTAATCCCGCCGTTGCCGCCGCATGATAGGAACTCCGGACCAGCGGGCCCGCCTCCACATGAGCGAATCCCATTGCCAGGGCGATTTCCCGCAGGGCGGCGAATTCGTCGGGATGGTAATATTTGTGCACCGGCCAGTGGCGGCGCGTGGGCTGGAGGTATTGGCCGATCGTTACGGATCGGCACCGGGCGGCGGCCAGATCCTCCAGGACGCGATGGATCTCCCCGTGCTCCTCGCCCAGGCCGATCATCAACCCCGACTTCGTGACGGGACGCTCTCCTCCCCCGATGCGAGCGAGGATGCCCAGGGACAGGTCGTAGTTGCCCTGGGGGCGCAGGGCCGGAAAAAGGGACGGCACGACCTCGATATTGTGGTTGATAACATCGGGCCGGGCGGCGGTCACCTTTGCCAGGGACTCTTCCCGCCCCTGAAAGTCGGGGATGAGGACCTCGATCTGTACCTCCGGGAGCGCTTCCTTCAGGGCGGCGATGCATGCGGCGAAGACGGCGGCGCCGCCATCGGGGAGATCGTCCCTGGTCACGGAGGTGATGACCACGTATTTCAGGGCCAGGGACGCCACGGCGGCGACGAGATTTTGCGGTTCCTCCGGATCGACGGGGGCGGGGTTACCGTGGTTGACATTGCAATAGCGGCAGTTCCGGGTGCAGATGTCGCCCAGGATGAGGAAGGTCGCCGTGCCTTCCTGAAAGCACTCCGCGATATTGGGGCAGCGGGCCTCCTGGCAGATGGAATGGAGGCCGTAACGGGCCAGGGTGTCCCGGACGCGGTTGCAGGCTTGCGTGCCGGGCAGTCTTACCTTCAGCCAGGGGGGCTTGCGCCGGCAGTCGCCGCCGCCTTCGCCGCCGTCCGGTGTTCCCTTTGCCCGGAAATCAGGTCTCATATCGTTGAAATCATTCATATAGACGGTTCCCGTCCTTCAAGGTTGCGGGCGAGGACGGGTATGCGCCGCATTTTCATCCCTTCTGGCGACGACAGATCGGCATGGTGTTTCATCGCCTCGTTTTCCCCACCGGAGAAGGGGACGGACGTGGCGCCGGAACATCAGGGCCTTTCTTTCATGCCGGCGGCCGCTTGGGGATCACCAGCCACATGGCGAGGTAGGCGATGACCCCGAACCCGAAGGAAAACAGGATCAAAAGGATGAAGAGGATCCGGAACAGGGTGGCATCCTTGCCGAAAAATTCCCCCAGACCCCCGCAGACCCCGCCGATTTTCTTGTCCGTATCGGACAGATATAACTTGTCCATAAATGCCCTTTACCCCCATCGTCAAGATGTCCGCCGGCGGGAAGCCGGCCCCTGAAACCGGTATGGTTGCTGCGCCCGTAAGAAAACATTCCTGCCCCGTGGCGCCCAACGAAGCGGGAAAACTACCTTTTCCCGGTAACTCATCAGGGTGACGACAATGTCGTCATGGTTGCCTTTTCTTCAATAAATACGAGCCGTTTCGTCTGCCGCCACCGCAGGGGTTACGGAGACCGACGGCGCCGTCAGCTATGGCCGCCGACGCTCCCTCCGGGCATGGAACTCAGAAGTAGTACCAGATCGTGGAGTAATCGGCCACGTTCTCACCGTCGGCGTCGAGGCGTTTCAGGTAGTCGTAGATGGGGATGTCCGTGTAGAGATAGTCCCGGGCCGTCACCAGCCGCACCTCCCAGGAATAGAAGCGGTAGACCCGGCGACCGTCCGGCAGGACCATGATCACCTCGTGATCCTGCCAGGCCTTCAGTTGGGATTTACCCAGGCGGGGGAGGTTGAAGACCGGCTCGTCCGTCCGGACCAGGCCCGGCAGGAGGCGGGCCTCCTCGGTGCGCTCCTGCTCGATCCGGGCGATGGGGACCCGGAAATCCACCGTCTCTTCCTTCCCCTTGGTACTGAAGGAGTAATAGGGGTCCACGCCGCAGACCTTGAGCACCCGGCGCAACAGGCAGGTCTCGAACTTCCGGCTGTTGAAGTAGGTGAAGACCTGCTGGTTGTAAACGTTGATCCCGGCGTTCTTGAGCTTCTTGATGGCCGCCAGGGAATCGTCGGTCATCTCCGTGGGATGCTCGAAGTGGGTGACGACGGCGATCTCCCGCTTCCCCCATTCATGGTATTTGGCGAGCACCTGCAGGAAACCGTCATTGATCCGGAAGGGCAGCGTCACCGGCACCCGGGTGCCGATGCGGATCCGCTCCACGTGCTTGATGGCGGCGATCTCCCCCAGGAGATTGTCCAGGTAGTCGTTTTTCAGGGTCAGGGGATCCCCGCCCGTCACCAGGACCTCGGTGATGCTCTCATGGTCGGCGATCCAGGCGACGGCCTCCCGGACCTTTTCCCGGCTCATCTGCACCTCGTCGTCGATGCTCTTGATCTCCCAGTTCCGCTGGCAATAGACGCAGATCTGGGGGCAGGCATTGAAGGGCTTGAGGATCACGATCTCCGGATAGCGCCGGGTGATGCCGTCGATGGGGCTGGTGGATTTTTCCCCCATGAAGTCCATGTCGAATCCCCTGGCCCGGCTCTCCGCCACGGACCGGCAGTAGGCGGCGCTGGGGATGACCTGGGCCCGGACTTGGCGGTCGTATTCCGTGCGGCCGTCCTTGTTGAACAGCGACAGGTAGTACGGCGTGATCTCCACGGGGATGTTGTGCTCCCGGGCCGCCTCCATGCCGGCGATCTCGTCCCTGTCCAGAGAGACGATGGCGGCGAGGGTGTCCAGATTCTTGATGATGTGTTTCAGGTGCCACATATAGTCCTGCCAGTCCTCTTCGGTGGCGCCGAAGTGGGCGAGGATCTCCTTCTTCAGGCTTTTCCGGCGCTTGACGACGGTGCGGTCGAAACCGGTGCGGTAGCGGCGGAAGTAGCGGCGGATCATGGCGGCGTACTCGTCCAACTGGGCGGAGCGGATCAGGGCCGCCTCCCGGCCGTCCTTCATCTGGAAGAGGTCCTGGCTCTTGGAATGCTTCCCCGATTTGCCGGTGATGCCCCGGAAAAAGGCCAGGTATTCGCACAGAAAGGCCTCGCTGGCCCGAGGGAGGGCCTTGTCGGGGTCGTGGGCCAGGTCGTAGAGAAGCGCGAGGGGCGAAGCCTGGGTGAGATGTTCGTTTTCCGAGCGGACGGTGTTGGAAAAGACCCGGATGCACTCCCGGGCGTTGCGCTTTTCCGTGATGTTCATCTCCGAGTAGTAGGTGTCGGGCTTCATGTTGAACATCGAGCGGTTCAGGTAGTTGAAATAGTCGAAGAGCAGGTGGCGCGCCTCCTCGATATGATTGGAATCCCTGAGGATCTTCTTGATCTGGGGGTCCGCCTGCCAGAGACGTTCCAGCAGTTCTTCCTTGGAGAGAAAAATCATGTTCTTCATCATCTTCGCACCTGATTCTGGGAACGGCTTGCGCCGGTTTGTTTTTTCATCCCCGTTCATCATCCTCTGCCGGCCGGTTTCCGCCCCCCCCGGGAGGCCGCCGTACCGGCGTGGTCCATTTAACCCCTGGGAGATGAAGATTGCCCCCATTTGTCGATATTGTCAACCTTCGTTTTCATCCGTTATCCGTAATTTGCCCCGTAGGTTCCCGCCCCGGTTTCTCGTTCTACCGTACCCTCCCATGAGGCCGACGGCCGGATTCCTGGTGAAGCGGTAGTCAACACCGGCGGTAATGCCCATGTTGCGAAAGGAACTGTCCCCCCGGGCGGAGGCGTCCTTGCTGCTTCCCCTGGTGCCGTTGCCTGTAACGAATATTCCCCGGTTGTCCCTGCCTTCCCAACGGAACCTCTCCGGCAGGGCGGCACCGTTGGCGGCCAACAGGTTATTGTCGATCGGGGAGGCTACCTCGATACAGAGCTTGGCCTCGGGTTCCTGGTAATAGTCCCCTTTTGTTTCAGGGGTGTTCAGGGTGAGGGTGATCAATTTTCGGTTATCACTACCCCCGTTCCTGGTCAATTTTCGGTTATCACAACCAGTAGACGTGGAAATGACTGAAAAACAGATCAAAGTCCCGTTGTCTTTCTTTGGCTTCAATGGGGCCACGTCTTTGTAGACGTGGAAATGTTGTCGCGATAGGTGATCCATCGCTCCTCTGTGTAGCTTCAATGGGGCCACGTCTTTGTAGACGTGGAAATGAACAGCCTCACCGTGAATTTTGTCAGGAAATACAGCTTCAATGGGGCCACGTCTTTGTAGACGTGGAAATGCCAGGAGCATCTGGCGGAATTTGTGGACCTGGCCAGGCTTCAATGGGGCCACGTCTTTGTAGACGTGGAAATGAACAGCCTCACCGTGAATTTTGTCAGGAAATACAGCTTCAATGGGGCCACGTCTTTGTAGACGTGGAAATCGTGCATCTTCTTTCAGCTCGGGGTAAACAGCCAGGCTTCAATGGGGCCACGTCTTTGTAGACGTGGAAATCTTGCTGGTCGTCGGCGCACCCGGGATCGGCAAGACGGCTTCAATGGGGCCACGTCTTTGTAGACGTGGAAATTGGAATAAAGTCGGCCCTGCCGTCTTGAAGTGAAGGGCTTCAATGGGGCCACGTCTTTGTAGACGTGGAAATTGCCTATATCCTGTTCGACGATACCCCGGCAGACATGCTTCAATGGGGCCACGTCTTTGTAGACGTGGAAATAAAGCTGGCGTGACTATAGCCATCGCTCGCCGCACTGCTTCAATGGGGCCACGTCTTTGTAGACGTGGAAATCTATCTGGCATATCAATAGTTACTTGCAATGCAGTGCTTCAATGGGGCCACGTCTTTGTAGACGTGGAAATTGCAATACACGGGCATTTCTCTGGGGGACAAGGACGGCTTCAATGGGGCCACGTCTTTGTAGACGTGGAAATACACTTACAGAGCTTGGTATAGCGATTGCATATATCGCTTCAATGGGGCCACGTCTTTGTAGACGTGGAAATTTCAAAAGCGCTTCAAAAGCGAAAAAAAGAGCAAAGCTTCAATGGGGCCACGTCTTTGTAGACGTGGAAATAATTGCAGCTATAATCGAATGAGAAGTGCCATCCACAGCTTCAATGGGGCCACGTCTTTGTAGACGTGGAAATGATGCGACGGGGATTGCGGACGGTGCGATTTCGCCGTGCTTCAATGGGGCCACGTCTTTGTAGACGTGGAAATTGGATACCCTCTCTCATCAGGATCATCATCCACCATGCTTCAATGGGGCCACGTCTTTGTAGACGTGGAAATAGTGGTTGTGCGCCCAAGTGTTCGGCCCTGTGCCGGGCTTCAATGGGGCCACGTCTTTGTAGACGTGGAAATCAATAGACCGGGTCCGCTCCCCCCGGGAATGCGGCCTGCTTCAATGGGGCCACGTCTTTGTAGACGTGGAAATAGGAACGGTGACCTGGCTGGCATCCCTGATCGCGGCGCTTCAATGGGGCCACGTCTTTGTAGACGTGGAAATGACGGACAACCGGCGGAGAGGGTTTTGTCATGAACAGCTTCAATGGGGCCACGTCTTTGTAGACGTGGAAATGAATATTGTCGCCGGTTTTCCCGCAGGCCCGGCACCAGGCTTCAATGGGGCCACGTCTTTGTAGACGTGGAAATTCGATGGCACCTGTAACAGACGTGTTGTTCCAAGACGCTTCAATGGGGCCACGTCTTTGTAGACGTGGAAATAGCGTCTGTTCTGGCGATAGTCGCAGAAGTAGAAGGGCTTCAATGGGGCCACGTCTTTGTAGACGTGGAAATATGTCCTTCAGGCCGGAGGTGTCCTCAACGCCTTGGGCTTCAATGGGGCCACGTCTTTGTAGACGTGGAAATGACCGCCGTGCCCGTAACGCCGATTGTTTCGTCCAACGTGCTTCAATGGGGCCACGTCTTTGTAGACGTGGAAATTCAAGAAATTTTCGAGAAGTTCCGGGGGGTGGCAAGGCTTCAATGGGGCCACGTCTTTGTAGACGTGGAAATTCCGATTCTTCACGACGGTGCCGACGGAGACCCTGGATGCTTCAATGGGGCCACGTCTTTGTAGACGTGGAAATGCGGTCTTGGCCAGCGGATCTGGTGGCCCGTATGGTTGCTTCAATGGGGCCACGTCTTTGTAGACGTGGAAATACTATCGTAATGGATTCCGTTCTTGCTTTCAGTCTAGCTTCAATGGGGCCACGTCTTTGTAGACGTGGAAATACCATGAGCCCATCAGGGCAGAAATCGGCCTGGACGATGGCTTCAATGGGGCCACGTCTTTGTAGACGTGGAAATGTCGATGCATCCAAGAAACTGTGGGCAGAGAAACTTGCTTCAATGGGGCCACGTCTTTGTAGACGTGGAAATTCGGATCTGTCTCTCGAACAGCTCAGTCTGACTCCGGCTTCAATGGGGCCACGTCTTTGTAGACGTGGAAATCTACCCGGATATGACCTTGTCATCGCCTCGGGGGAGGCTTCAATGGGGCCACGTCTTTGTAGACGTGGAAATTATGATAATTGACGAATTATACAAACAAAGATGTGAGGCTTCAATGGGGCCACGTCTTTGTAGACGTGGAAATTGAAGGATGGGCTTCTTGTTGTATTTGAAATAGACGCTTCAATGGGGCCACGTCTTTGTAGACGTGGAAATACTTTGGAGCAGATGGATACTTTGAGGCAGATGATTCCTGCTTCAATGGGGCCACGTCTTTGTAGACGTGGAAATGATGGTTTCATAGTTGTAAGTATACGCTCCTACACGCTTCAATGGGGCCACGTCTTTGTAGACGTGGAAATATGAACATAGGTGGAGGAAAGGAGTTCAAAAAATGAGCTTCAATGGGGCCACGTCTTTGTAGACGTGGAAATCGGTTCCTTGCGGTCATCACCAACGCCGGCAGCGGCACCGCTTCAATGGGGCCACGTCTTTGTAGACGTGGAAATTTGAGGCGGTATTTACCTGGCAATCGCGGCAGATTCGCTTCAATGGGGCCACGTCTTTGTAGACGTGGAAATATCGGCATCGATCTCACCCGCGCCGTCATCGTCCGTGCTTCAATGGGGCCACGTCTTTGTAGACGTGGAAATAAGGAGCATGTTCTATCGCGTCATCTACCGCCAAGTGGCTTCAATGGGGCCACGTCTTTGTAGACGTGGAAATCTCGTCTTCTCTAAATGGCTGTTTATTCGTCAATTCTGACGTGATTTGCGAGATGTGGCAATAAAAATAGGTATCGGAACTGTTCCTAAACACAAAAATCACCTCAAAGCCTCGCCCTGCTTAATGCGAGAGGGTATCGTCTTTTTTGCGGCCTATAGCCGCTCGCAACGTCTGCTTAAAAAAATATCCCTTATTTAATTATCAAAGATCTATTATATTATCACAGGTCCCCGCTGGATGGCAACATATGGCCGTCCGAGGGCATAAATGCCCTGCTCCCGCTCTCCGCTGGCAGGTCCCAAAGGAAAGAAGAGAACCTGATCTTCATCGTGTTTCAAAACCTTATGGAGTTTCTCCATAAGCTGAATTCTCTCCTTATCAGACAATTCGCACCTGAATACCGAATATTGCATAGGATCACCATATCCATTCATCAGGCGGTACACGGAGCGCAGCCGTTTGTCGTTGCAGATGTCATACGTGACAATATAAAGAAGGCGCATGGATCAATCGCTCTTATCAGATTATGGTTCATCTCGTCCTGAAGGACGGATATGCCGCTATTTCACCGGTCAGGTACCGCCCAAGCAGGCGTGCCTGGACCTCCAGCACCCTGCGGTAGCTGATCCGATATCCGAAGATGGGATGGGTTACCAGGGTGTCGAGGCGTCTCTCATAGGCATTGATAAATTTTTTCCGGGCATCGGAAGTCAATGCCACCGCCCGCCCGCGTTTGATAAAATCCTGCTGCGCCAGTACCCTGTTGTTGATCGTCCACAAGACAACCGAATCGGCGATGATGGGCCGAAACTCCTCCATCATGTCCAGAGCCAAGGCTGGTCGGCCGTAACGCAGGGCATGATAGAAACCCAGAAAGGGATCGAGGCCAACGGTGTGCAATGTAATCGTCAAATCCTTCACCAACATGGCATAGGCAAATGACAACAGGGCATTGACCGCATCGAGGGGCGGCCGTCGGTTTCTGCCGTTGAAATTGAAATGCCAGGCATCGGCGGTCTGCCCCTTCAGCATCCCCCCAAAAGCGGAAAAATAGGTTCTGGCCGCCATGCCTTCAAGGCCGAGGAGCGAGGCTGTCCCGTCGGCCTGCCGGACCGTCTCTGAATATCGCTTCAGGTCGGCGGATGTACGCTCTGGTAATTCCGGGTGATTACGCATCAGCAGGGTACGGCAGTTGTCGATCTTTGCGGCGATCATTTCCCGGGCCAGGGAGAGACACTTTTGCTTATTGCCGGCGGCGTCGTACTGGGAGATTCTAAGCTCGACATTTTTATGAGTCATCCCGTGCACATTACCGTAGTACCAACCACCAGTCGTGAAAAGTGTAAGCGGAATGCCGCGGCTGCACATTTCCTGCATGGCCTGTGTCGAAACTTGAACGTTGCCGAAGATGGCGACGTGTGATGTCTCGAAGATACGCGACTCTCCAATCTTCTCATTTTTCACCCGCACTTCGAACGTTTCTCCGGTCTTGCCGATGCGTGCTCCTTGGTGCTGGACATAGAGGGGCATGGCATCGTCTCTAGCTGGCAGGATACGCCTGACGCTCTCCTCATCCAGCTTAATCCGCCCCGTAAGCAGATTTGTTTCATCAGGCAGGCATATACCGGCCAGAGAACAACGAAAACATTTTGGGCTATCGGCCAGGGGCGGCGGGATAACGCCCTTCCCGGCCATGTTTCTTATTCCATCGATGGCCTCCGCCGTCTTGGCGACGAGGGCCTCGTCAAAAACTACGGGGATTCTCGTTTTCGATTCCACGTAATAGACGGCACCTTCCCGGCAGAGGTAACCGTTGGCCTTCAGGACAAGGCCCTGAGCACACAGTTGGATCCGGTCTGCATCCCAGACGCGATTCGGAATATCGGGAACAGCGCCCCGCTTGTAGTCAATGGGCAGCACCGCCGTGTCGTCGCTCTCGATCAGGTCAATCCGGGCAATCAGATGATCGGCCGGCGACGACAGCATCACCGAGCGGGCATGGATGGTCTCATCCGGAGTGATGTCGTCGGGCAGGGCGCCTTTCTCTTCATCCACGCGGCGATGGCGGAAACGCCCCTCCGCAACGTCGTAGTTTTCCGCAAAATCACCCTGGACCCACTCGATATAGGCCAAACGAGGGCAGTAAACATATTCGTTCACCATCCGGGCGGGGACCAGATCGGGGACACTTTCCATATCGGACGGCATGACACCCCCTGTTTGTTACCCGATTCATCGGGTATTAACTATTTGTCCAGTCAATGCCGACATGGTACCTGCCGATAAACGTGACGGTACAACCCCCATAGTCGGGATGGATGATCGTTCGCCCGCTATAAAAGAATCGATCATGACTCAGTTTCTCCTTCCGGGACGAACAGACCCAGGCCGAAGTCTATCATCCGGCATGGCGGCAAAGAGCCCAAGCCCGAAATGACGACCTGCACCGATGGTCAAAGGTCCTGGAATCTTCTCTTTCCACCTCAGTCGAACATGCAGGGCCGATCTCCCTTTGAGGTATTCGGGAAGCTCGTATGAACGGGGACTGTAACAGCCGTTATGGAACGGGGCCTTCTGAAGGTAAATCGGTTCCGCCAGGTCATTGACGGAAAACCCCGCCTGCTCTAGAGCTTTTTCCATAAGTTTTTTTGCCTTGGGATATTTCATGTCGTCAAAACCGGGCAGAATGACCGGCGTGACGCTCTGGAAAGTTCTGCCCTCCCGGATATACTGGCCAATCACGCCATCAGCCTTGATCATGGGCAGCAGTTTGGCTTGGGGCACACCGTGTTTGTCAGTCACCACGGCATTTGCCAAAGCACGACGCGCCCATTGAACATGTCTATCGTCATGCCCGTATGGCCCCGCAACCATAAAGCGCCGTACCATCCCGTCTGCGTGCCGGTCACCGATCGACGGCGCCGGCAGGTATGAAAACCGGGGTGGGGTTGCACCGTTTTTCTCCTGTACGGGCACGTGACCGGCAACATATATTGCCGAATCAGAGGGAAAGCCGCCTGCCTGCGAAACCCGACAGAGGTAGCCGCGGACCCAGGCTGCGATCTCCATTGCCTTGCGCTGATCAAAAGTTCGCCAGGTTTCTGAATCATCATCCGGCCGTAGGAGCTTAAAGGCCGCAATATTCCTTTGTATTGCACCTACTCTCCCATAAGGTGTTTCCAGAAATTCTACGGGCTTTCTGGCTGGACGGTAAACATTCCCGTCAAAGCGATTCTGAAAAGAGCGGTATGCGGCCCGCAGATCGGCCAGCGAACCGGGCTTAGGACACCGGAGCCGATTAGACGAATCCGCCACAGTACGCCAGTGATGGCCGGTATTCGTATTTATCAGGGTATCCGCCTCTTCCGGCGATAAGATTTCCCCGTTAACGGTGACCAAATCAATGCCCCAACCCAGCGCTGAAACCAGGCGGGCATGCTGCGCTACCTTTGACGCAACATCCAGTTCGTCCTGCATAATTTTCCACAGATAGCAGACCGGGTCAGAGCCAAGAATGTAAACAGGACGAATAACTTTTTCTGCCAGACGATCTTGTCGGTCAAGTATTTTGTCTGAGTCATTATTGGGGACATAAGTTCTCCAGACGCGGGCCTCTTGGATAGGCGGCGCAAGGATTTCCGGTGGCGCAAGCCGCTCAAGCCATTGAAGGGTATCGTCGGCTGAATAACCATTTCGAGAAGACGCGGCAAGCATAGCCTGAAACAGGCGGAAAGGCGATGGGGGCCACTCCGGTCCCTGATCACCCTGTCCGTGAAACTGGCCATCCAGAAAGTGAAGGGTGATGCAAAGTGTTTTCATGGCTATTCTCCCTGATTTGCCTTGTCTTTCTTTGTTAGTTCCTTTTCCGCTTGTTTCGGGTCAAATGTGAATATTTTTGAGCTATTTTCTATGACGCCAAACGTCTGAGCAGCAGCTTGTGCAAATATCAGAGCCTCTTGTCTTGAGATATGTAAGGATTTTCTGGCGCCTTCACAATCGACCTGCTCCCATGCTGCTGGCCTTTCAGGATCAGCAGTCAGCTCACATCCCATACGAAGCAGAGGCTCTTGATGTACGGTAAGAGCAATCAAAGAAAGACCAAAGATATATCTCCGTAGATTTATAGTATTATCTTTATCTTCTTCCCCTCTGTCGTTAGTCGCCCGTAGAGCACGCAAAGCTGTTAGACTCAAAACAGCGTCCTTTATAATTTTGCTTTTTGAATCCAGTAGGACTCCACCGGGATTGCCTGTTGATGGGACATGCCCCATACCCGCATCGGCAAATTTTTTTCTTTGCTGGTCGGTTAGTTTTTCAAAAGCCTCTTCATATTTTTCTACAGCCGGAACATATTGAGAAGAACGTGTTAATTTCTGGACATTATATGCCCTAATCGTCGCTCGGACAATGCGTGGAAGCTTTTCCTGGGAGCCACGGGAATCCCAACACCCGAAAACAAGAGAGGTAGGCGCAAGTTTTGCCAGAGGCATGGCATCCTTTGCTTTTTTCAGTCTTTCGAACGCCCTCTGAATCTCATCCGAGGCATTTGAAAAGCGTATTACGGCGTCGGCAATGCGGTGACCGGCATCCAGTAGGTCTACTTTTCCTATAAGATCACCCTCCGTTTTTCCTTTTGCCGGTTTTCTAATTTCTACTGAGATTTGAGGAATCAGGTCACGGAAAGGTTCTTTTTTAAAAATCGGTTCCATACGGTTGGCCTGGGAACCTACGCTGTCGATAATGCATACATTCCTGATCTCACCAGCCTGATCGAATGTGTCTATGTTGTAGCCGATGCCCGAGTAAGTGGGCGGGAAAATAACCGCATGATCGCCCTCTACGGGTTTGAGGTGTTGCCGCATGACGATAGCGGCGATAGAGTTGTCTTGAATAATTTCGTCATACTGGGTAATTATGTCTTGAGTCATTTATTTTTCTCCTTTCCTTTGTGTAATTTCTCGTGCGGGCGTAAAGCCTTTATATCGACCTTGCGGGTCCCGTTTATACATTTGAAATATAAAACCCTTTTGGAAAACAGGCACAAGGGGTTTGGAAATGGCAACTGCGGCAAGCGGTACTGGTAAAGGGTGATGCCAGACAAAATATGAGCGAGAAAGGCGGTCTTGTATCTGTCCAGGACAAAACCTCTGGGCGCCGATTAGCGCGAGGAGTTCCAGAAAAACAGGCGGGTGTCTGAAAAGATGATTTTTGTGATTATCCATGGAAAAACCGGCGTCAATTGCATTTTCCGCTTTTTCAACACCAAAGGCGGTCACCTCACGATCCACAGACCCAGCCGCGCTCAACAACTTGTCATCAAAAGAGTCAGGTAAAGCGCCAATCAGTGCTTGCACGATTTGGAACAGGTTTTGGTTCCCGGCAAACGTCTTTATCAGTCCATTTTGTGGAAATGGGGTACGCCAATCAATGGTCATACTAAACGGGATGCCCAAGAAAACCGGTCCTTCCTTGGCATCAGCGTTCACTGTGTTGATTTCACATGATTTGAGCTTGTTGATTATTTTTTCAAGAGTGATGGGTTCGTCGTTGCCTTCAAGACCGGCAACCAAAAACCATGAATGTGCATAGGTATCCTCTTCAAACCAGCCCAAAGCATGGCTCCCTGTAGCCGTTAGCCTGTTGGATAGCTCCAGCAGGCCACAACAGGCCAAAACCTGACCGGGATTATAAAGGTCAACAGGGATGGAAATGGTCGCTTTCAGTCGAGGGTTAATCATCGCTGGCCTCCTCTTCCTGGCGCAGTGATGCCACACCGTCGGCCCGGCGAAGCAGTGACTCCAGCCAGGCCAGTTGCCAGTAGCCAAAACGCTCCTGCAATTTTATATAGCGCATCATGATGCCAAGGTTTATCCACGTTCGGCTTTTTTCGTCCATCTCCGGAGGAAAAGCTCTGTCTTCAAAGTGGGGTCTGCCCCAGCCGTGGTGTGCGGCGATCAGATGAAGAATCAGATCGCGCTCTGGGTGGCCGCTTATCCCTTCGGTTTCCATGGCTTTCAATAAGCTACCGATTTCGTGGCGGTAGCCGTCGAGTACGCGCCAGTCCACACCGCCGGCCACAGGTTTTGCCAACCCTGCCGCAGTCTTGTGTCCGGCTGCGCTCTGCCATCTTTCGTAGTCTTTGCCAAGGTCATGATGAATGGCCGCCAGATACAGGGCTTCTTGGATAGCTGCCGGAAGCAATGCTTTTTCAGCCATGATTCTGATGATGTCCGCCACGTCCCGGTTATGTGCAGCAATGGTCGGGCTGCCGTTTTGACCCGGATAAGCTGTTTTATTGCGGGTCCCGGTGTCTTTCAAAAGCAGCAACCACTCTTCAAGCGGTTCGTCTTTCCATTCTTGAGCCTCGCGAACCTTAATTTTGAAAATAGCCTTTTTCCCGATGGCTTTTTCTATCGTCCGAACCGCATCTTTCAATGACACCCATTTGTGCCATTCATCCAGGACAGCTGTTGCTTCCGATTCTGGTGGGGTTCGCCAATCGCTGATGGGAGCAAAACGATACGACGGACCAAGCCATTGCAGCACGATTCGTTGAAAAAGAACGTCCGCTACATCAACGGCCGGGGTTTTTGTTTCGATGTCAAAGAAGCCGTTGTCATTCAGGCCGCCCACTTGTGCAGGAAAAACGATGGTGGCGAAATTCAGGAAACTTTGATTCTCCTTCTCCGACAATTCGGCGATGGTCATTCTCCGCCCCTGACCATTTGCTGCCAGGACGAAGACAACATCGTTCTCATGACTTACAACCCACTTCTTTTCCGCTGTTCCGGTCCAATTAATCCGGTAGGTGGGTTTTCGCAGTGTTTCCCTGGAAGATATCGGAATTTTTTGGAACCAGCGCGTAATTTCTTCATCAGTCAATTCGGAATCACATAATAGTGGCACCTCCTGCCGCCATGCCATCCATGTTTCAGGAAGATTTTTCTGGATGCCGTGAAGCCAGGGCGCTACTTCAGGCCGTGCCGGAATTTCGGCTAATGATGTCTGTGCCCAGAAATCCAGCAGGATGTCTGTTGTTTCTAATTTCTCGGGGTCTGGTGCAAAGGCGTTGGCTGCTTCGGGCTCCTTCAAAAGTTCAAGCAGGGCTGCAGAACTGACATTCAGACCCGTCCCAATATCGCTTGCCTTCATATGTTTTGTCAACAACGTCAAAGTGCTTCGTAGAGCAAGGTTTTCATCCTTATTCTTTTTTTCATTTAAAGCGTCATCATAGATGACATCCACACGTGATTCGGTCTGGCCGAAACGGTTGACCCGACCCAAGCGTTGTATCATGGAGTCCAGTGTTGAGAGGTCGGAAACCATATGATCAGCATGAAGGTCCATACCGACCTCGCCGGCCGAGGTCGCAATCAGATAAACAGTTTGCTCAGCAGCCGTTTTCCCTGTGAACGGCCGAATACCTTTCGTTTCCAGCAGTTTGTCCCGCTCATACCCCCTGATCTCGCCGGAAAGGATTGAAACTGCCTCTTTGCAGCGGGTTACCAGTATGTTTCTTTCTTTTGTGGGGATTGTCGCCGTGTTGTTTTCCAATCGCCATTTTTCTTCCTCTTTATGGATCAATTCTTTAACAAGCTGATCATGAATTTGTGCGGCTTCCTCCGGCGACCGGACAAAGACAACAACCCTGCTTCTTTTTTCATAATGCATCAGGGTCAGCTTCATAAACGTTTCTTTCCTGTTCCCTGTCTTTTCAACTTTATGGAGATAAAGGGTTTTTTTCGCGAAGAGCCTTGAGCGGATTGTTGCGTCGCCATAATCTCTATGATCAATCGCAAACAGTTTTCCCGTCGCCTGTCGGCTTGTCGCTGAGAGCTCCAAAACCCGAAACGGGGGAATACCGGCGACCGCATTGCCCTTATGCCTGTAATTCTCCACACTGCGAAGCAAATGGCTGAATGCAGGGGTTAAGTGCGCCTCGTCATGTACGATCAATGTATCGCATCCAATAAGGCCAGCATTCAAGGGCCGAACTCGGCGGGTGTCCCCATAACCGGAAAAGAGCAATTTGCTCCCAATCATATCTACGGTGCCGATTATGACGGCTGGACGCATCGGATCAAACCGCCATTCTAAGTTGTCTGCCAATTCCCCACGCAATGTACTCACACTCAACAGATCGCCATTGCCTACGGCGCACATATCTCTCAAAGCCTTTGCCGTGCCGTGAAGCGGTGACGCGCTGTTCTGTTCTGCTTCATGGAGTATTCGGCGAAGCTCGACCGCGACTTCCGTTGACTGGTCAACAATTGTCCGCCGGTTTACAACATAGACCAGCCTCCTCGGTAACTGTACGCTTGGTTCTTTGCCGGCAAGGGCAAGTGCCCAGAGAGCAATCACCGAAGTTTTGCCAAGGCCTGTCGGAATGTCACAAACAGCCACGGCAGGGGAATTCCCTTTACAAAAGTCTTCATACAGGCGCCTTTGCCACGGAAAGGGTTTGTGCCCTGTCAATATGGCAAATAATTTGTCAAAATCCATATGTGATCTCCCATCGATTAAGGACGAATCCGGCACCCAGTGCTTCGTCATTTTTTCTGCAATCGTTTTTACTCCGGCGCATCCAGGTAATTCTCTTGTTAAACAACCATACTTTTCGTTTCTTTCTCCAGATTCTCTTGGGCGTCTCCGGCAATCTTGCCGCCTTTTCGGATGTCTGCCCAATATTCTTATTCTCACTTTCGCCTATTCAATTACTACTGGTACCACATAGAGTGTCCTATGAGAGTTTTTCTCGTTATTCGCCATCAACACAGCGGGATGTTGTAAAGGTGGGTCTTGTCGATAAAAAGATGACAATAATCAGCTCTATAGTGAACAATAGTCTGCAAGTGCGACCGGATCGAGGGGAATATCTTTTTACTTGCTCGGGGAATTTTTGTGCTCACGACCGAAGCCTTTTTACATTCGCCTCGTCGTGGCGATAATTTAAAACCGCTGTTTCCGACCGGGTCGTCTCTGTTGCCTTATTCTGCGTCCTTGACATTTCTTCTCGGATTTGCAAAAGACAGTAACGAGATTAATAAATACTCTATATTGCGACGTTTTTTGAACACCTGAAAACTATATGATTGATTACGATCGGTTTCCGCCGATGGCTCTTCCTCCAGGATTTCCAAGAGCATCTGCCCGGCTCTATGGTTGTCTTGACTTTCTTTTTGCACGCCGTGACGGCTTCAGGGAAAGGCGCGGTTTTCCCTTTTCCCCTCCGGAGTTGATGTGGGGATCGCCGACCTCGAAGTAACACTCCATCCCCAGGTGCCCAAGTTTTGCGCCGT
>Ga0116161_1002411_pt1 | contig 17861 bp, 16 predicted proteins | sample AD_JPNAS3_MetaG_FD_89877 | JGI IMG/M metagenome (GOLD analysis project Ga0116161, IMG submission 89877) | Active sludge microbial communities of municipal wastewater-treating anaerobic digesters from Japan - AD_JPNAS3_MetaG | ecosystem: Engineered > Bioreactor > Anaerobic > Digestate | place... | reverse complement strand
AAACATCATAATAAGAATACCACCACCATCCCTATATCCCTCACACAACACACTCCCTACGGAGCGTAGCGAGTAGGGAGTGTCATTAGCGTAAGCATACACTTTAGTCTTCTATGATATCATTCGTTTGAATTATTCTATGTCTTATTACTCTATTACTTCTATTAAAATATATGATTATAAATGAATATATAATATTCATAATAATAATATGAATATATTATTCATCGTCTAGAATGACATAGGCAGTATGCTTGAAAGACACACCCTACATTAAAAAAGAGTATGCTCGAAAGACACACCCACCTATGTCTTTCTAATATACTCTGCTGTTTCTTTCTAATATACTCGTTATTCATCGTCTATTCTGAAATAGGTGTTGTAGTATCGCTCCAATTCGTCTTTGTTCCGTCGGTATCGTGCAATAGTAGTCTCGCTCACACCACACAGAACAGCATTCTCTGCCTTGGACTTGGTCTCGTCATACTTTTCACGGATTTTCAAGAAGGTGGCAAATCTTTTGCCCTTGTTCCTCATAATACTCTTTGTAGAGTCATCCATACTCTTTAACCTTTCTGGGTCAATACTGAACCTCCTATCATCTTTCAGTCTCTTCAAGGTATCATCTTTGCATTCCGTATTAAGTATTCTCTCGGCAACAGCGTACAGAAGGGTGATATTCTCGAATGTGGGGTCAAAAACACCTTTGTGGATTTTCACGACATCGCCCAGAAAACAAGACATATGATAAACAAGTTCCTCTTTTGTTTTCACACCAATCAACTTCTGAAAGCGACCGAAGTACATCAGTTCCTTTACCACAGCTTTTTTCCTCGTTAAAGTGATGCCTTTCGGTTTTCCACTCTTTGTCCTGTATTCAGTCGGGAACAAGAGCCAGTCATCTTTTGTGTTGAAGGCGAAATTGTTTCTATACGTCTTTGGAGACTCATACTGTGTCTGATGATATTTCATACCAAACCAAAACATCTGCTTCGTCGTAGGGTCGATTTTCTCATACATCAACTCGTTTCTAAACGATGAAGCCATTCTTTTCCAATTTTCATTCATAACAAGAAAAACAGCCCACCGGTGGTGTGGCGGCACCACCCAATGGACTTGACATTTGATTACTACTAGAATCCGCCAATTCTGTTTTGTCTCTTTTCACATCACGCTGCCTCTTCCCTTGTTTTCATCGTATTTATGATGCTATTCACCTTTGACTTGGAGATGCCCAATTCGGACTCAATCTTACGGCAGCTCATACCTTGTTTGTGCAGATACCACACTTGATTATATACCTCCTCCTCATCTACATCTTTGGGTATTTTCAAAAGGTTCTGCTCGATACCTGTGTCTCTGAACTCGAAGTGCAGACCTCCGTCTCTCACCATCTCTACAATCATCACAGGGTCTTCGTATTTCTTCTCACCACTACGTGCTTTCAATTGTTTGATGTATCGAAGTCCTGTGTCTCCCATCACACGCCCAAGAGCGAAAGCGGCATCTATAAGGTTTCCGACCTTTGCCGAACCAGCCAAATCGTTTATCGTCATCGGTTTGTTATTCTTCTTGTTTGTATGGGCAACCACCAGGATGGTTATATTCAGTTCGTCACGAAGCTTACGGAGAGCCTTGATGGTAGCCATCGCCTCATTTGCACTTTGAAGATTGCCCATAAAGGAGATGTTGTCAAACACGAGCACTTTGCACTTCTCCTCAATAATAAAGTCCTTCAAGTGAGCAAGGAGTTGCTCCATCGTGTATTCAATACCCATCGGCATTTCCAGTATTTTCAGGTTGTCTGAAAAGATATGACCCGAATACCTTCCGGCAAACTGCTGGTCGGTGTTCTCTAAATCGACGTAGGCGACATTTTCTCCTTTTGTCATTTCCGACACAAAACCATAGTCGCTTTTGCCTTGTGAGATTGCATCGGCGATTTGTAGAGCGAGCACTGATTTGCCGACATTTGTCGGTGCAAAAAGAACCGTAACTTCTCCTTCAACCACAAAACAGTCGAAAAACTGCTTGGGTTTCTCCATCAGGATACTGTCTTCGAGCCGGGTCTTGGCAGTCCTTGCCTTGAAGAACGGGTTGTCAATTCTTGTCTTCTCTTCCGTACTTTTCAGTGTGTATCGTGGCATTACACTATTGGTGGTCTTGCCACTGTCGGTACAGTTCAAATCATCTGTTCTTTTCAGCGTGTATCGTGGTTTCAAACTGTCGGTCGTCACGCCGCTGTTCGTGCTGTGCAAATCCTTCACACCTTGTGTTTCTTTTGTTTGCATAAGAGTGTATCTCATATTAAAATCATTGCTATGCTGCTTCATCTTCCATTACTTCTGGGTCATCTTTCCCGTACCATAGAAATCCTCCTGCTTTGTGTCCATTCCGTCCTCGGACAGCCTTGCCGATTGACTGGTGACTCATTCCCAAAGAGGTCTCTGCCTTTGATGTACTTTCCCACTCCTTGACGAAAACCTTATCCAGGGAGAATTGAAGAATGGGCACACCTGTTCTCCCACCTTTCTTTCCACTTGATTTGACGGTCACGTCGTCCTCGATGTCCGTTGTATGGGATGTCCCACCCTCCAGCTCCTTAACATCAACAAGGCAAGAACCGCCTGTCACCAGACAAGGAAGTATTCCACGAGGATTGACGACACGACTTATTTCAGGGTCGGGGAAGTTCTTTCTTCCAGCCTCTACATTGCCCTCTTGGAGGATTTGATTTACTACCCCCTTCCCAAGTGCATCTTCAATCTTGTAATCCGATGTCTTGTCTCGTCCCATACTGAAATGCTCCTTGTCAATGAGGACAACATCACCGAGTCCTTCTATCTCCGATTTGGTTCGGGTCTCCTTGGATATCGAAGGAGTCAGACTGCTTAACAGTTCTTCTCTATCACCTCCTTTCTCAATGAAGGTCAGAGCCAAAGCCTTGATAGTTTCCTGAATCTCGTTTCTTTCTTTCTCCTGCTTTTTCGATTCGAGCAGCAGGTTTGCACTCTCAATGAGTCCTAATAACTCATCGTAGTTCAGTTGTTTTAATTCAACGTTTTTCATCTTTTTAAATTTTTAAATTATACTCCATACTTGCTAATGTCCATTTGTAGAAAAAGTGCCTTCAACACATCCACCACTATGCTGTTCCCAGATTGTTTTACAACTTGTGTGTCGGCAACTACTTTCTTAAAATCTCTGAACCCCATCAGTTTAATACATTCGTCAGGAGTCAGATGTCTCAGAAAGTTCTTGTGTTGAACACCTTTCTCCAAATAGTCTCCGAGGCAAGAACTCAACTCAATTGGAGCGGGGAAGAGGAAGTCCGTCTTCTCTTTGAAACCGACACAAATCAGTCGAGGTCTGTTCTGTGGAACGCCATAGTGTCGAGAGTTCATCACCTGCCAATGCAGGTCATATCCTGTCTCCATCTCCAGAGATGAGCGTATTTTCTCCCAACAGGTGATGCCTTCATCCTTTACTTTGAGCGTCATCATACCTTTGACATTCTCAAAGATAAACGCATTTGGTTGGCACTCATTCACGATTCGGATAAATGACTTGTACAGGTCGCCACGTGTCGGGTCATCCACACCCAGTCTTCTTGTGTTGATGCCGCTGAAAGATTGACAACAGACACCCGACACAAACAAATCCACTTTGTCTCTATATTCAGTGGCATCTAACGTTCTGATGTCGTTATGCCATCTGTCTTCGGTGATGTTGTGGTTTGCAAAGTATGACTGCTTTGCATACTTGTCAATGTCACCGGCAAAGACAATCTCATATTTTAGACCGAGTTGTCGAAGAGCCTCCTCTGGTGCTCCGATTCCGGAGCAGCTCGTGGCGATTCTAATGGTTCTTTCAGGATGGGAGAACGGTCTATTCACCCAAGTTCCTGACCAGTCAATGTTTTCTATACTGTTCTGTTTCATATCCTTATTTTTTTTATGCAGCGAGTGAATAACTATCTGATGTAGCCCATACAATCAGTTTCTTGACCACCTTCTCCCAACCAAGGATGTCAAACTTCTCTTCAATGGACATATTCAGGTCTATCATCTTCCATCCTTTGTCGTTCTCATCGTAAGCGTTAAGAGAATCCAAGTACCACATCACATATCCATACTCCAAACCCGAATTGAGGATTAGGTTCAGGATAAAAGTCTTGTAGCACTTGGGTTTGTTGAGATACGGGACTCTCGCCATCTGCTCACGGACGGCAGCGAAAAGTCTCTTATTATATTCAGCAACGATTGGGGCGAAAGCATTGTCTCGACCTTCGTACATATATCTCTCATAGAATTTTGGAAGTGCAGTCTTTGCTTGTTCGAGAGCCATTTCATAACGTCCGTCTTCCTTGTATCCCTCTATTTTCTCTAAAAACTCTTGGTATGTGTAAAGTTTGTTGCTACCAGAAGTAGCCCGCTCTTTATTCCCTTTTTTATTCATATTATTACTTTTTGGAAGGTTATTATTCAGCGAGTTGGTAATTCCATCTAACATTGTAGAGATATTTGAGGAACTTTGGGTTGTAGAGGCGAGGGTTACGAATATCTTTGTTCTCCCATACACCAACCTCACAAAAGAAAGCAACTCGTTTGGAGTTCTCCTTAATTCCAAGATTCTTGGCCCGGAGTTCCCAAAGGAGGGAGAAACACTTCTCCCGAACCAAAGGGGTGGCATAATTGTCAATAAACTCAATGCCCTTGCAGAAGTTCTCTATTGTCTGGAAGTCGTCGTTTTGTTTCATTACCCAAATTGCACCCTCAGGGAATTTGTCATTCTTGATGGTCTCACCATCCATTTTAACAATGTAAAGGTTGTCGCCAATGAGAAACCCCAATTCGGTCATTATACAACACTTCATTGTCTTGAACTCTATGTTTTTGCCTTGATAAAAAATATTATAGGTATTACCTGCCTGATTTTCTTTTTTTATCATTTCCTTTGATTTGATTTCTTCCATCCATACTTCTCCAAGGTGAGCCAGAGTTATAGCTTCGTCAAGATACCTATTATTATAATCAACAGGCTTAGTGTCCTTGAGATGAACCAATGCATCATAAGTCAATCTATTCATCACATAAGACACATCGTCCAGACAAAAGTCGGGAGCACATATTTTGTCATACATTGAACAAAGTGTTTTGTCATCCCAGTTGGTCAGACTTAATACAATCTCACTCAATTTGTGATATTTGAGGGACTGTTCATTAGCACTATAGGTTGTTATACCATTCGTGGTTTCTTTCATTTTATTGCTGATTGCTTCAACTGTACTATTTTTTGAATTGAAACTTTTGTTATTATCTTTATTCATTATATTAATCCTTTCTTTGTTAGGAGCTCGAGCGTTAGATGAACCTCACACACGAGCCATTGTTAATTACTTTTATTACTTCTCTGAAAAGTGTCCTTGCCCCCTTGGACAAGGACACTTGACCAAATACCATCTCTCCAATATGTCAAAGAACTCTGTGTTGTTCGTTTCTGAACTCTCTACTCATCGAAACAATCAAAGGTCTGCAAGTGATTTTCATATCTCCATTTTCCTTGTCAGCGACCTTCTCTTGTCTCTCTCTGTCTTACCAAACAACCAAAGGTCTGCAAGTAATTTTCAATTCTATTTTTTGTTTAAGAAGTCTCAAAATCACATATTGAGATATCATACATCCACCTACTTTGGGAAAAAAACTTGGAGGGTGATTTCGTAATCCGTTGACTAAGCAATCGTTGTGATTTTTCAACCTAACAATCTGCTTTTCAAATAGTCAAAATCAAAAAACAATGGAGAAAAAGTAGTATCTTTGTAAATTCAAATGCTTTTATTATGATGAATATAAACCCGACACAAGCAATAAGAAATGTTTGGCTCGTTGAGTTGTTTGAAAACAATGCTGACGGACTGACTCTTCAAGAAATAATTGAAGAGTATCATTACAGACCACCCCAATTAGGGAACAATGTCAATCCGTCACAGTTAAGTGAAAGGACTATCCATAATTGGCTGAAGGAGATTGAAGAAATCTTTCACGTAAAGATATCGTGTGGAAGAGGAAAGAGGACATACAATATAGAAAGCGACGACTACCTTGATAATCCTCTCCTCAATTTAGCACGCCAAATAAAGTCTGCATACGACAAATACGTGGTAATGGGTTACCAGTATCACAAGAAATCCGGAAAAACCAAATACGGAGAACTATATCTCGGCTTTATGCAGGTCGGCAAGTCTATGCTCAACGGTGAGTCCATTGCCATTCGTTACGGCAAGAAGCATCCGAAGATTGGTTTCAATGAGCCTTGTATTTTCAGTCCATTCTTTACAAAGGTTATAGAGAATGAATGTTATGTGATTGGAGCAATCAAACCTGTTAGCGGACTTTGGAACGAAAAGATTGAAGTGTATTCGTTAGATAGACTTTCGTTGATTAAAGATGGAACGATTCCAACCGAAAACTATACCATCCCAGAAAACTTTACCCCGACAGATTATTATGAATGTGGTGTTAGTATTCTAGATAAAAAGAGGTATAATAGTAAGTATGAGAACACTCCAATGGTTGTCTTTCTCAACGCCAACAATGACACAGCTGACTATTTGAGAGAACATCCCCTTGCACCGACTCAGACCGAGATAGAAAGCAACCGGACCAATAACAAGAATATCTTTATGGTTATTGTCAAGCCCAACGAAGATTTCTTCACCCAAATACTCTCATTTGGAGAAGAACTGACGATAACAAACCCAGACTTCTTGAGGAGAAAAGGTGAAAACAATGATGATAGGACTAGGAAAGACTTCGGGTACCATAGGTACGAAGAAGATTTGATTGGATATGATTACAGTTTCCTTTCAACCATCAACAAACTGAAAAGAGGTGAGATGGGTATGAATATGCTCCTTCAATCCAAATATGGCGGATTGACTGATGCCCAATTGGTTGCCAAGTACCAGCAAGGAGAGGAAGGTGGTTTTGATTTTTTATACAATAAATACAGACGTAAAACCCTAAACTATTTATATAATCTCGCTTCTGAAAAATATGATGCACAACATCTAAACTCTATTGTGTGGGAGAAGGTGTTTCTTGCCTTGCTAAAAGGACAATATCAGGCATCTGAGCCATTCGAGAATTGGGTAAAAGTAATTGCAAAGAGAACTTTTCTGAACTGGTGTAAAGAGAAAAAAAGAGAGCTCCCGATAGCTTCCTTTGATTATGACGACAGTGTTTTTCAAGAAGTAGACGAAGGTCCTGAACGTGCTCTTGAAGATAAGGAAAATATTGAAATTCTCAACCGTCTTATTAAAGACCTTCCACCTAAATTGAGAAGAGTCTTGGAACTTGACCAAGAAGGCTATTCTCACAATGAAATAGCCGAGATGGAAGGTATAACAGAGCAGATGGTAAAACGGAGATATAGGAGTGCTGCCAGAGCCATTATTGGTATGACGTACTAACTACTTTACCTAACGACGAAAAAGGGTGATACGTTTTAATCCGTATCACCCTTTTTCTGTTCCTGCAACGACCCAATCTTCGGGTTTTATTATTTGCATTATCCGGTTATATAGTGCCCTATCCACCATCAAGTTTCCAATGAGACATTTGTTTTGAGGATGTAGTCGGACATTACCGACAGCATATTCAAACCCCGTATTGGTATATTCTCGTTCAATATACCTCTGAACAAAACTACCTTCTTTGGGGTATCTCTTGCCATCATTGTCTATCCAAAATCCGTTCTCGATATAACCACCATCCTTTTTCCATTTCTGTTTGGCAGCAACGAGCATTATGTCATCCATAATCTCGTCATCATTTATGTCTGCCGTTACCGGATACATCAACCCATATCCAACTATCTTCAAATCAGGTTTGGGGTCTAATGATATGGGTTCTTTGAACAATATACATTTGTACTCAATCATTTCAGTTAGTTTATTTGAGATATTTATGTCTTTTCAGACTTTCATTCTCCATAACGATACCGAAATGAAAGCATTGCATTAATGCTGATAGATTTAGCCTTGTTTAACTTTCCCTTTGTCCTGTTTAAGGACATTCGGACACCAAATTCGAGACTTTGGGGATGGAGACTGTCCATCCTGTCCAAATCATCTTTGGACAGGACATTGGTCATCTTATTTCAACCGTATAATATCACTCCATCGTGTAGTGGGGTTCTTGCTCCTGAAATCGTGCTTGATGGCGTTGGCGAACACATCGGCTTTGCCTTGCTCGTTCTTCTGTCGGTATTGTTGAGCAGCAAGGATTACGGTCTCGGACCCATTCACCTTGTTTATCCGGTCTATCAGCTTGTCCAACGACTTCAACTTCTCGAATCTTTCGGCGTTGATGTCAAAGAGATTTAGTTGGATGGGTGATGTCGGAGCAATGCCCATCACAATAACACCTGCTTTCTTGTATTGGTATCCTTCCTTGTAAATCTCATTTAAGACCCCGTGGGCGGATTTTACTATCGTGGTGGTGGAATTGGAGGCAGTGGGCAGAGAAACCTCCTTAAACTGCCAATATTGGGGCAAATCGTCCCTAAAGTAGTTTGTGTTTAGGAAAACCCCGACGATGGATGCCACTGTGTTCTGCTGCCGGAGTTTCTCTGCACATCGGGCAGCATAGTTTGCAACGTGTATCTTGATTGTCTCCAAATCGGAAATCATACCGTTAAAACTTCGACTCGTGCAGATGCTCTTCTTCTTTGCCATCGCCTCATTGGGAACACAGTCTTCTCCATTCAACTCTGCCCAAGTCCGATATATCACCACGTTGTTGAATGTGGCATTCAATGCCTCTTTTGACATTGAGGCAAACTCGTAAGCAGTGTGTATTCCGAGGGATTCGAGTTTGGCAGCATATCTTCTACCAATGCCCCATACATCATCAACCGGATATAGTTTCAATGCCTTTATTCTCTTCTCATCAGAGTCAATCAAGCAGCAGTGTCGGTATTCCGAGTGTTTCTTGGCAAAATGACTTGCCATCTTGGCCAGAGTCTTGTTCGGTGCAAGACCGATAGATACGGGAACTCCAACGGACTTTTTGATACGGTTATGCAAGTTCTCACCCCATTGTTTTAGGTCTATCCGTTCCATCCCATCGAGATAGACAAAACACTCGTCTATTGAGTAACGGAAGTATTGAGGTGCTTCTTGTCGGATAATCTCGACCACACGACCTGTCAATTCGCCGTACAACTCGTAGTTGGACGAGAAGACAGCAATCTTCTGGTCGGGGAATTGTTGCTGTAATTGGAAGTAGGGAAGTCCTGCCTTTATACCGAGTTTCTTTGCTTCATTCGACCGTGCAACGATGCATCCGTCGTTGTTAGATAGAACAACGACGGGTTTCCCGTTCAAGTCAGGACGGAAAACCCTCTCACAGGATACATAACAGTTATCACAGTCAATTATGCCGTACATAGGTTATTTCTTCCAGTTTCTGATGGTCCATACTACCACACCCCAAACCTCGAAGTCATCAGAATCGTTTATTCTGATGGGATGGTATTTCTTGTTTGCAGGACGTAGTTCTATGTATCCTTCTGACTTATGAGATAGGTCAAGGAACTTTATGGTGAATTCGTTATTGACGAAAGCAACTATCACATCTCCGTCTGATGCCTCGACACTACGGTCAATGATGGCAATGTCTCCGTCGTTGATGCCGGCATCAATCATACTGTCCCCATCGACACGACCATAGAAAGTTGCCTCTGGGTGTTTGATGAAGTCTCTATTGAAGTCTAATGTCTCGTGTTGATAGTCCTCTGCTGGGGAGGGGAATCCCGCCTTGATGGAGTAGGCAAGCTGCAGTTCGAGCTCTCGATTAAACTCACTTGGTATGATATGTATCTTGGACATTTTATCTGTATTGTAGTATAACCATCTATTGTAAGAACTCCCAATAGGGACTATCCTCGATAGGATAATCCTTTGGACATTTCGGATTGTTGCAACGATTGATTGCAACAACCTTTCTCTTTGATGGGGTTCCGTCCTTTTTTTTCGAATCCTTATATACATATAAGGAATTCACATTAAAATGATTGATTTTCAGAAGATAGGCTTTTAATAGTAATTCCCAAGAATTGACACTAAGAATTGCAAATGATTCTTCTCTGTAATTGAAATCTGGTTTGTTGTAGATTTCAATTGCAGACAACATACTACCGACAGATTTGTCGAGCAGACTTCTAAATAATGGATTTACTCTCATAGGCATATAGTTGTTATCATTCTTATCCACATTTTATTACTCTGCATACAGTTTATGCACATCATCCATCGTTATCAGTTCTCCGTGTCTCATATTTCGATAGATATTCACCCATTCTGTGCCAAGAGAAAACTGGTCTCCCAACTTGAAAGTCATCTTACCTTCTTCGATAGTTAGACCCTTAATCTCATAGTATCCATCAATCTTACCTCCTACCATCGGTAGCAGATACCTTGCTTCAAGAATATTCACTTTTGGAAGGGTTTCCATTATGTACTTCTTTGCAGTATGATTCTGGAACGATTTGTAGTCAGCATCTGACACACGCACTGAAACTGTATATACATTTTTGCTCTCTACCGACTTTGGTTTAGTGTCGGTGTAATACAAACCACGTTGGGGAACACTATCTTGCAGTTGTTCAATAATACTTTCGTCCAACAATACCTTTCGTAGATGGTTTTCAAGCAGGACACCACTATCGTCATTCGGCAGTAACGGATATGCACCAATATTGACTTCTTCAATCGACCTGAGATAATACGGAACATCATCACTCCCATTCCGAATGTCTTCCAGCATTTTGTGCTCGTCCATTCTGCCGGGAAACAGGATGTACCCACCGATAATCTCTTTTGAAAACCTCTGTTCCCCCTTCTTACCATAATAGATGGCATCTCTATAATGGTGCATTGCATCCAATGTTTCGGCAACTGGTTCATCGACCACTGTACTTACTTGCTCGTCATCATCACCTCTTACTCGGTACTTGGCATCGTATAGGTATGTCAATGTAATATCTCGTTCGTGTTTGTGGATGTGCATCACAATGTCCGGTTTCTGTTCGGTAGTCGCCGACCTCATATCGTCCTCACGGGACTTTCTGCTGAACGAGTATTGATATCCAATTTCCACCAAGTCCTCGTTCTGTGGATTTACGTATGTGATGTTTCCCGAGAGAGAACCGCCGTCAAATAGGTCAAAAGCATTGTGTGTGTCTTCGTGAATGTATTTCTGGATGTGCTCCTTGTTCTGTGGGTCAATCCCGAGAACCTTACAGACAAGTCTCTTTACTTTCAAGAAACACCAAAGTTCATAGAGTTTCCAAATAGGTTGGACACCGACAGATGTGTCTCCTTGAATCAGGTCGAGACCATTCTGCAACATAATCCAGTACCGATATACCTGTGAGTATCCACTTCTCTGTTGCAGCACCATACTTTGTTGTCGGAATCCGTCAAACAAACCGATACCCCTGAAAAACGAGTTGTGTTTCAGAACTTCGAGTTCTGATTGTTTGTCCTTCAACAGTTGAATTTCATTCTCGGATGTTCCTTCGGAAAGTCGTTTTACCAAAAGAGCCAACCTTTCCGTTATTCTTTCCAACGTGTATTTTACAAACCTGTTCTCCCTTGTGTCAAGAGTCGATTCTACCCGTTGGGTTCGATAATAGGTGTGCAGAGCTTTCTGTTCGTCATTCAATCGGTCATTCACGAACCTCTCTGCAATCATTGGATTCCATTCCTTGATACGTTCAGCACGGCGATATTCTTCCAACTCTTGCACTTTGTTATGGGGTTGATGCAGGATGAACCGCACTGCTTGAATGTAGTTGTCTACAATCTGTTTGAATACCGACAACCAAATCAGTTCGTTGTTTGCCTCCCGACCCATTTCAAATTGCTGGAACGTCAGTGTCAGATATCGGAACACCAAGTCTCCATACTCCTGCCGTATTTGTTGTATGATGATGTCCAAGTCGTGTTTTGTGTCCAGTTTCGGTGACAGGACATCAAACTCCACTTTGTGTCGGATGTGCTTGCCTACAATATTCTTGTATGCAAATTCCAAGGCAAAGTGTCCTGGTTGATTAAGGAAATCAATGTTGCCATTAATAAGGTATTCCCCAGATGCCAGATGGACACAGTTGAACATCTGCTCCACCTCTTTGTTCGGGTGGATGATATGTGGTTCTTCTTGTGCATCAAAGAATGTCAGAGATAGGGTATATTTGTGGTCCTCGAAGAACACCGGACGTGCCGATGCCCATTCGGATTTATCGACCTTCTCCAATTGGTGTGTGTCTGCATTCCATACCTTCAACACACCCTCCTCGTGCATACCATAACTGCAATAGTGTTCAGGAAGGAGTTGTCGTGCTCTCACCTTGAACTTTCGCCACGATGTCTCAATATCGGTACTGCTTACCTGAAACGTGTAGGCACCCTCGTATTCGTATTGCAACAGTTCCATTGTCTCCGATTAGAAGAAGTTTGTGTAATATCCACTCAACTTGCCATCCATCTCGTCAAGTTTCTTGATTACCTTGTCGTAGATTTCGGTAACAGTTTCGTCTGATGGTTTGAAATGGGTCTCCACAAAGGATTTCATATCTTTCAAGACATTACTCTTGCCACCTTTGGTTTCGAGTTGTTTCTGTTCTCCTTGAATACGGGGCAGCACTTTCTCCATCAGTATGACAAGTGTCGCTTCTCCAATCAACGACTCAATGTCATCGGGGAAACCAGCATTTTCAATCAGGACGCTCAAATAAAGAACCAATTCGTTTTGCACACGATAACTTACTCGGAATGGAGTGCCCTTCAAGATACCGTTGATGCTATCCTCACTTGCTGTACCATCTGAATTGCCAAGCAATTCGGGTATTCTTGCTTTTATTGTGTCTGCATACTTTGCAAAACTGTCATCCTCCAACACCTCGTATGCTCTCACAAATTCCGACTTGAAAGCAGACAGGGGTAACAGTTTATCTTTATCTCGATATTCCAGAACGGCTCTACTCCCAGCAGAGAACATCTCGTCCATCTTTCCTCCATTCATCTCAATGGTAAAGGCACGGTCGATGACCTTTCGAGAGAACTGATGTGTGGTATCGTCCATATTGACGGTTCCAATAACGAAAAGGTTGTCTGGTAGGTGCAATCCGTAATTTTTCAGATATGCAATAATGTTAGCATCGTCAGGAGAATACAACAGTTTTGTATCGTACTCATCACCATCAAGCATATAACCCGTGGTCTGCTTGGGAACCCTTTCGTTCAGGGAACAGTTGCTGAATTTGTCTTTTGTCAGCAATGGTTCTGTAAGGATTTTTACTCCTTCTTCATCAATTGTCCTTTTTCTTGTCTCCAATACGCTCAAATACTCTGCAAAATATTGTTCCACCGGTGCCAAGTTCATTTCATCAAGACAGAGGAAGAATGGGGTATTTGGATTAGTCAGTGCTTTGTATGTAAATCTAATGAAATCTGTAAGTTCGTAACGTCCGGACAAGGCACTGTAATAACCGAGCAGTTCAGTAGAATCGTGCCAGTTAGGTTTTACCTCAACAAGACAATAATTGCCTGGAGTCGTGCTGTCCTCTTCTCTCAACTCTTCGGGACACGACATAAATGCCAACTCCTGAACCTTCTGACTTTTGCCTGTCCCTGATATGCCAGCAAGAAGGAGGAAAGGTTTGGTCCGGAGAGCGGAAAGCATGGGACTATATTGAGATTTAAGAATTAAGACATCAATTGGGGTATGGCTTGTTATATCACCCGACTTTTTGATGGTTGTCCCCAATTCAAATTCAGCTACTTTTCTTCTTATTGTTTCTACACAATCATCTTTGATGCCAAATCCTTTTGCATCTTTCTCAATATATGAAAGATTGTCAAATACAAGGTTGAAACGAGTCTCATTAGCAATCTTATAACGTTCCATTGCACTTTTCTGAAAACCTGCATCATCTCTGAATCTTAAGATAGATTCGACTGACTGAAAGAATTGACTCCATTCATCACACGTACTGACAAACAACTTAAATTCGTTATTTTGGATTGTATAGTTGCCTGTTACATCTCCTAACGTAAGCAGTACTTTTAGCGTGTACATAATAGGATTAATGTCCTTGTCATTTACAACAATTTTCATCATTTCTAATTGTCTGTTTATTATTTCTTGATATTTTGATACTTCTTGGAAATTATTATTGCATAATCGTTTAACTGTTTGATATACTTCTGTTAAGTTATTGGCACTGTATGCAACTTTTGATTTTGACGTGACGGGGGTCATTAACCCATAAAACTCACAATTTTTCAGTGCTCTATGAGGAGAATTGGAAATGTAATCACTAAAAGGACTAGTTGTTTTTACCCTATCAAAGAATGTCTGGAATGGTTCCGAATCGTCATCATTCCACATCTCCAAAATTCTTGCCATCATCGCTAAATCTCGAAAATTGCAATTCTGTTTGGTGATGTACCACACACTACCACCATAATCTCCTTTCAAAAACTGAAGTTTATTATCGCTTAACCTACTCATTGTTTTTAAGTATTATCTTTACAACATTTGCCAAGAAAAAAGACAGTTTGGGTGGTACGGCATTTCCTATTTGCTTGCACACCACTGTTTTGTTTCCTATAAATTCAAAGTCATCTGGGAAAGATTGTATTCTTGCAGCCTCACGTGGTGTTAAGGTTCTGTTGTCTTCTGGATGAATAAACCTACCTCCTGCAGGAGTATCAAATCTTGTCGTAATTGTCATTGTCGGTTGGTCCCAACACAATCTTCCGTATGCCCCACTATGTACAGAATGTATTTCTTCATTAAGAGCTTGCCAGTTTTGCCCCGATTCAATGCTTTGCATTCGACTTATTGCCAAATTATTGTGTTTGGAAGCAATATGATTCGTGATAATGCCGGAAGGATTTCTCAGAGAAGCCTGATATTCAGTTTTACATTCAAGCAGTTTTGCATTACCGTTAGAAGAAGGAGCAGGAATGTCCGAAATAGCATCTTTAAGTGTTATCGGATTGAAGAAATGTGGTTCCACTTTAAGGATTTCTTTTTTTGCAAGAGAAAACACCTTATCTATGTCAAAATCATTGTTAAGAACCCCAATAACCACCACCCTTTCTCTTCTTTGTGGAATGCCATATTCTACAGCCTTGCACACTTTATAATGAAGATGGTACTTATCTCCATTAAAGTTGTCAGAATCTCCAAATGAATCAACGATTTCTTTGAAAATTGCACCTTTGTCTTTGGATAGAATACCCTTTACGTTCTCCAACAAAAACACTTTAGGTCTTACTATTTTGACAACTTCAACATAATGACGAAAGAGAAAATTTCGAGGGTCATTAATAAATGTTTTTGTTCCCCTGATACGTTCTCCTGCCATAGAAAACCCTTGGCAAGGAGGTCCTCCAATAATAACATCTGCTTCTCCATTGGAAAAATGGTCTGTGTCAGCAATTTTTCCGATGTCATCAGCAAACATTATTGTCCCTCTATGGTTATATGAATAGGACGCAGCAATATCCTTGTCAAATTCGACAGCTTTTGTTATTTTGTATCCAGCACGTTCAAATCCGACAGAGAAACCACCACATCCGGCAAATAAATCAATTACATTTACATTACGCCCCATTGCTTAATCTGTATTTAAGTCCAAAGTTCTTCACGTAATTGAGCTGTGTTTCTGATAAATGATACACTGCTGCCAATTCTTCGTCTATCTCATCAATAATATCCTTGCACTCCTTATGTTTATATTCGTATTCCACTTGTGCTGTTCCGACATAGACCTTAGTTTTTTCTAGTTTATCTTCAAGTCTCACCATAAGGTTTTCCCAAACAGGGAACTTGCTTATTTTTGAAGGAATTTTAATAAAAGATATTTCTTTATTTGTAATATGCCAACCATCTGATATTATTATCCAAAGTAGAAAGAATAAGCTTGAATTGATTAGGCAAAACACAAAGGGAAGTACATCTTTCGGAACTTTATATTTAGTATAGCTGTTCGAGTTCATATCTTTCGTGAATGCTTTCATCCAAAAACAACCTCGTTGATTCACATAAAGACAACCAGAACTTTCACGGTCTTTATATGACAAAAGGTCTATCCCTTCAAGTTTTAAGAACTTCTTATATAGATTCACTTCATTCTGATTACCTACTTTTGGCCAAAATGCTTTGTTATCAGTAGGGGTGGGTACTATACTTATATTATCAAATAATGTTTTTCGCTCTGACTGATACCAATATTGATACGATGAACTAAAAACACCTTTGATTTTAGATGTCTTTTGGGCAATAATTATAGAGAGTTTTTGATGAACACACGAAAACAAACTGTCTGGTCTATCGGCAAAATTCATTATTATTTGTTTCTCCGATTTGTTTGAAATATATTCTCTAATCTTTGACATCCTAATTGTAGAAATGTAAGATAGAGGGATTACAAAAGCCATTATACCATCTGTTGCTAATGTGTCAATTGAATGATGCAGAACGTCTGCATAAACATTCCCATATCCTAATTGTGGGGTTCCATTGAAATTTCGGTATTCTACATATGGAGGATTTCCGATAACAATATCTTTACTTCCAAACGTAAATTTGTTATATACAACTGCATCTATGTTTGTGAAATTACGATTCAGACTATCTGCTATTACATTGACAGAAAGAACACCTTCAAAAGAATCAATGAGCAGAAAGAATAACCGTAACTTTGTTATCTCCGTAGATTGAATGTCAATATCGTTTCCGAATATAGAATCCGCCAAGGTTTCATATTTCAGACCTTTCAATTGCTTGATTAGGCGTATCTTTATCGATAGCACACTTAACAAGAATTCTCCTGCCCCACAAGTCGGGTCTAAAGTCGTTGCTCTTACAATTCGTTCCTTTTGGCAGATACTTAAATTGTCAATTTTCTTTAATGCTTTTTTTAACCCATACACACTCCGTTCCGCTGATGAAACATAGTGTAGAAGAGTGTTTGCTGCCAAAAAATCGGTTACATCTGAATCGGTATAGTAGACTCCATCTTTCTTTTGACGAGACTCCTTCTCGTTGATTTTTGATAGTGATTCTTGAAGGTTGTCCGCTGGACTTACCGTGGGATGTCCAACAGTGTCGATTATTTGTGGTAGATTATAGTATTGTACATTGGCAAATAATAGTTTTTTTACTGCCAACAGAATATTGTTTGCATAATCCAAGTCGTCCCCATACCGATTCAGAACGTGTCCAACGATTACTTGTGATATGTTTTCCCTAAGTATCATAGATTGTCTTAATCGCTGGTTCATAACTCTCTATTATCTATCAGCAAGTCTTTAATGCTAACATTTAATAGTTTCGCTATTTTGTCCAATGTCTTTACGTCTGGTTGAATAGTATTCTGACACCACTTACTAACCGTGCAAGTTGATTTTCCTAGTTGCTCCGCCAACCATTTCCCAGTCTTATCTTGTTCAACTAAGACTACTTTTAGTCGATTTAGATTTGCCATACCATTTTAATTTATTCAATTATTATGCCAATTTATTATATAACGATGGTATTGCACTTTTATTCTAGTACACTTCAATTTTTTTAGAGAACCAGCACCCATCTCCAATGATACGATGGTCTCTTATCTTGTTTCGAAATGGATTTTTTCGTTTTCGAACGAACTTTTCTATAGCTAAATAAGGCTAAATGAATGCATTACCCACAATGCCATCCCATTTTTTCGTTATTACCATTGTAATAACGAAGTATAGAAATTATGGAAAAAAGAACAGAACAAGAATGGAGAGCACTTTT
>Ga0116161_1002404_pt1 | contig 17890 bp, 16 predicted proteins | sample AD_JPNAS3_MetaG_FD_89877 | JGI IMG/M metagenome (GOLD analysis project Ga0116161, IMG submission 89877) | Active sludge microbial communities of municipal wastewater-treating anaerobic digesters from Japan - AD_JPNAS3_MetaG | ecosystem: Engineered > Bioreactor > Anaerobic > Digestate | place... | reverse complement strand
ATCGCGCACAAACTTGGGTTCATGCCGGTTTTAAACGAATGAGAACCCTATCATGAAGGCACGAGAAGAAAAAGACGGCCTGGTCATCAACGGTGTGATCCGTATCAGCGGGTATTCCAGCATCCTGTTCGTGGTGCTCATTCTTTTCTTCTTGCTGCGTGAAGGTTTACCGGCATTAACCAATATCCCGCTCCGCTCTCTCTTCAGCATTCGTTGGTACCCGATTGAAGGTTACTACGGAATCCTGCCGTTAATCTTCGGCAGCCTGCTGATCACCCTCGCCTCCACCCTTATCGCGTTGCCCTTTGGCATTGGCACCGCAGTATATCTCTCAGAAGTCGCTCCGCCCTGGCTGCGTGACCTTTTAAAGCCCATCGTTGAAATCCTTGCCGGCATCCCCTCGGTGGTGCTCGGGTTCATCGGGATCTTGGTTTTTGCGCCTTTGTTTCGAAAAATGCTGAATATTCCCACCGGGCTGACCGCGTTCACAGGTGCCATTTTGCTGGCATTTATTTCCATTCCGACCATCGTCTCTGTGGCCGAAGACGCGCTCAACACTGTGCCCCATTCCTACCGCCAGGCATCCCTGGCGCTCGGAGCCACGCAGTGGCAAACCATCTGGGATGTGACCCTGCCCGCGGCGAAAACCGGCGTGTTAACCGCTGTGATGCTGGGTGTCGGGCGCTCGCTGGGTGAGACCATGGCGGTGATGATGGTCACCGGTAACGCTCCGCTCATGCCCTTGCATTTAAACTCGCTTTTCAGGCCGGTGCGCACCATGACCGCCACCATCGCTTCAGAAATGGGTGAAGTTGCCTCAGGCAGCCTTCATTACCAGGTGTTGTTCTTTATCGGTATCACTTTGTTCCTTCTCTCGCTCGTTATCAATATCACCGCCAGCCTGGTAAGCACCAAAGCCCGTCAACGCTCTGAGAGGTTGTTATCCTGATGAAAGCAGCCCACCTCGCCCGCGCGAAGATGGCGCAAACCATCGGGTTCCACCTGCTGCGGCTGGTCACACTCATCACCATCATTCCCATCATCGGACTGGTGGTTTATATAGTGGTCAAGGGTGCGCCAGCCATCAGCTGGGAATTCCTCACAGCTGCGCCGTCGAACGGTATGCGGGAAGGAGGGATTTTTCCCGCCATCGTGGGTACGCTTTATCTCACGCTGGGTACTGCGCTCTTTTCAGTGCCCATCGGTGTGCTGGCAGGCATCTACCTGGCAGAATACGCCCAGGAGACAGCGTTCACCCGCATCATCCGCATCGCCATCATCAACCTGGCGGGCATCCCATCCGTGGTTTACGGGCTCTTCGGGTTGGGATTATTCGTGTTGTTCCTTCATTTGGGCACCAGCATCCTGGCTGCGTCATTGACCCTTTCCATCATGACACTGCCGGTCATCATCAGCACCACTGAAGGAGCGCTGCGCAGCGTGCCCAACTCATTCCGGGTGGTCTCCACCTCGCTGGGCGCAACGCGCTGGCAGACCATCCGCCGTATTACGCTGCCGCAAGCCTTGCCCGGGATCATCACCGGCATCATTCTTGGGCTGGAACGCTCTGCCGGTGAAACCGCGCCAATTCTTTTCACTGGCGCCACCTTCTTCTTACCGCAACTACCGCGCTCGCCGTTAGACGCCACCATGGCGCTGCCGTATCACATTTTCGTAATCTCCACCCAGATTCCCGGCATGCCCATCCAGATCCAATACGGAACCGTGCTGGTGTTGCTGGTGTTCGTGCTGGGAATGAACCTCATTGCCACCTTGATCCGTTCTCGCGCGCGGGCAAAACGCCAATGGTGACCCGATGAAAGCGTTACAGGTACAAAACCTTTCAGTGCGATATTCAGATAATAATGAGAGCCTGAAGAACGTTTCGATGGAAATCGAATCACGGGCCATCACCGTGCTCTTCGGTCCTGCTGGCGGCGGTAAATCCACCTTCCTGCGCACCTTGAACCGTCTGAATGACCTGGCGGATGTGAAGGAGATAAAAGGCCGGGTGCTTTTTCACCAGCGCAACATCCTTGACCCTGAGGAGGATGTCATCACCTTGCGGCGAAAAATCGGTATGGTTTTTTCTCGCCCGGTTCCCCTGCCTTTGTCCATCTTTGATAACGTGGCGTATGGGCTGGTGATGGCTGGCGAACACAATCAAGCCAGGCTGGGCGAAAAAGTAGAAAAAGCCTTGAAACAGGCATTCCTGTGGAACGAAGTGCACGACCGCCTGAACCAATCCGCCTTCAGCCTTTCCGGCGGTCAACAGCAGCGGATGTGCCTGGCACGTGTGCTCGCGCTTGAACCTGAAGTCATCCTGCTGGACGAACCAACTTCCGCGCTTGATCCGATCGTCACCTCATCCATAGAAGACATGCTGCGGGAATTAAAAAAGGAGTACACCATCCTCATCGCCCCGCACAGCGTGCAGCAGGCCGCGCGCCTGGCCGATTACGCTGCCTTCTTCTTGATGGGTGAGCTGATTGAATATGGCAGCGGCATCGAAATCTTCCAGGTGCCCAAAGATCAGCGCACGTCCGATTATATTACCGGCAGGTTTGGATAAAACACAACGACCCTTCTAAAAGAAGGGTCGCTGAGTGTGTAAGCAGGGTTACTTTCTCTCTTTGATCAGCTTCTGCGCCATCAACGCGCCGTCACGGATGGGTTCGTACCCGGTGCAGCGGCAAAGGTGCTTGCTGAGCGCGTTCTCGATTTCACTCTGAGCGGCATCTGGTTTTTCTTCCAACAACCCGTACAGTTCCATTACAATGCCGGGCGTGCAAAAGCCGCATTGAATGGCGCCGGATTCGGAAATTGCCTTCTGAATAGGATGCAACTCAGTGCCCTTGGCCAACCCTTCCACGGTGAGCACGTCCGCGCCAGCGAGCTTCTTGATCGGCATATTGCAGCTTTTGGTAGCCTTGCCATTCACCACAATGGTGCAGGTGCCGCAAACCGAATTATCGCAACCACGCTTGGTGCCGGTCAAGTTCAACACATCTCGGATCACATCAATGACCAGCATCTCAGGGTCAACTTCAACCTTGGTCAATTTCCCATTAATAGTAAAAGTGATTTTTTCTGCCATTATTTCACCTCCTGCCTGGCTTCCAGGGCTTTTTTCATCACATCCGGTGTGATGGGAATCTCAAAGAAATCAATACCCACCGCGTCACGGATGGCGTTCATGATAGCCGGCGCCGGTCCAATGACCGAGTGTTCGCCAACCCCGCGCGCGCCAAACGGGCCAACGGCATCGGGCGTTTCGATGAATTCGATATCCATCGGGATGGCTTCTTTGTAAGTGGGAATATGGTACTTGAACAACTGCGGGTTGTTGATCTTACCGTCTTCGCTGATGTCCAGTTTTTCGTATAAGGCCGCCCCTACCGCCATGGTCACCCCGCCCATGACCGAACCGCGGATCTGCTTGGGGTTGATGATTTGACCAACGTCGAACACCGAGGTGAACTTATCCACAATGATCTTGCCAGTTTTCTTCTCAATACGGATTTCCGCTGCCGTAGCGCCGAAGGTGTAATTCACACCCAGGCTGCCCTGCCCGTTTTCGTCTGGGTTGGCGTAGCGCGGCAGGCGCGCGTCAGAAACGGCGTGCGCATATTCGCCAATGGTGATGCCATCTGAAGTAATATAGCCGCGGCTTAGGTCTGCCACCGCCACACGGATATCCGGGTCATTGCGCAGGTAAACGTAATCACCATCATATTCCAGGTAATCCACATCTGTCTTGAGTACCTGTGCCGCAGTGTTCTTCAACACCGCGATCAGCTTGTCCGCCGCGCGCACGATAGCGCGCCCACCCTGGGTGGTGAACATTGAGCCAATGGTCTGCCATTCATACGGTGAATACTGCGTATCGATCTCGGTGTACACCCTCACCCGCTCCGGGGCGATCTTCAATGCTTCGGCTGTCACCTGTTGAACGACAGTGCGCAGCCCCTGCCCTACTTCAGCGCCGCCCATGCTCACACTGATCGAACCATCGATATTCATCTTCATATAACAGCTTTTTGTGGAAAACGGCGCGCCCTTGGGGCTCTTCATCACCGCCGCGAACCCGCGGCCGTAGTAATAATTTTCATCTTCGGCTGGTTTCGGTTTGGAGAAGACCTTTTCTTTGACCATGTTGGAACAGGTCATCAGGTCTCCGTGGCTCTTCCACATCTTTTCGCCCAGCGCATTTACCTTGCCTTCGACAAGATAGTTCATCTCTCGCAGCTTGATCGGGTCCATGTTCAGCTTGCGCGCCAGCAGGTCCATCATGCGCTCGGTGGCAATCTGGGCTTCCTGGTGACCATAACCACGGTAAGCGCCAACAGGCGGGGTATTGGTGTAAACCGTGTAACCCGTCAGGTCGCAGTGCTCGAATTCGTATGGTCCGGCTGAGTTGTGCGTGGCAGCGATAGTGATATTGACCGCCGTATCCGCGTACGCGCCGCCCGTGTGCAGCACCTCGTTTTGGATGGCCACAAGCTTGCCATCTTTACGCGCGCCAATCTTCATGCGCGAACGAATACCATGAGCCACGAGCGTGGAGGTGAAATCTTCCTTGCGTGAAGCCACCCATTTAACCGGATGACCTGGCACAAAGCTGGCAATCCAGGCGACGGTTTGCTCAACAGTGATATCAGATTTATATCCAAAACAGCCGCCAATATCGGGGATGCGCACGCGCACATCTGAAACTGGAACACCATAAGAGTGCGCCAGATCATCACGAATGATGAAGGGGCAAATGGAGGAAGACCAGACTTCAATGGTCTTATCCTCTTTGAACCACACAATCGAACCATGCGGTTCGATAGCCGCGCATGAGCCCAGCGGGTAATTGAATTCACCCTCGACAATGACATCGGCGTCTTTGAAACCATCGACCCCTTTGCCTTTCTTAAGGTGATAGGTATGGGCGATGTTGGTGCCAGGTGTGGGCTTTAGCGTGGGCAGGTGCCAGTACTCGCCGTTTTCTTCATGAACAAGCGCTGCGCCGGGTTTCATCGCGTCACGCGCATCAATATACACTGGCAAAGGTTTGTACTCCACCTTGATCTTTTCCAACGCCGCCTCAGCCTGCGCCAACGTTTCAGCGATCACCGCCGCTACCGGCTCACCGATGTAGCGCACCTTCTTCACCGCCATAGGCACCAGGTCTTTGAAATTATCCCCATAGTGATAGTGGCAGTTTTCTCCTGTGACCACTTTCACCACACCCGGCATCTTTTCCGCTTCAGTCTTATCAATACGGACAATTTCGGCGTGTGCGTACTCAGGGCGCAGGATGGCCGCGTGCAGCATGCCCGGGATGCGAATATCATCCAGGTAAACCGCTTTGCCGGTCACCTTGCTGATCGCGTCCGGTCGGTTGTAACTCTTTCCCAGGTATTTAAATTTCATTCCTTGCTCCTTTCACAATAAATAATCAGTCGGGTGGTTTGGGAAATAACCACCTCTGCGGGTCTTTGACTCCTTAATGGTAACCAATTATGCATCAGGAATCAAGGCGAATAGGATATAAGTCATGAATTTCAGGAAACTTCGCTTAATCAATCCTGTCCACCAATCAAAACAGTGGGGCACCAGTCTGACATGGAAGAAATAAGACGTTTTTTCTGTATTTATTGAGCCTGCCTTTCTGCCATCTACCGCAGCGTTGGAAAAAATGGGTCTGGAGAAGAAGGGCGTGGCAATTAACGCACAAACACCGCCGTCAGCGCCAGGTCTCCCGTCAGCGTGATCTCCTGACTCTGCGCTGTTGAGTCTCCCCCCTTCAACCCCTCCCAGTGAGAGAAACGATAGCCTTCAGCCGGCACAGCGGTGATCGTAAACGGCACCCCCTGGAAATAGACTCCCGCCCAGTTAGAAGGGTCTTCAATTCCAACCATGCCTTCTCGGATTTCCAGCCTGTTGACCGTGACGTACCCCTTGCCCGGGTCTGTTCTGATTCTCAGTTCCGCGCTCCCCGCCAAATCAAAATAATCCGCTATCTGCTGCCGGAGTTCTTCGGGTCGCGCCCTGGCGAATTCTCTGATCTCCTCCACGTTTGCCCGCCAGCCCGCCAGCGATCCCCCTGGCATCCCCCACCGCAAAATATGCTCTTCCATCTCCGGTTCATATACCCGCTGCACTTCATCGATCGTCGCCAACACAACCTCTGTCTTGAAATTCGTGTTCAACAGGTCTGCAAGCCGATTGATGAATGACCTTCTGAACTCCTCGTTTTGCAGCAACGAACGGAACAAATAAGTTCCCTGAGAACCTTCTGCGGTCACGTTCTCCATTGAGTTGAAGTATCGGTCTTTAAAGCCCGAGTCCATATCGATGACCATCCAGCGCCATTTCCCGTCGTGCCCATACATCTCGCCGCTCTCGGGTAATGCGCAATCTACTTTTTTCCTCCAGTACCAAATATTGTTTCCAAGCCAATCCACTTTGTTGGGATAAATTTGTGATATGTTATAGTCAATGTAGTTCTCCATATCCATCAGCTCGCTCATCGCCGCGTAAGCCTGCGCGTCAGCGAGCGTGCTGACGGTGCGAAAGCCGTTCGTGTCATAATGCTCGTCTATCAGCCTGAGCATATCCGTGTACAGGTTCTCATCACCCGGGTCCCCCAGATATAATTCTGATTCACTGCCTACAAGCACCACCACATCCCCAGGCGGTATGTGATAATAATTCTGGAAATATCCCGCGTCATACCGGCTGCGGAGGTTATGAATGCCCCAGTATTCACCATTCAGAAACACGATGACCGGGTAGTTCCCCTGTATATCCAGCTGAAGGTTCTCCAGCAGCGACTGTCCGATGATGTCCGCGATCATGGTATCTTCCATGTCTCCCGCTCCCCCGGTGCGCAGGATCAGCGTCTCAAACTTATCCACTTCCAGCCGATTTAAACGCTCGTTCAAGCCAGGAAAGAAATCAAACTGCAGGGTGCTTTCACCGCTGTACTCTTCACGGGCGTACAACCTCAATGATTTTTGCGGGTACCCTCGCGAGGCGCGGCCGTGAATCCTGATACCAATCTCTTGCGCAAAGACCACCTCTCCTGACGGATCGAACAGTTCAACGAATGCCGGCCTTTCCCATTTCAAACCCCTCTGCGTGTAGTTCGCGGTATTATGCAATTGATTTGACGGGTGGTCATTTTGATAAAGCTCGCCCGGAACGTAGATCCCGTACCGGTCGTCAAACAACGTCACCGGCGCGACCGTCAGGCTGAGCACCGGCAGCGAGAACCGCTCTTTCACCCCCTCCTCCACGAAGTATGTGTGCGTGACCACCCCGCTCCTTCGCTGGTCTTCGCCTACTACCACCGCCCGCACCACCATCGCTTTGAACATGTTTTCCGGTGGTTTGTAGTCGTCTATTCTACTCGTTTCAATTTGCGACAGACGGTTGCGCCCCGCGCTCTTGTCATTTACCGTTATCGGCCCCGTGTATTCCCGCGTACTCCCCATTGCCATCCGTTTTTCATCGATCGCCGGTTCCGACCCATCGGTCGAGTAAAATATCTTCCCGCCTGCTTCTGGCGTTGTCAGTACCAGCGCAAACCCCTCCTCGTAAAATCCACTCTCATGTGAAAATTTTGGACCCGCCACTTCACTCGCGTAATTGGGTAAGTAGTAAGGATACCGATAGCTCACCTTTTCCCAATACCCCCTCAGCCCCAAGAACGGGTCCCCTTTTCCTTCCCCTATTTCATTTTCCAGTATGTTCACCGTGACCCTTTTACCAGCGCTCACATCATCCTGCAAGACCCCATGGCTCATCATTTCTACCAGTACCTCAATATTCCGTATGGATGTGTGCCGAATGTTCAAATACGTCAGCCTGTTCAGGTTAGTCAATATCGAAACCTGGTCTCCTATGGGCACATTTCTCAAAATGAGACTGTTGAGCATGGTCAGGTTCTTGAGCGGCGTGAGGTCCTGGATATCCTCGTTGCTGTGCAAATTTAGGTAGGTGAGCTGCTTCATTTCAGCCAGCGCAGTGATGTCTCTTACCCGGTTTTCTCTCAGGTTCAGTTTCTGCAACTTCTTCAATCCTTGCAGCGGAGTGAGGTTCTCGATTTGATTATCACTCAAATCCAGCACCCGCAGGTTCCTGATCCCCTCGATCCCTTCCAGCTCCCGAATTCCTCTACCGCTCAGATCCAACTCGATCAGCGTCAAGAGTTGATGCGTGTATAGCCGCCCTTCCGGCTTCCCTAAAGCTTCCCTCACCCCCTCCTCAAGTTTCGGATCGCTGAACACAATTTCGCGTTGTGCCTGCTGGTTGGCAAACAACAACACCAACGAAACAAGCACCAAACCCACCACATCAGCCAGCCCCCGCGCCCGCAGACGCCGTTTAACCACTACCTGGTATACCAGCAACCAAAACATCACCGCGGACAAAAATACCGTGACCGTATCTGTCAGCAGTCCCGCCATCAGCAACACCCGCCGTACCCGGTCCGCGTTCTTCCACGTGTTCGGGATCGTTACCGTTTTCTCAACCTCCCCCTCCTCCGCCTCAGCCAGCTCAACGCTCTGCCCCTCCCCATTGACCAGGATATCCACCGCCCCTTCTCCCGGCCCGGTCTGAAAACGTATCCTGACCTCCCCCTGAATATTGCTCGTGTAGCGCACCGAGCCGCTGTCCCCCTGCCCGGGGGAGAACCTCAGTTTCCCTTCCATCACCTGCCAACCACCCCCGTAGCTCAGATTTCTAAGATTGATTGGGGTAGGAATGTTCTTCGGCGGGTCCTGCCTGACCATCGACAGGATGGTGATCCCCTTTCCCGCCACTGCCAGCTCCTCTCCTTTCGCCCTGATCTCCAGCTCCATTCGCTTTGGAAAGGCCGGAAGGCTGTAGAACACCGCCATGATGACCACCGCTGTCACCAGGCTTAGCCCCCCGATTATTTTCAGCCTCTCTTTGCTTATCCCCTCCAATAACCTGTTCACCAGCGGAAGTATAAACAGCAGCCCCGCAAACACGATCCATAACCAATGAACACCCAGCGTTATCGCCTTTTCCCCACGCGACACCAGTAAGAAATGGGAGAAACGCACCACCAGGCTATAGGCAAAGCACAAGCCCGCTATCAATGTGGCACTAACAGGAACGAGGTTTTTGCTCTTCAAAATGCTCATCCGCTCTCTGCCGCTTCTTTTCCTTTTCCCTTACGCGCTCCACCCTGGCGTGACCAGCGCGGGGTACGCCACCATCATCCCCTGCACGTACTTGCTGTTCGCCATGATCATCAACCCGTTCTGCTGCACCAACCTGCGCAACCACCCCGGCTGCTGTTTGATGCACTTTATCTCCAATACGATCAGCCCCGGATGGTGCTCGTGAAAATGCGGTGCTTCAGGAAACAACGTTCGGCTGTGCGCGCTCTTCACCCGGTGATCAAAGGTGATGCGTATCTCCTCCCGCGCCCTCGATCGATATCCTTCCCGTCTGTATTCGGTCAGCAGCAGCGGGTTCAATCCCTTCAGATGAACATATCGCTCAAATTCTTCCATCACCTGGTTACGTATTTTCGGCCAGCGCTTCTGCCCTATGAACATCTCGTATTCCGCTCCGCTGATGAACGCGCCATATTTCTCCGTTATGGCGTTTTTTCGCACTTTCATCTCCGCCCGGATGGTCGTCCCCTGGCTAAGCTCCCTGCAATACGTGCGGAGGCGAAACTTGATGCGGTCACTGTTGCCATCTATCTTTTCATTAAACGCGTCTAATCCAAGCGAGTCATAATACACACTGCACACCAGGTACTTCTTCTCCGCCGCGCGCTCCGTGTACTCATCTATCTCCATGTACGCCCGAATCTGATTCCTCACCCGCAAATACTGCTCTACGGACAGCCGATACTTGTACTCGAACCGCCAGTTCTTTTCATCCAACCGCGCTGATGGCTTCATTCCCGTTTTCTCTCACCCTGCCCTTTACAGAGGAAGCGCCAGCTGCGGAGCCAGCACCGACACCTTGTTCACTCCGCTCATCTCCTTCATCTCTGCGACCATCCCTTCTACCGGCTGCTTCTCCCTCTTCGTGAACCTCAGCTCGTAGATTACTTCCCACTTCTCTCCATCTACATCAAACGACCTCGCCCGCTTTCCAGTCGTATATTTCTCCAGCACGTTTTCGATCTCTTCTTTCCTGTATTCTCCACTCCCGTTCACCACCAGTACAAAATCAGTGTTCGGCGAATGTCCATACCTGAAAAAGTACAGCGCCGCAACGATCACCGCCACGATCGGGGTCGTTACCCCAACCACCGCCCAGTTGTAGGTCCCCGCCCCCAACCCCACCGCGATCACCCAAAATAAAAATACCATGTCCCGCGTGTCTTTGATCGGCGTCCTGAACCGAATGATCGACAGGCTGCCTATCAGCCCAAGCGACAGCACCAAATCGCCACGTATATACAACATCACGATCGACACGATCGGCGCCAGCAATACCAGCGTCGCCATAAACGTGTGCTCATAGTTCAACCCTCGATGTGTCCATTTGTATATCCGCGATATCGCCAGCCCCATTACCGCCGCCAACAACACCGAGAACAATACATCCCCTATGTCTTGACCAGATATCAAAATCCGATCTAATAGCCCTGCCAACCTGTCGATGATCGTCATCCCTTTTTTCCTCCTTCCATACCCTTTCACTTCCCCCTAGTATAAACCACTTGCTTTTTTTCATGGCTCAATTCAGTCTCGCGCCCTGGGCGGTCACATCCAAACAATGGATGCTCCTCTCGATGCTATAATAACCTTATACTTCACACACAATGAGGAATGAAATGATTCTTGTTACAGGCGCGGGTGGGAAAACCGGCAGGGCTGTTATCCAGGCGCTCATATCGCGCGGGGCGGGTGTCCGCGGTATTGTCAATTCATATATAAACGCTCAAAAGATCACCGCCCTGGGCGCGGAAGCCGTCCTCGGAGACATGGGCTCGCTTGAGGATATGATAGGCGCTGCGGAGGGAGCAGCCGCCATTTATCACATCTCCCCGAACGTTCACGCGCGCGAATTGGAATTCGGTCAAACGGCGGTGGCAGCCGCGATCAAGGCTGGGGTTCCACGCTTCGTTTTTCACTCTTTATGCCACCCGCAAATCGAATCGCTACCCAACCATTGGTTGAAATTACGCGTGGAAGAAAAGATTAAGGAATCGGGGCTCAACTTTACCATCTTCCAGCCAACGCCATATATGCAAAATGTACTGGGGCAGCGGCAGAACATCCTTGAAAGAGGCGTGTATGAAATTCCGTATCAGCCTTCCACTCTGCTGGGCATGGTGGATCTGGACGATGTCGCTGAGGTGGCTGCGCGGGTGCTTCTCACCCCGAAAACCTACGACTGGGCAACTTACGAGCTCGCCGGGCCAGAAATCCTTTCTCAAACTGAAGTTTTGCATATCATCCGGCTCGTCACCGGTAAGGAGATTGCTCTGAAGGTGATTTCACGCGAAGATTGGTGCGCGCGGGCGGCAAGCACGGGCATGCCGCAATACGCCGTCAGCATTTTTTATCGCATGTTCGAATTCATGGAATCCAGCGGTTTTTGGGGCAACCCCGGAGTTTTGGAATGGCTGCTGGAGCGGAAAGCGCGCCGCTTTGAAGCCTGGTTCCGCGCTGTGGGTAACTGGTCGTAATTTCGCCTGTGCTTTTCTCCAGGAGTGACCTCGAAAAAGTTATATATATTCACGGTCCATCCCCACGCGTGTGGGGAATACGGTGTCGCCGCCAGTCAACTGTTTGATCAGGGCGGTCCATCCCCACGCGTGTGGGGAATACACCTATGTACTGCATGATGCCATTCTTCTTAGCGGTCCATCCCCACGCGTGTGGGGAATACGAGGAAGGAGGCGTGCACACCAACGTTGCGTCCGGTCCATCCCCACGCGTGTGGGGAATACTGGTTGTTTGGATCAGGCATCGCGCCGGCCTCCGGTCCATCCCCACGCGTGTGGGGAATACGTCTCCGCTTTCGTATTCTCTAAGACGACCCCGGTCCATCCCCACGCCTGTGGGGAATACGGTTGGACCAGCCCAGTCCTTATCTCTTACCGCGGTCCATCCCCACGCGTGTGGGGAATACGGAGGATGGAGCATGCCAGATAAAACGAAAAATGGTCCATCCCCACGCGTGTGGGGAATACTGGGGATTGGCGGTCGCACTTGCTTTACGCTGCGGTCCATCCCCACGCGTGTGGGGAATATTTCACTGTATCTGTATACCTGTACGACCATAACGGTCCATCCCCACGCGTGTGGCGAATACCTTGTAAAGCAGCCTGGCTGTGCGGTCCAGCTCGGTCCATCCCCACGCGTGTGGGGAATACGGCATCAACAAGTGGTTCTTTGACTCGAGCAGCGGTCCATCCCCACGCGTGTGGGGAATACGACGGGTGGCGTGAAATGGCGCGCGACATTACCGGTCCATCCCCACGCGTGTGGGGAATACGTCATGTGATCTCCTACTCAAGCATGGGGCTGCGGTCCATCCCCACGCGTGTGGGGAATACTTTGTTCTCACCACACTGCGCCCCTTATGTTCCGGTCCATCCCCACGCGTGTGGGGAATACGGCATGACGGGCGGGATAAGAGGTTAATATGGCGGTCCATCCCCACGCGTGTGGGGAATACTACGTGTTCTACGGCGGGCGCGGGTCAACCAAGGGTCCATCCCCACGCGTGTGGGGAATACGCCGCTCCGGCCACAGAAACACCCACAGCCAACGGTCCATTCCCACGCGTGTGGGGAATACGTCCTGAACATCCTGGTAAGCCAATCGGTAACCGGTCCATCCCCACGCGTGTGGGGAATACTTTTTCCAGCGTGCGCGTCGCCTGCGCCACCTCGGTCCATCCCCACGCGTGTGGGGAATACTACACTATGGTTATGCAGGAGTTACCAGCAGTCGGTCCATCCCCACGCGTGTGGGGAATACCTTCTCCGTGTACGCCAGCGCTATCCACCTGTCGGTCCATCCCCACGCGTGTGGGGAATACGCACATATGCAACTATCGCAGACACACAAAAATCGGTCCATCCCCACGCGTGTGGGGAATACGATGGAGTTCAAAATATCATCTGTGCTGATGCCGGTCCATCCCCACGCGTGTGGGGAATACTTTGCCCGGATGTTGGACAGGTTGTACGACTGCGGTCCATCCCCACGCGTGTGGGGAATACGCTGATGGCCACTACGCTGGCATTCGGGATGGTGGTCCATCCCCACGCGTGTGGGGAATACGCGAGATGCAAGCGGACAAGGCATACGAGGCGCGGTCCATCCCCACGCGTGTGGGGAATACGCAACGGACGAGCGGAACCAAAACGAAATGTACGGTCCATCCCCACGCGTGTGGGGAATACGTTAGTGCGGTAGCTGCGCGTGTTCGCTACCTTGGTCCATCCCCACGCGTGTGGGGAATACCTCACCGCTTTCGCTGATGTCCACTACGCTGGCGGTCCATCCCCACGCGTGTGGGGAATACGAATGTTAATGCCAACTTCCAACAGAACTGGATGGTCCATCCCCACGCGTGTGGGGAATACTCCTGTCTCCTTTTTGAATATAACCTGGCCGTCGGTCCATCCCCACGCGTGTGGGGAATACATCACCCGGATCCAGCAACATATCGCCCCTGATGGTCCATCCCCACGCGTGTGGGGAATACCCTTCAGCTAAAAATTTTTAGCCACGTATTCGGATCAATTGCATTCCCTCGTTTTCTTCAATTTCTCGTTTCGTGTCGCCAGACATACGCATGGCGAAGTGTTGCTCGTTGTTGGTCGACCATATCTGCACCACACCTCCAGTTCCCTTTGCGTTGACACAGTTTTCCCACAACTGGTCACGCACCAGCGCTGACACATGCCCAATAAAGAGTCCTGTATGAGGTTCGATCAGCCAGCGGGTCAGTTTGCCCCGTAATGAAACAGGAACCTTTTCCAAAATCATCACCACCATCTATTCCTCCTGGTATACACCCCACAATGGTTCTGGCAGGGCTCTGTCCTCATCAGCAGGAAATTCACCATCAAATTGATCGGGGACTTGAAGCAGTTCGTCAATATCCGGAAGAATTCTTTCCAGTAATCTGACCTCTCGGAATTTTTCCCGGCAAGCCTGTCTGACGCGTTTTTCGACCTCCGTAGTGGATTGACTAACAATCTCAAAAGAAATCGGAACGCAATAATCGACCTTATAAAGGTCTGCGATATCAAAAACAAAGGATAATTGTTTGCCGGTATGAATAAACCCAATTGCTGTGGAGTAGCCGCCTGAAACGATCGCGGATTGGCACAATCCATTCATGAGCGCATTCGCGGCTGATAACGCCCGATTTACAGGGTCACTTCCCATCCAGTTACTCCGCTCATATCGCCTGCCACTCCACTCCACTCCGTACTTTTGGCTGGCTTCGGCATAGGCTTCTCGAACACGCACACCTTCTATTCCTCGTAATTGGGGCAAAGTTAGATCTGTCCCAATCGATTGCTTGAAACGGAACCGATACATCCTGGCAACGACCTCCATATGTTTTTGCGGATCGGATGCCATTTTTGCCTGGTGAAGCAGATGGTAACCTTTGCGGGTTTCACCACCTCCCTGTGCATAAAACTTCATGCCATCTTCACCCACCCAGTTGACCGCGCACCCGTTTTCCATCAACGTACGGATGGCAGCATGAGTAATACTCGTGCCGGGGCCTAATAACAGCAGGCATATATTCGCCACTGGAACCATCACCCGACCCTCTTTGTTCACATATTCGATTGCCTGATGTTTCTGATCAATTACGGCATGCTCAATGTACAAATAAGTCAGGCTATCCCGTAATTTTGGAAGTATACGTAAATTCTGCATGGTAAAAAAAACCCAATCGTACTCACGCGGTGAACCTTGCCAGCGTTAATAAGCCAAACCCATATGCCTTCGCAGGCCCAATACCCTCAATCATCCTTTCCGAAAGCAACTTAACGTTTAAGACCTGGAGTACCCCATTGAATTCAACAGCGTAGTGTGTCTGGCGGTTTTCATCCTTTGCCGGGTTCTTTGCAGAACGCATCAACCCCAGCTGGCGGGCCTGCGCCTGCATCACTATTGTCCCGGATCGTTCCATCTGCCGCTTCAACCACTCAAACTGCGCCTCCTCTTTAAACAAACCTAGGCGTTTTCTGTTCCTGGTGACCACCGGGTTGGCAACAAGCCTGAAATGATAATAACTTCTCGGCATCAGGTTTTCTAAGCGGAGTTCTTTGACAGCAGGGATTCCAGCCAGCACATCAAAATCCACGAAGGCATGCTGCCAATCAGGCTGGCAAGTTGATTGCGCCAAGATACGAAAGTTTCCATCATGCTCTTCAATGCGAAAAAGCAGGCGCGGTTCGTCGCGGTATGCCATACGCAGTCTCTGGTGCACACGGTAGCGATTGGCGATCCATCCCAGGGCAACTTTTGAGTTCTTGATCTCGTACAGCGCAAGGTACATTAATCCACCTCCTGAAGGGTGGCCGGTCTGATCCTGTGTTCGCGGGTGTAGCGCGGCAGGAAAATACGGTGCGAATTGGATAAGATTTCGTCCCTTCTCTGGGTTCCCTGTCCGGCATCTACCTCCACCACGACCCGCAAACGGTCATTCTCACCATCCAGTTTTCCTTGATATGGCCAGCGCTGAAGAGCGTCAAGAAGGTCGTCAAAATCCCCTTCCCCCTCGTATAAGTTTTTCGCTGGAACACACGAGCGTCTTCCCAGGTACACAGGCCATACTGGTTTTTGCACCGCTTTGGAAAGCCTCGCAATCAGCCCAGTTTCACCCTGTAACGCTATCAGATACGAGGCATCACAAAGGTAGGTTCGCCGCGAGAGAACCGTATCTTTCTTCACCTTTCCCTCTGCTGAAATCACGCCGCCAATGACCGTGTGAAAATCCGTCAGGAAATCTCCTTCGCGTTCACAACGCACACCCATGCGCAGCCCCCTGCTCAAATCCGCGAGGTCTTGATCTGCTGAAATACCGAGCGCGCATCCCAGCATCCCCACTACCCCAGATTTGGTAGGTTCAGTGGAGGTATCCCGTACACTCCAGCGCGCCCGTTCACCCCAGGCTTGAAGAGGTCCTTCAAGCCTCAAGAACAGGGTATTGGCCATTTCATACCTCCCGCGGCAGGCAAGCCTTTAGCCAGTTTTTCAACTCATCCAGCGACTTAACTCGTTCCGACCTTGGAAATTCCTCCCCATCCAGGTTCAGGCAGGCGCGTTTTGGGTGAAGATTGTAGGCTGCTGTTACTTTTTCAATGTATTTTTCCAGTTGGGCGATGGAATTTTGCATCAACGTTGCATCATGGCTGGCTTTTGCAGGTTTAAGGAAGGCATTGGCGTAACTGACCGGCAAATTGGCATCAGTGACTTCAACAAGTACGAGGTCGGGCAGGTTGAAAGCCGCAAAGGTGTTCTGTTTACCGGTTGGATGAGCTTTCACCACCGCGTCCAGTAAAGCCAGCACACCTTGTTCTGCTACTGCCATATCACCTCCTAGGTTGACCAACAGTTCCTCCCAGTGCACGTTCACATACTTGTAGTATGTCGAGCTGTTAAACTCAATATCCCCGATCATCCCGGCACCCGGTTCATCCGCCAGGTCGTCCACTGCCGTGAAGTAATCGAATTCCTGGTTGAGTGCGTTGGTCGAAATCGCATGCGCAACCTGTACCGCCGCGCTCACATCTTCAAATGCGTCCGACGTGGTCATTCGCCCGAACATGGCAATATCCACTGATCGGGGCAGGCTTGTCTTCAATCCCTTCGTGATCTTCTCAATATCCGCCTTTCCCCATTCTTTCGCCCCCATTTTTTTATAGGTCTCGAGCAACGCAGAAGCCATGGGTCTGATTTCGTTCTTTCCCAGGAACATCAATTGTTTTACCATATCCTCCTTCTCAGCAACCTCAGCATCGCCTTCGATTTCCCCTTCAACATCCTGGTTCTTCTTCTCAATTTTCCGACCCACACCAGATAACTTATCAACAATGAGTGACAGGTCTGGCTCATCTACCCCCTGCCGCTTCAGCTCTTCTTTTATTAAAAAGGGCAGTTTTCTGGTACGGATGCCCAGCAGGTCGTCTTGCGAAAAATTTTCTGCGAATGCTGTTGACCGGCGGATACTGCGTTTGATGCACTGACTGGAAATGCGCCCGCGCCTTACACCACCAAAAACAGCGTCTTTCGGAGCGCCAGTGTCATCACGGTTTAAATTAGATGGCGCATAGTTCTGCAAAATATGAAATTGAATTAACATGATTGTCTCCTTTTTTCACTTATTGACCAAAATACGAACGAGCCCAACGCTGCTGAATAAAGCGGTCCGGGTGCTCCCATTGGAGCACATCCTCCAATAACTGCAGCCAGTTCACCCGCACGCGGCAGGATTGAAGGAATTTTGCCGCCTGGCGCAGCCTGAAATGCAGCTGAACAAGGTCTGCATCCAGCAAGTTCTCAACCCGCCTGTCCAGTCCCTTGCTGTTCTTTGCAGATTGCGCCGTTCTCAGGTGGTCACCAAAATTCCCTTTGGTCGTGCCTTCAGCCAGAGGGAAAAGAGTGGCAACGAGAAAATAGGTTTCCTCCTGGTATTGCGGCACACCATAAGGCAGCAGGCTGTAAAATAAACCCAGTGCATCGCCTGCCGCTGCCAGCTCCTTACCGGCACTACGCTTGAGCCTTGCCCGGGAACCGCTGTCCAGATGTTCCAGGCGAGAGATAAAAATTTTTGTTCGAGGTACATCCTGGGTATCACTCATAATTCAACTCCTTTTTTCGCGCGGAAAGCAGGATATTGTGGCACAATCGCT
>Ga0116161_1002401_pt1 | contig 17901 bp, 14 predicted proteins | sample AD_JPNAS3_MetaG_FD_89877 | JGI IMG/M metagenome (GOLD analysis project Ga0116161, IMG submission 89877) | Active sludge microbial communities of municipal wastewater-treating anaerobic digesters from Japan - AD_JPNAS3_MetaG | ecosystem: Engineered > Bioreactor > Anaerobic > Digestate | place... | reverse complement strand
GCGTCACCAATACCGCCGAGGAACTCGCGGTGTTCGAGCAGGTGCTGGAGGATCTCAACGTCACGCCGCGCCTGATTGAGATTGAAGCGCGCTTTGTCGAAGTCTCCCAGAAGGACCTCAACTCCCTCGGGTTCGAGTGGCTGCTCAACAGCGACTTCAGCTTCGACGCGGGCGGATTCCTCAACAAAGCCCTCAGCCTCAAAGAGGTCAGCAACAAGCAGGTGCCGCTGCTGGATTCAGTGGGGATGCCCGTGTTTGACGCCGCGGGCAACCAGCTTTACGCGTATCAGCCGTATCAGGCGATCAACCAGACGATCCGCACCGACAACATTCCGGGATCGATTATCGGGTATGATGGAACCGGGCAGCCGATCCCGGCGCAGAATCTTGCCGCCGGACAGTACACGATGATGAATGCCGGCAACCACAACATGGGGATCAACGCGATCGACGGCAACACGTACGGGATCGGCAACCGTTATCTGAGCACGAGCGGCAACCCGATCGCGGGCGAGGGCAAGAGCATCAACGACCAGTTCATGCGGGTCAACGCCTTCCTGGGCAACGCGGACCTCTCGATGATTCTCCATATGCTGAGCCAGCGTTCGGACACGGATCTGCTCTCGGCCCCCAAGGTGGTCACCAAGTCCGGCCAGGAGGCGGTGATGAAGGTGGTGACCGAGTACATCTATCCGACCGAGTACGAGGTGCAGATCTCGCAGCAGAGTTCCTCGGGCAGCATCACGGCGGGCGGTTCGTCGGACCCGTTGGCGATCGTGGAGCCGCAGAACTTCGAGATGCGCGAGGTGGGCATCATCCTGCAGGTGGTGCCGGAGGTCTCGGCCGAGGGCCAGATGATCAACCTGATGCTCAATCCGCAGGTGGTCTCCGAACCGGTTTGGAAAAACTACGGCACCAAGGTGCCCAAGACGACGTACCGCGCGCCCACGGCTGAGGAGCGTATCCTGAACCCCACCGCCACGAGTATCGCGCAGACCGACTACATCGACCTGCCCATGGAGCAGCCTTTCTTCCACGTGCGTTCGGTGCAGACGCAGCTTTCGGTTTACAACGGCGCCACGGTGGTGATGGGCGGGCTGATCACCGAGTCCCGCAAGACGATGGAGGACAAGATTCCGTTCCTGGGCGACCTGCCGTATGTCGGCCGCCTTTTCCGCAGCCGCTCGGAAGAGTCGGACAAGCGGAATCTGCTGGTGTTTGTGACGGCCCGGCTTGTGGATCCCGCGGGTCGCGCGGTGCGCATGAGCGGCGAGTCGGCCCTGCTTTCGGGCGGTGGCGGCGCGGCGTCTCCGGTGTCGCAGCAGGGTGCGGAGGCGGCGGCGCAGCCGGCCGCCGCGGCGCCCCAGCCGCCGCAGGCGGAGCAGAATTAAGTAATCCCGCCGCGGCGCGTGCCGCCACTCTCCCCGGCCTGCCTGCGCGAGTGCGCGTGCGGACAGGGGAGGCGTCACTCTCTGTCGGCGTCAGATGAAAGAACCGCGCAGCAGGGTAAGGCGGTTCCCCCGAACCCGAAGTGGACAACGGACTTCGGTGAGGCGTCCCCACCGTAGGCGTCACGGGAGAGAGTGCCGCCCGCGGAACGGGAACGGGAACGGGCGGATGACGTTCAGCGGTTTTTGTCCTGTTCCGGGGGGGGCTCCGTCCCGTCCGGTTTCTGACGCGCTTCGCGTGTGTCATCGTATGTTCAAGCGGTTTGCCATAACCGGCGGGATCGCCTGCGGTAAAAGCCTCTTTTCCCGGGAACTGGAACGTTTGGGGGTGGAGGTCCGTGACGCCGACGAGGTGGTTCACGCACTGGAGGCTCCGGGCGGGGAGGCGGTTGCGGCGTTACGAAAAAAGCTGGGACCGGGAATTGTGGGAGCGGATGGCGGGATCGACCGCCGTGCGCTGGGTGAACGCGTGTTTCGGGATGATGAGACGCGTGCGGTCGTGAATGCGGTTTTGCATCCGCTGGTCCGGGAACGGTTGCTCGCTTGGGCCGACACGCCGGGGCCACGCCTGAAGGTCGCGGTGATCCCGCTCCTTTTCGAGGCGGGGTGGGAGAGGGATTGGGATGTCGTGATCTGCCTCGTCTGCTGTGAGGCGGTGCAGAGAGAACGGTTGATGCGCTCTCGGGGACTGACGGAAGAGGAGGCCCGCCTGCGCATCGCTGCGCAGTGGCCGGTAGCCGAGAAAGCCGCCCGGTCGCACTACGTGGTTTACAATGAGTCCGATGTTGCAGCGTTGGCGCGGGAAGCGGACCGGATCGTCCGCCTGCTCGCTGCCTCACGTATGGATCATGGCGGCACGTAACGAGTTGTTGACGCCCTTCCCCCTTTAGTATAGGGAGGGCAGAGGTGAGGATTGCGGGCTTTGCCCGCATGAGGAGAGAACCAATGAGTACAGAGCACGAGGCTTCCGAGCAGAACGTTTCGCAGAATTCGGGTGGCCAATCCGATGGCGCCGCGCAGGCCGCGCCGTCCCAACAAGCGGGAGGAGGGGGGGGGAAATGGACGCCGCGATTCACTCCGCGTCCGCCTTCTAGCGCACGGCCTTCTTCGAGCGGGCGCCGGGATGGCCGTAGTAGCCGCGGGGGCCGGGGCCGGGCACGGCCGCAGAAGCACTTGTCGCGCGGTGGTTCGGCCCGCCACTCGTCGAAATCGCAACACTTGCCCAAGGGGTTGCCTGCGGATTACGATCAGCCGGACATGCCTCCTAGTCCCGCGCCGCAGAACGGCGAAGGTGCGCCTGACACCGCGCATCCGACGGAGACGCTGCCGCCCGTGTACCTCACCGACCTCCAGAAGCAAGAGGTTGCCGAGTTGCTGGAGCTGTTGCCGAATGCCAACTCCGAGGATCTGGCGGCCCTGCGCAAGCACGAAATCATTTTCGAAGTCATCCGCAGCTATCTCCGCCGTGGCGGCACGGTGATCACCAGCGGTGTGTTGGAAATCCTGCCGGATGGATACGGCTTTCTCCGTTCGCCCAAGAGCAATTACTTGCAGTGTCCGGAGGATGTCTATGTCTCGCCTTCGCAGGTGAGGCGCTTCGGATTGCGGACCGGCGACGTGGTGGAGGGGCCGGTGCGCGACCCGCGGGAAAAGGAGCGTTTCTTTGCGCTGGGCCGCGTGGACATGATGAACGGGAAACCGCCGGTGGAGGCGCGGCGTACGGTGCATTTCGAGAATCTGACGCCGCTGTTTCCGGACCGGCGCATCCAGTTGGAAACCTCGCCGGACGAGATTTCGATGCGCGTCATGGATATTTTCACGCCGATCGGATTCGGTCAGCGCGGGCTGATCGTGGCGCCGCCGCGCACCGGCAAGACCGTGTTGCTGCAAAAGGTGGCCAACGCGATCTCCGCTAACCACCCGGACGCGATGCTGATCATCCTGCTGATCGACGAGCGGCCCGAAGAGGTCACCGACATGCAGCGCAACACCAAGGCGCAAGTGTTGAGTTCGACTTTTGACGAGGCTCCGGAACGGCACGTGCAGGTCGCTGAAATGGTCATCGAGGTGGCCAAACGCCAGGTTGAGAACGGCCGGGACGTGGTGATCCTGCTGGACAGCATCACGCGTTTGGCGCGCGCCTACAACACGGTGCAGCCGCACAGCGGTAAGATTCTCTCGGGCGGGGTGGATGCCAACGCGTTGCACAAGCCCAAGCGCTTTTTCGGCGCGGCGCGAAACATCGAAAAGGGCGGCAGTCTGACCATCATCGCCACGGCGTTGGTGGATACGGGCAGCCGCATGGACGAGGTCATTTTCGAGGAGTTCAAGGGTACCGGAAACATGGAACTCTGCCTGGACCGCCAACTGGTGGACAAGCGCGTCTTCCCGGCGATAAACATCGAGAAATCCGGCACGCGGAAAGAGGAGTTGCTGCTCTATCCCGAAGAGCTGAACCGCACCTGGATTCTGCGGCGTGCCCTGAACGGCGTGCCGCCGGTCGAGGTGATGGAAATGGTGGTCAAGCGCATCAAAAACACCAAGAGCAACGCGGAGTTTCTGGTGAGCATCAAGGAGCAGTGATCACGGCATCGGGATCGCTTCTCCGTCCCCGTACACATTGACTTGCGACCCGCGACGTTCGACCCGCGACACTTGGGCTGTTTGGCAGGACGACGGATCCGCCGTTACGGGCGGGGACGCCCGACTTCAGGCCAACGCGGGCAGAGCCCGCAAAGCGGCACAAAACCTAAAAAAACCTTCGTGCTTTTGTGGGGTTAAGAACTGCGCGGAGGGACGGGTTTTATTTGCGCATTCCCATCCCGATGCGGACATGTTATATTAAACATCTTTTCCAAACGGGTGCAGACGAAAGGTTTCCGGATGAAAGTCGAATCCAAAAGTGTCGGTCCGTGTCAGGTCAAAGTCTTCGTGAAAGCCGAGGCCGAGGAGACGCGGGGCGAATATGAGAAGGTGCTGAAGCTTTTCATGAAAGAGGGGCGGGTTCCTGGTTTTCGCCAGGGCAAGGTGCCGCGCGAGGTCATCAAGCGCTCATTCCACAATGAGATTCAGGAGGAGGTTCGCTCGCGGCTCTTTCGGTCCTTGTACAAGCCTGCGCTGGAGCAGAAGAAAATCGCGTTTGTGGCGCTGCGGGATGTGGGGGACATGCTGTTTTCTCCTGAGACGGGTATCAGCTTTTCCATGACCGTGGATGTGAAACCGGAATTCGAGTTGCCGAGGTATAAAAAAATCCCGGTCGTTTTTGAAGAGCCCGTGGTCACCGAAGAGCAGGTGGACGGCCAGATACAGCAGTTGCGTGAAGCCTTCGCCCAGTTCAAGGAGGCGGGTGCGGACGATGAGATCCGCGACGGCGACATGGTGCGCATCGATTTCGCCGGCACGGTGGACGGGCAATCGCTCGCTGAGCTGGACCCGGCCGCGAAGGCGCTCGCCGGCGAGTCGGGACAGTGGGTGCTGGTTCAGGAGGGCCGGTTTCTGCCGGAGATTCTGCAGGCGCTGCGGGGGTTGAAACAGGGCGCGGAGACCACGGCGCAGGTGACGTTCGGTGCCGATCACCCGATCACGGCACTGCAGGGCAAGACCGCGACGTATTCGGTGACGGTCCGCGAGATCCGCGCGCGCTCTCTGCCCGCGGATGAGGAACTGTGCGGACGGTTGAAGGTTGCGTCCATCGACGAAATGCGCACGCAGACCCGCGAGGGCATGATGGAGGCGGCGCGTAAGTCCGAGCGGATACGCCGCGAGCAGACGGTCATCGACTTTCTGTTGAAACAGGCGGATTTCGATTTGCCGGAATCCGAGGAGGCGGAGGAGATCAACACCATACTCGACCAGATGATGGGCGAGGCGCAGAGTCGCGGCCTGACACGCGAGGATCTGGAGAAGAGCCGCGGGCAGATCATCGAGAACGCGACAACAACGGCGCGGCGGCAGTTGCGGCTGCGCTACATTCTGGCGCGCATCGCGGAGAAAGAGGCGCTCACGCTCAGTCCGGAGGAGATCGACAGCCGAATCGCCGAATTCGCGAACGCATCCCGCTCCACCCCCGCGCAGTTCCGTGCGCAGGTGGAAAAAAACGGACGGATGGATGCGCTGCGCGAACACATGCTCAACTTGAAAACCATCCAGTTCCTGCTTGATCAGGCGAAAGGGTGAGGAGGACGAAACATGGAGTCACCGCAAGCGAATATGCTGATCCCGATCGTGGTTGAACAGACCGGACGGGGCGAGCGCGCATACGACATCTACTCGCGGCTGTTGCAGGACCGCATTATTTTCATCGGCACCGCCATCACGGACGAGGTCAGCAATGTGATCATCGCGCAATTGCTCTTCCTCCAGGCACAGGATGCCACCAAGGAGATTTCGGTGTACATCAACTCCCCCGGCGGCTCGGTCACCGCGGGTCTGGCGATCTACGATACCATGCAGTTCATCAGCTGTGATGTCGCCACGTACTGTGTGGGCCAGGCGGCGAGTATGGGCGCGGTGCTGCTGGCTGCGGGCAGCAAGGGCAAGCGCTTCTCCCTGCCCAACGCGCGCATCATGATTCACCAGCCTTGGGGCGGCGCGGAGGGCAAGGCCACCGACATCAGTATCGCGGCGAAGGAGATCCTGCGCCTGAAAGACCGGCTCAACGAGATTCTCGCCCATCATACCGGCAAGAGCGTCGACGTGCTGTCGAACGATACCGAACGCGACTATTTCATGTCTGCCGACGAGGCCAAGACGTACGGACTCGTGGACGATGTGCTGACCCAATCTCTTGCGGAGAAATGATCCATGGCGAAGCGGCCCCCGAAAAAAGCGATGCTCACCTGTTCCTTCTGCGGGAGGGGGGATCGTGCCGATGCGGTGGTCATCCCCGGCCCCGACGTGAACATCTGCAGCGACTGCGTCGACATCTGCACGCGGATCCTTGCGGAAAACAACGCGACCCCCGCATCGTCTGCCGCGTTGCCCGTGCTCCACGTCCCGCCGCCCGGCGAGATCAAGACGTTTCTCGATCAGTACATCGTCGGCCACGACCGCACCAAAAAAATACTCGCGGTCGCGGTTCACAACCACTACAAGCGCCTCAATCAGCCGCTCACGAAAAAGGACGCCTTCGCGGATGTGGAGATCGAGAAGAGCAACATCCTGCTGATCGGACCCACGGGGTGCGGCAAGACGCTTTTCGCCCGCTCGCTCGCCCGGATGTTGGATGTGCCGTTCGCGATCGCTGACGCCACGACCCTTACCGAGGCCGGATACGTGGGCGAGGATGTGGAGAACATCCTGCTCTACCTGTTGCAGGCGGCGGACATGAATGTGGCCAGGGCCGAACGCGGCATCGTGTACATTGATGAGATCGACAAAATCGCGCGCAAGACCGAGAACGTCTCCATCACGCGGGACGTGTCCGGCGAGGGTGTGCAACAGGCGCTGCTCAAGATCATCGAGGGCACGGTTTCGCGCGTACCGCCGCAGGGCGGACGTAAGCATCCGCAGCAGGAGTACATCTCGATCAACACGCGCAACATCCTCTTTATCTGCGGCGGTGCCTTTGTGGGGTTGGATACGATCGTGCGGCAGCGCGAGGGACGCCAAACGATCGGATACGGGGAGCCGAAGCGCAAAGGGCGCGACGCTCAGTCCCGCGACGGGCATCCGGTGCCGCTCGCCGTGCAACCGGAAGACCTGATCCGCTTCGGGCTCATTCCCGAATTCGTGGGCCGTTTGCCGGTGCTGACCACCATGAGCGAGATGACCGAGGACGATCTGGTGCGCATCCTGACCGAACCGCGGAACTGTCTGGTGCGGCAGTATCAGAAACTGCTCGACATGGGCGGGGTGAAGCTCGACTTCGATGAGGACGCGCTGCGCGAAATAGCTGCGCTGGCTATGAAGCGTAAAACCGGAGCACGCGGACTCCGGGCCGTGATGGAAGAGTTCATGATGGAGATCATGTACGATGCGCCCGGCAATCCGAAACTCAAGGCCATCCGCGTCACGGCGGAGATGATTCGCTCCCGGTTCGGAAATGCCGCGTAGTCGGTCTCCCTCCCGAGGCGTCCGTATGGTGGATCCGCATCTGCGAAATCCGTATCATCTGTGGATAAAAAACCGATGCGTCGGCCCTTGCTCACGTATGCAGCGCGGGTGAGGGATGCGCGAGCACCGTCTGCGGGTCGCGCCCGCGGATCGTGACGGCAATCGGCAGCGCGGGGCACTGGCTCTCGCACGCGCCGCACCCGCGGCATTTGTCCGCATCCACGATCGGGCACATGACGCCGTTGCGCTCGACCTCACGGATCGCCTGATAGGGGCAGAACTCCTGGCAGACCACGCAGTACTCGCCTTTCTTCCAGGCGATGCACTTGTTCCGGCAGATGTGGGCGAGTCCGATAGCGGTCTGTTGCTTCCGCGCGACCGTCAACGGGCGCAGTGCGCCGGTGGGGCAGGCTTGTGTGCAGGCGGTACACTCTTGGAAGCAGAACTGCTCCTGCTGCGGATTGAGGTTGCGAAAAGCCAGCACCGGCGTGAACAGACCGTCTGGACCGGTTGTTCCCAGATCCGGCAGAATCAGGCCGTAGGGACAGGCTGTCATGCAGTTGCCGCAACGGGCGCAGAGCGCGTTAAAGGCCTGCTGGACCGCACCCGGCGGCCGGATCGGGAGACCCGCCCCTGAGCCGCGCCCCATGCGCCGTCTCTGCCCTGCCTCCCCCTCTCCCGGACCGTGGCCGTGGCGGCCGCCGCAAGAATGCGTTCCGCCGCAGTCCGTGTCGGTGGTAACACGACGCGGAGCGTACGCACGGTAGAGCGAGCCGGAGACGCCTCCGAGCGCGAATCCGAGAAAAACGCGGCGTCCGGTCCGGGCGTGCGTCAGAAGCGGAGGGATTTCGTCCCCCTCCTTCGCGCACCGGGCTGAACGGAGGCTTTTACCAAGTTGCGACAGCCACTCCTGCAAGCCCCCCAGCGGGCAAAGCCGATGGCACCAGAGGTTCGGCACGATCAGACTGGCCAGCAGGATCAGGATGAACCCGCTGGCGGTGGCGGCCGAAAGCCAGGTCAACGGTTGTCGCGCTGCCGCGAAGAATCCGTTGAACACACTCAACGGATCGGTCCAGATCAGCACCGGCCATCCCGCTGCGGCGCTGCCGAGGATCAGAAGCGCCAGACCCTTGCCGACAAACGGGATCTTGCGGATCCAACCGGTGTTGCGGCGGTTGATACGGCTGACTGTCTCGGCGGCGAAGCCCATGGGGCAGAGTCGCCAGCAGAAGAAGCGTCCCGCGAAAAGCGGCAGGATCAGCAGCGGCAGTCCGAGGAGCGTGAGCACGCCTGCGGCGCGGGCCGCGAGGGCGCCGCCCAGACTGAGCAGGGGGCTTAGGCCCGGCAGCAGCACACTCCCGCGCCGCCACGCTTCCGGCATGAGTCCGGCTGCCGCAAGGGCGCACAAAACGAACAACACAAGACGAAGGAGATTACGGCGCGTGAACATGTCGTGTCTCGCTACGCCTCCACCCGTTCCACCCGGATTTTGGCGAGATCGCCGCACCCGATCCCCATCTCATGCGCGATGCGGACATGCGGCACATCGAACGGCGTTTTTTTGAACAGCGTGACGGCGTAGGCGTCGGCTGCCACCGGATCGGTGCTCAGAATGATCTCGTACGGATGGGCCAGTTCCCCGGGTCCCTGCGGGCCTTTGGTGAGCATAATGCGGGTAGCGTCGATCACCACCAGCTTTGCGCGCAGAAAGGTGTTGATGTCGGCGATGCACTGGTGCAGGCCATCGCGGTGCCACGCGCGCCGGTCCTCGTTCGAGACCGAGCCCATCCAGTTTTTCATCGAGAGGGTGAGCGTCGCACCGCTGTGGTGTTTGGCCACCGGCATGTTGATCAGACAGTCGCAGTTCAGAATGTCCTTGGGGACAAAGGCGCGCTTCACGATCTTTCCCTTTGGGATCTCGGCTTCCCCGTAATCCTGTTTGGCGGGGCGGTAGAGTCGACCCCGTGTACCTTCCAGCGCGGCGGCGATACCACTGGCCTGAAATGTGGCTTTCTCGGGATGACAGGTGTTCTCGGGCAGGGATACGGTTGCGGCGCCCTGTTTTTCGGCAGCCAGCACACAGGCCCGGACAAGGTCGGGATGGGTGTTGCCGCCCTGTTCCGGCTTCGAGTTCCATGCCACGTTGGGTTTGATCACCACGTCCATGCCGGTCCGGATAAACGCTTGCCAGCCGCCCAGTTTCGCGATGCCCGCCTCGAGCATCTTCGGGATATCCGTGCCATGGACCACAATCACGGTGGCGGCAGGAGATGCGGCGTCTGCAGCCGCAAGCGGTGTTTGCACCAGCGCGGTACCGGCGGCGGTCACTCCGGTTTTCAAGAAAGAGCGGCGTTTTACGGGTTTCATATGGGTTCCCTCTTGCAGTCTCACAGCCTTACAGCCTTTTGGGTTGCGGGCGCCGCCCGCGTTGGTTTGTATGGAGCCAAGATACCACATTTGGGAAATCAGGCGCGATCTTTTTTCGTGACCGTACTGCCGATTTAGGCATATCCCCGTTTCTCTGGCCGTTAAGCCTATAAACGGCAGGTGGACGTGCGAATTTTGGGTAAAGGCTTGTAAACATTCGAACCATGAAACATGAAATCGGGAATGGGGCAAGCGTCTGCTTGCCCGGACGGGCAGGGAGTCGGGAGCGCGGGCGTCCTCGCCCGCAACTCGGTTCCGGGTTTCGGGGGTTCGGTCAGATCGGTATTTTACGCATTGATCCGGGCTGATCCATCACGAAACGGGGCAACGCTAAACCGCCCAGACGCACGGCCAGGGCGCGTTCAATCTGCCGTGCGGTCCGCAACGGCACGCGGAACGGGGCGAGCCCCGCAACCGGATCGCAGAGAAAAACGTAATACGGCCGCACGCGGATGCGCTGCAGGCCCGCGCAGAGGTCGAACAACGCCTGCACGGAATCGTTGACGCCCTTCAGCAGCACGCTCTGGTTTGATACCGGGATGCCCGCATCCACCAGACGCGCGCAGGCCTCTTCGGCTTCCGGGGTGATCTCGCGCACATGGTTGAATTGCGTGTTGACCCACACCTTACGGAACGCACCCAAGCGGCGCGCCAGATTGGGGGTGATCCGCATCGGCAGGGTCACCGGCACACGCGTGCCGATCCGCACCGCATCGATCTGCGGCAGTGCGGCGAAGGCACGCACCAGCCGCGCCACCCGCGTATCCGGGAGCAGCAGCGGATCACCGCCGGAAAGCAGCACCTCACGCACGCGGGGATGCGCCCGTACCCAGACTACGGCCGCCGCAAGTTCCGCGTCGGTGCGCATGACCGACGCGCGTCCGAGAAGTCCTTTGCGCGTGCAGTGGCGGCAGGCCAGCGCGCATCGGTCATGCGCCATCACCAGTACGCGGTCGGGGAAACGCTGTTTGAGACCGGGACAGCACGCCACCCGCCGCCCCTGCTCGCCGAACGGGTCGGGGGTCATGCCCGGCTCGCGGAACAGTTCCGCGGCTGAGGGGAGGGCCATACGGTTCAGCGGATCCTGCGGCTCGCCGGGGGTGAGTTGCGCGAGCGCGTAGGGGGTCAAAAACACCGGATAGCGGCGGTGTACCCGTTCCGCCGTATCGGGATCCACTCCGTACGCGCGCAACAGCGGGGAGGTTCCGGTGACCGCATGCCGCAGTTGCCAGCGCCAGTCCTGCCAAGACATTGGGCGTTGAGGGCTCACGGGTCAGAACGCGATGTGGGTATCCGGAAGGGCCGCGCTGATGCGGGCCCGCTCCTCATCCGGCAGCGGACAGCGCACCAGCGAGAGGACTTGCAGGCGTTTCCACCCGCTGAGGTTTGCGGGCAACGCGCCGAGCGGACAGCCGTCGAGATCGAGTTGACGCAGTTTCGGCAGAGCCGTGAGCCAGTCCGGCAGGGTTTTGATCGGGTTCTGACTGAGGCAGAGATCCTCAAGCAGCGGCAGATCCTTCAGGCAAGCCGGTACGTGGTCGAACCGGTTTCCCCGCAGGTAAAGGCGTTGCAGCCGTTTGAGGTTCGCGCAAGACAGCGGCAGGGAGGTCAGCGCGTTCTGGTTGAGACGCAACCAGCGCAACTCGGACAGCGCCCCCAGTTCATTCGGAAGCGAAGACAGCGGATTCCGGTCCAGATTGAGATAGCTCAGTTTGCTCAGCCCGCCGATTGCCGGGGGCAGGGCGGTTAGGGCATTGTCCGCGAGATAGAGGTGCTCCAGTTCCTTCAGACCGCACACCTCAGGCGGCACGGCTTTGCTTCCCAGAGCCGAGAGGTCCAGCCGTTTCAGGGCTTTCAGATCCGACAGAACCCCGAATTCGGTAAGACCCTTGGCCCCGCGCAGCCAAAGCACGGAAAGTTTCGGCATCGCGGCCAACTCGCGGGGCAGCGCCGAGATTTCTTGGCCCGCAAGGTTCAGGCATTCGATCTCCGCCCGTTTTTGCGCGGCCTCCTCCAGACTCGAGGCGGTGACGGGGCGGGGCGGTGCCTCACGGTGCTTGAAGCAACCCGCGCAACACAACCCTACGGCCATCGCTGTCAGTACGATCCGATTCTTCATACGCGTTTCCAGTCCTTGTTAATGAGAACCAGCATACACGAAACGCCCGGTGGTTGGGGAGGTTTTTTTGGTGGCCTTATTCGCTTGTTGGCTCGACAACGGTACCATCCATCAGAACGATAACACTGAAGAACGAATTTGCTTTGATGCCATCCACCTGAACGGTTCCATTCACGGAAACAGAGTAATACCATTTATTCTTTATTTCCGAGTCCCATATTTTGCCTAGACTAATGGAGACAATATCCCATTCGGTGAATTTTGTGGTGCGCTTTTTTAGCCATTCTGTTGCTTTTCCTGCCGCTTTCTCAACTGGCAGGGGCAAAGAAACGTCAGGCTTCCATTCAGGGGTCTGCGCAAGCCGTTCTTGTGTAATATACCAGTAAGTTGACTTGCCGTTCACGTCACGATGTTCGGTTATCATCACACGCGCATCAGCTTTGACAACCATCGCACAACCAAGTGCCAAGCTAAAAAACGTCAAACAGAGTCTCATTGCCCATCCTCCTTGTTACCAAGATCAACCCGCACATTCCCATCAGCAGCAAGTTCACCGAAAGGGTACGCTTCTTTTGGGGGCAGCGCAAGGGTTTTTGGGGAACGCCAGGGGGGATTCCTGATTTTCATGAAGGTTCATATGTTTCAGGGTTTCTGGTTTCTGGTTTCAGGTTTCATCCAAATCGGGATCGGTATCGGTATCGGGATCGGGATCGATCATTTCACCACGAACACACGGGATGGCACTGCTCGGGTTTTTTTGGAACGCCAGGGGGAATTCCTGATTTTCATGAAGTTTCATGTGTTTCAGGGTTCCATCCAAACCGGGATCGGGGTCGGGATAACGCGTGTGCACATGCGCGCAGGCCTCAATCGTGTTTCAATGGGGGCGCGGCTTGACAGGTTCGGGGAGGAGTTCGTAAACTGAACCGCACGGATAGGGTCGCCATCGCGGAGTGCGTTCAGTGGCACTGCATTGTTGGGCGGGAAGCAAGGCAGCGAGAACAGAGGGGATTGCGCGTGAAGTATGAGGATTTGACATTCAAGGTGCCAAAGCAATGCGATGACTATGACGAATGCTCAACCTTCGTTACCGAATCCATTGAGACGATTATCCAGACTGCGATTGATGCAGGTAGAAACAAGATTGTAATCAATGCCCACGCAGACGCGAAGCAACATCCGATTAGCCCCGGCGCCCGCATGAAACGGTGAAGCCCCACAACATACGGTCATTGGAGAGCCTTGCTCTACATTGGGTATTCATGAGCTGACAATGCGCATTTCTAACGACAACGATCTGGCTGAGGCATGCCGCAAGTTACGTTGCGCAGACAAGCGGCTTGCTGAAATTATCAACCACGTCGGGCCGTGCACGCTGAAGCCGCATACACCGGATTTTCATTTTCTGGCTGATGCGATTATCGGTCAGCAAATCGCCACGAAAGCTGCCGCCACGATTTCAGCCCGATTCAAGCAGCTTTTCAAAGGAAACAAACCCACGGCAAAGGGCTTTCTCAACATACCAAAAGAAGAAGTGCTTTCGGCTGGCGTGTCCGGGCAAAAATATGGCTACATTCTTGACCTTGCCCAACGTATAAACAGCCGGAAGCTGCGTTTGGCCTCGCTCTCTAAGATGAGCGATTCCGGAGTACGCGAAAAATTGACGGAGGTGAAGGGCATCGGGGTCTGGACCGCTGACATGTTTCTTCTTTTTGGCCTCGGCAGGCTGGACGTCTTTCCTTTGCACGACTTCGCCCTAAGGCAGGCAATGGCTAGAGTCTATGATGTGCCAGCCGATGATCATGGGGCTTTGTTGCGCATAGCCAACCGCTGGGCTCCTTATCGCAGTGTGGGAACGTGGTATATGTATCGAAGTAAAAATGCCCAACAAGGTTCACAGCGTAGCGGCACACGCTCACGTGCACGAGGACGCGAATGAGGTTCGATATAAATTCAGGAGGCCGTGTTTCGAGGACAAGGAGGAGCTAAAAGATCGTAGTTCCGGGAACAGCGTTTATGGTAAAATAATCGTACCTCAAGCCGCATGGAACGACTGGCGAGGCATCTTGGGAGCGGGGTGCATGTATAGGAGAAATCGTATGCGTGAACGGATGCGCTGTTTGATTTTAGTTTGCCTAAACGGGTTGTGTCTGTGGGCGGCAGCCGGTTTGCTGGAGCAACAGGAGTTGACGGGGCTGGATGAAATCGTTTTTGTCAAGCGGCACACGTACAACGCCAATCACTACTATACGGAATTCATCAACAGCACATGGATGCCGGGCGGTAATATCTGTGTGTTGAATCTTAAAACCGGCGCGGTGCGCGAACTGCTGCCGCAGATGACGGGCGGCGTGTTCGGCCGGTTTGATCTTTCGTTTGACGCGCGGCGTGTGGTTTTCGACTGGAAGCCCGGGCCGCAGGAAGGCTGCCGCATTTTTGAGGTCAACATTGACGGCACGGGATTGCGGCAGTTGACGTTTCCTCAGGACGACGAGGCAGAGCTTTCAGCGGCTTACCGCAAGAGTCCCAAGTATCATCACGGCACAGACGATATGCACCCGTGCTACCTGCCGGATGGCGGGATCGCTTTTGTCTCGACCCGTTGTCAATACGGCATTCTGTGCGATCCGGCCGATGAGTTCACCACAACGGTGATGTTCCGCATGGATGGCGACGGCAAGAACATGCGGCAGCTTTCCAACAGTTCTGTCAGCGAGGCGTGTCCGGTGATGCTGGAGGACGGGCGGCTGATGTACACCCGGTGGGAATATGTCGACAAGGGCGCGGTGGCGGTGAAATGTTTGTGGGCGATGCGTCCGGACGGCACGGCCTCGCAGGAGATCTACGGCAACGACATCGCGGTGCCGACAACCATGCTTTACGGCAGGCCGATCCCGGGTATGGCGGATGCCTTCGTGTTTCTCGGTACTCCGCATTACCCGCACAACGGGTTCGGCACAGTGGTCAGACTGGATATGTCAAAGCCGATCCGCACGGAGTTGCCCATGACTTATATCACGGCTGACGTGGATATCAAAACCGAGGGCGGGTTTCATTTCCGGGACAGCGCTGGCGGGTGGCAGCGAGATCCGGAGGGCAAGGGGCGGCTCTTTAAAGACCCGTATCCGTTGTCTGCCGCGCTCTATCTGGTCTCGCACAAGCCAGCGGGCGAAGTGTGGCGGTCACCGGCAGGGTATGGCCTTTATGTTTTGAACGAGGCGGGAGAAGTCGCGGAGATCTACCGCGATCCCGCGATATCCTGTTTCCTGCCTTATCCTTTGCGGGCGCGAAGTGTGCCGCCGGTTGTGCATTCGCCTGTGAACAGCGCATTGGCTGCGGCGGGGGAGGCTGTCTGTCTGGTGCAGGATGTATACCACGGGCTTACGGGAGTGCCGCGCGGCGCGGTCAGGTGGCTGCGCGTGCTGGAACAGGTGCCCCGGCCGTGGGCGGCGCAGATGGCGGACAACAGTGACGAGTATGACCAGCAGCACATCGTGATCAGCAAGGACACGCATCTGGGGCTCAAGGTGCAGTGGGGCGTTGTGCCGGTTGATCCGGACGGCTCGGCACATTTCAAGGTGCCGGCTGGGCGTAATCTGTTTTTCCAGGCGCTGGATGCCGACTATCTGATGTTGCAGACAGAACGGACGTATGTGAACTACATGCCGGGCGAGGTGCGTTCCTGTATCGGTTGCCATGAAACGCCGCAAAGCGCGGCGGATTACCAGCGTAAAGACAGGCGGCGCAGGGCGCGGCCGAGCGCGTTCGGGCGGGCGCCGGATGTGCCGGGCCCGCAGCCCAACGAAGAGCGCGGTCAACGTACGCTGGATTACATGACGGACGTTCAGCCGCTGTTTGACCGGCACTGCATATCCTGTCACGGCGAAAGCGCGGGGGAGCCGGGAAAGCTGGATTTGCGCGGCAAGCTGACACGCAAATTCTGCGTCTCATACGAGGCACTGGTTCCGGAGAGGCGCAAAGGCTCTTTTTACCGCGGTTTACTTGGCACGGTTATCGGCGAGAATCATCCCAAGACCGGCAATGTCGATTACTTACCGCCGGGCACGCTGGGGGCGCGCACCAGTGTTTTGGCGGCGATGCTGGGACGGGGTAAGATTGTGCTGGCGGATACGGCAAACCAGGCGCGGGCGGCCTCTCTGGCGCAGTCGCATGTCAAAGCATTGGCACGGTTGACCCCCGAGGAGTTTTTGCGGCTGGCCAATTGGATCGACACCAACTGTCAGTATTACGGCTCTTATTGGGGGCGGCGTGACCTGAAACATAAAGATTCGCCGTTTTTCCGTCCGTCAGCGACGTTTGAGCAGGCGATCAGCCGCGAGTTTCCATGGCCGGGGGGGATGCGGTGATGGCTATTGACGGAAAAGCGCTCGCGCTGGCGTGCTTCAAGGCCGGTGTCGCGGGCGTCGCCCCGGATCGGCTGGTGCGCGATCACGTCAGATCTGATGAGCGGACGCTGACGATCTGCGGGCAGGAGTTCGATCCAAGCCGCATCGAGCGGATTTTCGTGGTCGGCGCGGGGAAGGCGTCTGGACTCATGGCGTTGGCGCTGGAGGAGATGCTGGGTGACCGGGTGATTGGCGGTGCGGTTGTCGTCAAGCATGGCCATGCGGTGCCTTGCCGAAAAATCAGGATCATGGAGGCGGCGCATCCTTATCCGGATCAGGCGGGCGTTGACGCCACGCAAAAGATCATGCGGTTTTGCGAGGAGGCCCGCGAGGGAGACCTCATGCTGTGCGTTTGGTCGGGCGGCGGTTCCGCGCTGCTGGCCGACGCGCCGGAGGAGTGCTCGGTGGAGGAGGTGGCGCGCCTGTCGGAGGTCTTGGTGACGTCCGGGGCCGACATCGGCGAGATCAACGCGGTCCGCAAGCATCTCAGCCGGGTGAAGGGTGGACAGTTGGCGCGGCTCGCCTGGCCCGCGCGGGTGGTGAGCCTGATTCTTTCGGATGTGGTCGGTGATCCTTTGGATGTCATCGCTTCGGGCCCGACCGTGGCAGACCCCACAACGTTCGGGGAAGCGTTGGCTGTTCTCCGGAAATACCGGATCGAGGCGCAAACGCCCCCACAGCTTCTGCAGGTGTTGAACAACGGCGCGGCAGGCCTTCTGCCCGAAACGCCGAAAGCGGATGATCCCGCGCTGGCACGAACGGTGAACTCAATCATCGGCAACAACCGGATTGCGCTGGAACATGTCGCTCAATATGCGCAGAGTCGGGGGCTGTCGGTGAGGATCGTGACGGACCGCCTCGAAGGGGCGACTGCGGAGGCGGCCGCAACGATCGTGCGGGCCGCGTGCGAGGCGCAGTCCGACACGAGCCTCGCCAAGCCCGCCTGTCTGCTGTTCGGTGGCGAAACCACGTTGCGGGTCATGGGTTGCGGAACGGGTGGCCGTAACCAGCATCTCGCGCTTCAGGCCGCACGGCTGCTGCGCGGGCGCAAGGGGATCACTCTGCTGGCTGGCGGTTCGGACGGTACGGATGGGCCGACGGAAATGGCGGGCGCGGTGGTGGACGGGGAAACGTGCGTTGCGGCCGAACGGGCCAATGTGGATGCGGCGGCGTATCTGCGCGCCTTTGATTCGTACGCGTTCTTCAAAAAAATCGGTGGTCATGTGTTCACCGGCCCGACGCGGACCAACGTCATGGACTTAATTGTCGTGATTCTGGGCGCTGACGCATCCCCGGCCCCCTGACCGGTGAGGTTCTTGGCTTCATCCAAATCGGTATCGGTATCGGGATCGCTATCGGGATCGCTATCGGGATCGGCTGTTTCACCACAGAACACTTTCTTGGGTTTCACGGTTTCATGGTTTCAGGGTTTCGGGTTTCATGGTTT
>Ga0116161_1002399_pt1 | contig 17913 bp, 16 predicted proteins | sample AD_JPNAS3_MetaG_FD_89877 | JGI IMG/M metagenome (GOLD analysis project Ga0116161, IMG submission 89877) | Active sludge microbial communities of municipal wastewater-treating anaerobic digesters from Japan - AD_JPNAS3_MetaG | ecosystem: Engineered > Bioreactor > Anaerobic > Digestate | place... | reverse complement strand
GGGCGCGCCAGGGGCAGCCGGCAGGGCCAACCCGCCAACCCCCTTCAAGGATCGGCACCGGGATAGCGCGTAGCGTGAGAGCCGGTCGCCACCCGCGAGCCTCTCTCCGACAGCCTGCTGGCCCACCCGATTCGATGCGCTCAACCACCAGTGCCCATCCATCAGTAGCCCATCTCGCGCAGCGCCGCATCGTCGATGCCAAAGTGGTGGGCGAACTCGTGGATGACCGTCTGGCGCACCTGCTCGCGGACCTCGGCGTCAGTGCGGCAATAGGCCTCGATGGGGCCCTGGAAGATGGTGATCTTGTCGGGCAGCACCAGGCCATAGCTCGCCGTGCGCTCGGTCAACGGCACGCCCTCGTAGAGGCCGAAGAGCGTCTGGCCGCGCGGCACGCCCGCCAACGCCAACTGGCGCCGCGTGGGGTAGCGCTCCACCACCACCTCCACGTTCTCCAGCCGCGCCGCGAACTCGGGCGGCAGCGAGTCCAGCGCCTCAGCTACCAGGCGCTCAAAGCGTGGTCGCAGCAAGATCCACCTCAGCCGAGCCCAGCACCGGGAACTCGGTGACACGCAGGTTGGTGCAGCCGTAGGGGATGAGCGTGAGCTCCTCCGGCGGCTCGCTCGACTGCAGCGGGCTCGCAGGCGGCGGCGCGGCGGCGTTGTGCTCGAGCGTCCACGCCGGCAGCCGCCGCCCACGCACCGTGGCCACGAGCGGCGCGCCCTCGGGCGAGAAGGGGCGCTCGCCCACGGGCCGGCGCGCCAGGCGCAGCGAGCGCTCGGGATGCGCCTCGTCGAGTTCCAGGGCATAGTTCCAGGGCGTCGTCGGGTACACCGCCCAATCGGCGTGGGGCAGGTCGCCGCCGATCTGGCGCCACTCTTCGCCGATCTTGAGCGCATAGACGAGCGGGCCGCGCGCGATCGTCGCGGCGTTGTGGTAGCGCCGCGTGACGCGCAGCGGCATGGGCAGGCGCAGTGTCAGCTCCGTCTCGCCCGGCCACAGCCGCTCGACGCGGTGGAAGCGGCCCGCCGCGAGGGCCTGTGGTCCCTCGCCGGTGGCCTCGAGCGTGGCCCCCTCGGTCCATTCGGGCACGCGCAGCAAGAGCGGGAAACGCAGCGGCCGGCCGGTGCGCACCACAAAGCGCAGGGTATCGTCGAATGGGTACTCTGTTTCGCAGGCCACCTGCACGCGCGCGCCGCCGATCTCGGCCGTCACCTCGCTGGGCGCATAGGCCACGGCCGCGAGGCCGCCGCCGGGCACAGCCATCCACAGGCTCGCGGCGAACTTGGGCCAGCCCTGGCTGAGGTTGGCCGTACAGCAGCCATAGTTGGGCTCGAGGCCAAAGACGTTCGACCAGGGGCCGTTGGTGGCATAGACGTGGTCTTCGGCCACGCAGCACACGACCTGGTTGGCCTGCTGGTCGTACTGGTGCGCCCACATGTCGGGCGAGAAGGTGGCCGGCAGGGCGTTGTAGGCGATGCGCTCCAGGCGGTCGGCCAGGGCGGGGTCGCCCAGCGTGGCCGCGAGCACCTCGAGCGAGAAGAGGTACTCGACCACGGCGCAGAGCTCGGTGCCCTGCGACGGGCTGCGGCCGGCCAGGTGCTCGTCGCCGCTAAAGACGCCAGTGGCCTGGCCGTGATAGGCGTCGAGCGTCTCGATGATCTGGCGCACGGCCGCGCGGTCGCCATCGTCGCCCGACTGGCGCCACCACACCCCCGACGCCTTGATGGCCATGGCGTTGTTGACCACGTGGCTGGAAAAGTCCCAGCCGTCGGCGGGCACGCGCTCCCGCCAGGGGAAATCGGCAGAGTGGCCGCGCCAGTCGAAGCCCTGCTCGTGCGCCGTGGCCGCCAGGTCGAGCAGCCAGGGCTCGCCGCTGCGCTCGTAGAGCCAGTGCACGCTCAGCACCAGGTCGGCCCAGCGGTACTGGCCCCAGAGAAAGAGCGGCACCTCGGCGAGCTGCGCGGCCAGCCGGCGCAGGAAGCGCTGCATCGCCGGCAGCACGCGCCGGTCGCCGGTCGCGTCGCAGTACTGCGCCATGGCCTTGAGTGCGACAAAGGCGGGCCAGGGGTCGTATGCCGGGTACTGCACCCCCTGCGAATCGCTCTGCACCGGCCCCAGCCAGCCGTCCTCCCGTTGGTGGGCGAGGATATAGTCCAGCCAGTGGCGCACCTTGGCCTGCAGCCGGGGGTCATCGAGCAGGAAGGCCAGGGGCACGAAGCCGTCGAGCCAGTAGGGGCCGCGCTCCCAGCCCTCGGCCGCCCCGCCGATCCAGCCGCTCTCAGCCACGTCGGGCCAGAACTCGTCGAGGTGGCCGCTCAGGCCGTCGGCCTGCAGGCGGAGCTGCCGCGCCAGCCAGCCCCTGGGGCGGATGTTCGTGAGCGGCAGCGGCTGCAGGGCCAACGGCATGAGTCCTGGGGTGGGTGTTGGCATGGCAACCTCCGGGTGGTGGCGCCCCGCCGTACGGCGTGGCAGCAGCAAGACCGACAATGCTAACTTACCATCGAGGCGCCAGTCCGGCAAATCCATGCGGCAGGACACCTGACAGGTCTTCGAAGACCTGTCACACCGATTTCCCTGGCGGGTGGCCAATCGGCAAACAACCCGGCAAGGAGCTTGCCCACGTCACAGGGTAGGCTCCTCGCTGCCCGTCCCCCGTCGCGGGGGAATTGGGCTGTCTTCGCCCGCACAGGATCGCTCGCTTGCCACTTCTTGGCCGCACAGGATGCGGTCAGGCGCCCCAGTTCCCCCGCGACGGGGGACGGGTAGCGAGGGGCCCCACCCTGTAGCAGGAGAAATCGTCTGTCAGCCGCGACGCGAGCTGGACCGAGTTTTTGCCAGAAAGCAGGCGCTGGCCACCCGCCAGGGAGATTGGTGTGTCAGGTTCGACCAGACACGTACTCGGGCCAACTTGACTACTCTGGCACCCGGTGCTATCATGAATTTGTCGATATTGTCGATTCGCTTAGTCAGGAATGTGCCATGAAGCTCTCACAGAAGGGCGAGTACGGGCTGCTGGCGCTGCTCGAGCTCGCGGCGCAGCGCGGAGCGGGGCCTGTGCCGAGCGCGGCCATCGCTGCCGCGCGCGAGATCCCCGCGCAGTACCTGCAGCAGATCCTGCTGGTGCTGCGCAGGGCGGGGCTGATCCGCAGCGAGCGCGGCCCCCGCGGCGGCCACTGCCTGGCGCGCCCGCCGGCCGAGATTAGCCTGCTCGAAGCCGTGCGGGTGCTCGAGGGCACGACGGCCCCGGCGCCGTGTGCCGAGCCCGGCGCCGTGCCGGGCTGTCGCCAGTACGATCGCTGCGTCCTCGCCGGCATCTGGCGCCGCGTCGACGAGGCCACGCAGGCGGTGCTCGGCGCCGTCACCCTGGCCGACCTGGCGCGCCAGGAGCGAGAGCAGTGTTCCGCGCCGATGTACTACATTTAGGAGTGGCTCTATGAGAATCGTGAACGACATCACCGAGCTGGTCGGCCGCACGCCACTGGTGCGCCTGCAGCGCGTCGCCGCCGGCGCGCCGGCCGTCGTGGCCGTCAAACTGGAGAGCTTTAACCCGCTCTCCAGCGTCAAGGACCGCATCGCCGTGAGCATGGTCAACGCGGCCGAACGCGGCGGCCGGCTGCAGCCCGGCGGCACCCTGGTCGAGCCTACGAGCGGCAACACCGGCATCGGCCTGGCCTTTGTCGCCGCGGCGCGTGGCTACCGCCTGATGCTGACCATGCCCGAGACCATGAGCATCGAGCGGCGCCGGCTGCTGGCCGCGCTGGGCGCCGAGCTCGTGCTCACGCCCGGCCCCGAGGGCATGCCCGGCGCCATCCGCAAGGCACGGGAGATCGTGGCCGCCACGCCGGGCGCGCTGCTGCTGCAGCAGTTCGAGAACCCGGCCAACCCCGAGGTGCACCGCCGCACCACCGCCGAAGAGATCTGGGCCGACAGCGACGGCCGGGTCGACATCCTGGTGGCCGGCGTTGGCACCGGCGGCACCATCACCGGCACCGGCCAGGCGCTCAAGGCGCGCAAGCCCGAGGTGCGCGTGGTGGCCGTGGAGCCTGCCGCCTCGTCCGTGCTCGCGGGCGGCCGGCCGGGGCCGCACAAGATCCAGGGCATCGGCGCCGGCTTTGTGCCGGCCGTGCTCGACCGCGCCATCATCGACGAGATCGTGCCGGTTGCTGACGGCGACGCCTGTGCCATGGCGCGCCGCCTGGCGCGCGAAGAGGGGCTGCTCGTTGGCATCTCTTCCGGCGCCGCCGTGCACGCCGCCATCGCCCTGGCACAGCGCGCCGAGAACGCCGGCAAGCTCATCGTCGCCATCGCCCCCGACACCGGCGAGCGCTACCTCAGCACCCCGCTCTTCGACGCCTAGCGGCCCGTCAGAGAGGAATGCCCAAGGGTGGCGCGACCGGGCCTTGCGCTACGCACCACCCCGGTGCAGGTCCCAAAACCCCACCCGGGTTGGGGCCGGGCGGCGGCCCGTTTTCTGCGCTCAGGGCAGGCTTTCCGTGTCTTTCGCGGCATTTCGCGCCTTTCGTGTTCCAAACCCCTTGACATAGAACGGCTGTTCATGGTATAATGCATGCATCTGGCTTGGCCTAGAAAAGGAGCAAGGCGATGGATCTGACCGCTCGCCAGAAGCGCATGCTGGAGTACATCCGGGAGCACTTGCAGGAAACGGGATACCCGCCGACCATCCGCGAGATCGGCCGCGAGGTCGGCATCAGCTCCACCTCCGTCGTGAACTATAACCTCAACGTGCTCCAACAGAAGGGCTACATCCAACGCAGCCGGGAAACGTCGCGTGGCCTGCGGCTCGTCGGCGGCGAGGGTGCGCCGGCCGTCTGTGCCGAGTACGCCGTGCCGGTCATGGGCACCATTGCCGCAGGCGAGCCGCTGCGCCTCCCCGAGACCGACTTTTCCATCACCGACTATGAGTCGATCACGCTGACGCAGGACATCCTGCCCCCCGCGCCCGACCTTTTTGCCCTGCGCGTCAAGGGGAACTCGATGATCGATGCGCTGGTCAACGATGGGGATATTGTCGTGCTGCGCCTGCAGAGCCAGGCGGAGAACGGCGACATGGTGGCCGCCTGGCTGATCGACGAGGGCGAGACGACACTCAAACGCTTCTACTGGGAGAAGGACGGCAACCGGGTGCGCCTGCAGCCCGCCAACCCGCAGATGCGGCCCATCTACGTCCACCCCGCGAACCTCGAGATCAAGGGCAAGGTCGTCGCCGTCATCCGGCAACTGCAGTAGCCTCTGCCCCGAGGGCTTGGCCCGGAGGGGGGGTACTGGCGGGTAGGTGGTGGCGCAGGCGTCCTCGCCTGCGCCACCACCTACCCGCCAAAACCTCCTTGGCAACGGGTCCCTCTTGATCTCCTCCAAATTGCCTCCTCCACCCCCTTGACACAGAACGATTGTTCTGGTATAATGCTAGCACAGTTGTTCTGTATGGAGGGCCCCATGCGGCATTCTACTCTCGACCTGCAAGCCGACCGCATCGAAGCGGTCCTCGCTACCCATCGCACCCCAGCGCGCGTGACCGGCGGCGTGGTGACGCCGCGGCTGATCCGCTTCAGCCTGGCGCCATTGCCAGGCGTGCGGCTGCGGCGCCTGCTCGGCCTGGCCGAGGAGGTGGCACTGGCGCTCGATGCCCCGGCCTGTCGCATCGCGCGCGAGAACGGCAGCCTGGCGCTGGAGCTGCCCCGGCCCGACCCCGCCACGGTAGGGCTGTTCCAGCTCGCCGCGCGGCTGGCGCGCATCCCACCATGTGCGGCGCTGCTCGGGCTCGACGACGGCGGCACCCCGCTCCTGCTGTCGTTGGCGAGCCCCGACGTGGCCCACGTGCTCATCGCCGGCGCCACCGGCTCGGGCAAGACGGTGCTGGCCCGCGCCATCGTGGCCTCGCTAGCCATGTACAACCACCTGGGCCAGGTGCAGTTCATCCTGGTGGACCCCAAGGGCCGAGGCTTTGCGCCATTCGCCGCGCTGCCGCACCTGCTATGCCCGCTGCTGGCCGAGCCAGCCGAAATCACATCCCGCCTGCGCTGGCTCACCGAAGAGATGCTGCGCCGCGACCGCGAAGGGATCAGCGCGCCCCACCTGGTGCTGGCCATCGACGAGCTCGCCGAGGCCATCGCCGTCGGGGGTTCCGAGGTCGTGGAGGCGCTCACGCGGCTGACGCAACGCGGCCGCGAGGCGGGCATCCACGTCGTGGCGGGCACGCAGAAGCCGAGCGCCGGGCTGTTGGGGCCGCTGATGAAGGCCAACTTTCCGGTGCGCTTGGTGGGCAGCGTCGCCTCGGCCGACGATGCCCGCGTGGCCGCCGGGCTGGCGGGCACGCAGGCCGAGCGCTTGCTGGGCCGGGGCGACTTTATCCTGGTCTACCGCGGGCGCTGCCTGCGCTTCCAGGCGGCCTATGCCGGCGCCGACGAACTGGCGGCGCTCGCCGGGCGGCTGAGGCAGGGCGGGCGCACCTCGCGGCGCTGGCTGGCACCGCAGCGCGCGCCGGCGCTCGAGCCCCACGCCGAGTGGAGGAGAGTTCACTCATGAGCCTCGACATCTGGTTCCGAGAGGATATCAAACACATCCTGCTGGCCGCCGAGCGGGCGAGCGATGTGGCGCTGGCGCAGGGCGCAGAGAGCGCGGCCGACCTGGGCGCACTGCGCGCCTACCGCCGCGGCTATCGCGCCGCGTTGAGCGCCGTCGCCCTGGCCTGCGGCCTGACGCCCGGCCCCGACGACGGCACGAGTGGGACGGGCTTTCCAGCCGGTCCAGCCCGGCAGGCTGGGAGGCCTGCCCCACAGGGAGGGTGGCAATGAACGCCAAAAAAGTGCTCGCCATCTCGGCGGTCGCCTTCTCGATCGCCCTGGGGGTGGTCGTCGGCAACCGCATGAGCGCCGAGGCCATGGCGGTGGTGATCGGGGTTCTCTGCGGGGTGACGGCGAGCATCCCCATGAGCGCGGTCATCCTGGCCATGATGCGGCGCAGCCGGCCTGCCGTCGACGAGCGCCAGACCAACGCCTCGCGGCCCCCGGTCCTGGTGGTAGCGCCATCGCCCGTGCCACAGGCCGCGCCCGTCGCCTGGCCCGGCTATGCAGCGGCCTACCCCGCGCCCGCCGTGCCCGCACCGCGCGAGTATCACATCATCGGAGACGATGCTCTATGAGAAATGAGTCAGTGCGAGTGGAGCGCAAGCGCTTTGGCTTTTCGCCCGAGGTGTTCACGTGGCATGGGCGCCGCTACGACGTGCGCCGCGTCGAGCGCTGCTGGACAGAGTCGCGCGGCTCGGGCTGGCGCCGGGTCGAGCGGCGCTACTTCCGGGTGCACTGTGACCGCGGCACGTTCCAGCTCTGCCACGACCTCGTGGCCAACACGTGGAGGGTATGCTGATGGCTGCACAGATGGATTTCGGCCTGCTGTGGTACGACAACGACCGCACGCGCGACCTCACCGGCAAGGTTGCGCGCGCCGCCGCACGCTACGAAGCCAAGTTCGGCCGGCGGCCCAACGTCTGCTATGTGCACAGCGCCAGCCTCGAACGCGAGACGGAGTGGCAGGGCGTGCGCATCGTGGGCGCGCCCAACGTCCTGCCCAATCACTTTTGGATCGGATGCGCCAGCCGTTCGGCGGGTCGAGAGGCAGCCTGACCGTCAGCCTGCCATGTCATTGCGAGTACCCCAGGGTTCGGCGAACCCTGGGGTACTCGCAATGACGGCATGCTGGTGCAGCAATAAAGAGGCCAGGGTATGCACTACCCTGGCCCGGCGTCTGCGCCGCTCGCGCCCCACGAGGCGCCCCGGCGGCGTGGGAGCCGCCTCTGCTGGTCCTGTCAGGCGCTCTGACCCTCATCCGCCGTTGGGTCTACGAAGCGGTAGCCCACCCGGCGCACCGTCTGCAGATACTTGGGCTGGCCGGGCACGTCGCCGATCCTCTCACGCACCCAGTGGATGTGCACATCGAGGGTCCGCGTGTCGCCGGTATAGTCGGTCTCCCACACTTCTTTCATGAGCTGCTTGCGGGTGAGCACCTCACCCGGGCGGCTCATGAGAAGGCTCAGCAGCTTGAACTGCTTGGGGGTGAGCACCGAGACCTGGCCGTCGACGTCAAGACGGCGTGAGTCGAGATCGAGGGTGATCCTGCCCACGCGCAAGACGCGCGCCCCGCGCGACCGCCCCTCTTCGCTCAGCCATGCCACCAATTCGTCCTCCGTGGGCACGTGGTCACGATATAGAATGCCGCTTTCATCCCCGGCGAGGTCAATTGACGGCACGACTGCAACAACGTGGGCGCCAGCATTGCTCTGGCGCAGGTGTCGTGCGAGCCCGGCTGCCTGGTCGGGCGCTGCCTGTCCATCCACGATGACCAGGTCCGGCAGGCCGCCGGCAGTCTCCTGGAGCACTCGATCATAGTTCGTGGAGGTCACCACGTAGCGCCGGCCTGGCAGCAAGCGCCGGAGCGTGCCGGCAAGCGCCCCACCGTCGCTCACCACCAAGAGGTGTCTGGGCATGTCCGCACCCCTCACATTCACAGGATTTGTGGACGAGCCCGGTTGCCACCGACAGCCCCGGCAGAGACGGAATGCCGCCGCTCCTGAGCGCCATTATACTGCAGGAAAGCGAAACCCGCAATCCTTTCGCCGCCCGGCTGCGCCTCTTCTCCTGCAAGTTCCGGGCCACGAGTGACTGGCCGCGTTGCCATTGCGAGTATCCCATGCCGCCGTGCGGCATGTGCAAGCACAGAAACTGCGACTGTCATTGCGAGGAGGCCGCAGCCGACGAAGCAATCCCCAAGTGTGCCAGCACCCCAGATCGCGACGTGGGGATTGCTTCGTCGGCTGCGGCCTCCCCGCAATGACAAACGGGAAGTATCTCAACAGCGCAGCGAAGCAATCCCCAACGCGGTCATGCCGAGCGCCGCTGGGGATCGCTTCGCTGCGCTCGCCATGACACGGCTGGACTTGGCCACGAGCGACCCTTTGACGCTCTTCAGAGGCACAGGTATAATCCCGGCCATGCTCTGCACGCCGGGCGCGCCAGGGAGCCAGCCAGCCCGCCATGACCCCACCGTATTGGGAGATGAGGAGAAACGCGTGTCAGCCAGAAAGCACCTGAAGGACCTCGCCTTTGCCTGCGGCCTGCTGCTCCTCCTCATCGTCTTCTACTGGCCGGTGACTATCGGCGGCAGCACCATGGTGCCGGCCGATATCCTCTACACGCGCCAGCCCTGGCTGGCCCAGGCCCCGGCGGGCCGCGCGGTGCCGCACAACGGCCTGGTGGCCGACCTGCTGTTCGAGAACTATGTCTGGAAGCAGTTCATCGTCGACTCGCTGCGTGCGCGCCAACTGCCCCTATGGAACCCCTACGTGCTGAGCGGCGTGCCCTTCCTGGCAGCGGGGCAGCACTCGGCGCTCTACCCGTTCAGCCTGATCTTTTACGTCTTTCCGCTGGCGCGCGCCTTTGGGCTGTTCACCGTCTCGCAGCTCCTGGTGGCGGGGCTGAGCCTGTACTACTATGCGCGCACCATCAGGCTCTCGCGCCTGGCGGCCGCCGCCGGCGGCCTGGTGTTCGCCCTCTCGGGCTTTTTTCTCACCAGCACCGTCCATCCCATGATCATCGCCGTGGCTGCCTGGCTGCCCTTCATCCTGGCGGTGACCGAGCGCATGCTCGGCGCCATCGCCACGGAGGCCGGCTCGTGGCGCGAGCGCCTGGCCGCGCCGCTGCCGTGGCTGATCCTGGGCAGCGTGGGCCTGGGGCTGCAGTTCCTCGCTGGCCACGTAGAGATCTTTTACTACAGCCTGCTCGTCCTCGGCGCCTACGCGCTGTGGCGGGGCCTCGCCGAGCTGTGGCGCCGCCGCCGGGCGCTGGCGCTCTTTGCCGCCGGCTGTGCCCTGATGGTGGCGCTGGGCGGCGGGTTGGGCGCCGTGCAGGTGCTGCCCCTCTACGAGCAGGTGTCGGGCAACTTTCGCCAGAACTCGGCCACCTACGAGCAGATCGTCGGCTGGGCCTTCCCGCCCCGCCACCTGCTGGCCTTCGCCGCCCCCGACGTCTTTGGCAACCCCGCCGCCCACAGTTATGTGGATTTCTGGAGCGGCCAGACCGTCACCGCCCTCACGAATGCGCAGGGCGGCGCCATCGACACCATCTTCTGGGGCCAGAAGGATTATGTCGAGGGCGGCATCTACATCGGCCTGCTGGGCCTGCTGCTCGCTGTCATCGGCGCCCTCAAGCGGCCGCGCCGCCAGGCCTGGTTCTTTATCGCCCTCGGCCTCTTCAGCCTGACCCTCGTCTTTGGCCTGCCCACCTACCGGCTGATCTTCGCGCTGCCCGGCATCAACCAACTGCACTCCGCCTTCCGCTGGAAGTTCCCCTACACCGTCTGCATCGCCGTGCTGGCGGCGATGGGCGTGGAGGTGCTGGCCGAGGCGCGCTCGCGGCTGCCGCGCCTGCTGGGCCTAGGCGCGCTCGCCGTCTCGGCCGTGACCCTGGCCGGCCTCGCCGTGGCGCGCGCCTTCCCGGAACGTGTGCTGCCCCTGGCCGAACGCGCCCTCGCCGAGCTGGCCAAGGCGCCCGAGGCCTTTGCCGACGGCCGCGCCTTCTTCTCCTACGAGGCACGCAGCCTGCTGCTCTTTGCCTTCTGCCTCGGCGCGGCGGGCGTGGCGCTGCTGGCGATGGATTGGGCGACACGGAGGAAACCTACGGACTGTCATTGCGAGCGGAGCGAAGCAATCCCCAATTCACAGGGCGGCCGCCCTGGCTGGGGATTGCTTCGCTCCGCTCGCAATGACAAGCTGAGTGGCGGCGCACGCATCACGCATCACGCATCACGCATTACGCATTACGCGCCCCGCCTCGCCCTGCTCGCCATCCTCGCCCTCGACCCCTGGCTGTGGTTCCACGGCCTCATGCCTGCGGCCGACCCGGCGCCGCTGACGCAGCAGACGGACGTCGCCCAGTTCCTGCAGCAGCAGCCCGGCCCCTACCGCATCACCGTGTACGACACGCAGAGCCACAAGCCCCTGCCGCCGAACACCAACATGCTGTTCGGCCTGAGCTCGATCAACGGCTACGATTCGATCATCCCCAAGTGGTACGCCGAGGTGATGTCGCTCGTCGAGCGGCAGGAGCTGGAGTATAACCAGATCTCGCGGCTGACCCAGCCCGAGTCGCTCGATTCGCCCATCCTCGACCTGCTCAACGTGCGCTATGTGCTGACCGAGGAGACCATCGACCGCCCCGGCTACACCCTGGTGCACGACGGCACGCTGCGCGTCTACCGCAACGACGATGCCCTGCCACGCGCTTTTGTCACCTTCCAGGCGCAGGCCTTTGTCGAGCGCAGTGCCCTGCTCGAGGCGCTCCGCACGGCCGACCCGCGCCAGGCGGTGCTGCTCGACCAGGCGCCGGCGGGCTGGCAGCCCCCCGCTGCGCCGCCGGTGGCGCCCTCGGCGTGGCCGGGGGTCGCGTTCGTCGCCGACACGCCCAACGAGGTCAAGCTGCACGTCGCCATGCCGGCGCCGGGCCTGCTCGTGCTGGCCGACAGTTGGGCGCCGGGCTGGGTCGCCTATACGCTGCCCGACGGCCAGAGCCAGGAGCAGGCGCTCACCATCCTGCGCGCCGGCGGCACCGTGCGCGCCGTGCAGCTCCCGGCTGGGCCGCAGACGGTGCGTTTCAAGTATTCGCCGGGCTCGGTCAAGACGGGCGCCTTCATCTCCTTCATGGCCGGCGTGTCATTGCTCTTGCTGGCCGGAGCCTGGGTGTGGATGCGCGCCTACTCGCCCGGGGCCGAGGAGCACACCGCGCGCCGGGTGGCCAAGAACACCGTCGTGCCCATGGCGCTGCAGCTCCTCAACCGGGGCGTGGACCTGGTCTTTGCCATGCTCATGCTGCGCCTGTTGGGCGAAGTCGGCCAGGGCAAGTACTACCTGGCCACGCAGGTGGCGGTGATCCTCGAGATCTTGACCAATTTCGGCCTGAACACGCTGCTCACGCGCGAGGTCGCGCGCCACCGCGAGCAGGCCAACGGCTACCTGTGGAACACGAGCATCCTGCGCCTGGGGCTGGCGGCCGCCGTGGCACCGTTGCTCCTGCTCTTCCTGCTCGCCTACCCCATGGCGCCAGACACGCGCCTGGCGGTCGTGCTGCTGGCCATCGGCCTCGTGCCCTCGAGCATTTCGGCGGGGCTGAGCGCCGTCTTCATGGCCTTCGAGGTCATGGTCATCCCGGCTGCAGTCAGCACGGTGACCACGCTGCTCAAGGTCGGCCTGGGGGCGGGGGCGCTGCTGGCCGGCTGGGGCTTCCTCGGCCTGGCAGGGGTGTCGATCGTCGTCAACACCATCACCGTCGCCATCCTGCTCGTGCTCGTCTGCGCCCTCTTCTTCCGGCCGCACGCCGCGCCCAGCCGTGCCGTGCAGCGGGGGATGCTCGTCGAGTCGTATCCGCTGATGATCAATCACCTGCTGGCCACCCTCTTCTTCAAGGTCGACGTCTTTCTGCTTGACCGCGTCTGGGGCAGCGCGGTGCTCGGCTGGTACTCGGTCTCCTACAAGCTCGTCGACGCGGCGGGCATCATCCCGCCCACGTTCACCATGGCCATCTTTCCGCTGATGTCGCGCTATGCCAACTCGTCGCGCGAGTCGCTCTACAAGGCCTACATCCTGGCCATCAAGCTGCTGCTGGCGGTGGCGCTGCTCATTGCGTTGGCGGCGACGGCCCTGGCCTACCCGCTGGTATCGATCCTGGGTGGCTCGGCCTACCTGCCGCACTCGGCCATTGCCCTCTCCATCATCGTCTGGTACATGCCGCTGGGCTTTATCAACTCGGTCACCCAATATGTGCTCATCGCCCTCAACCAGCAGCGTTACCTCACCAAGGCCTTTGCCGTGGGCCTCGCCTGCGGCCTCGCGGCCAACGTGCTCCTCATCCCGCCCTTCGGCTACCAGGCCGCGGCCGCCGTGCACATCTTTTCCGAGCTGGCGCTGCTCATCCCCTTCTACATCGGTGTGCGCCGCTACCTGGCCCCCGTGCCCTGGCTCGCCATCCTCTGGCGGCCCTTCGCCGCTGCCGGCGCAGGGGGGGCGCTGCTCTGGGTGCTGCGGCAGCAGAGCCCCTATGCCGCGGCGCCGCTCGCCATCGCAGTGTACCTGGTGCTCCTCTTTGCCCTGGGCACCTTCAACGCCGCCGACCGCGCCCTGCTGCGCCAGGTGTTGCCCGTCGACCGCCTGCTCGACCGCCTGCGCCGGCGCCTGCCTGTGCGAGTGGGGTAGGGGACGGCTCCCTTGACGCTCTCGGGAATATCGGCTAGAATGCCCGCCAAGGTGAATGGAGGCGAGCAGTGGCAGAGCTGACAACGGTGGGCAAGATCGCTGATTTCGTGGGGCGCGAGGTGCACCTGCAGGGCTGGCTCTACAGCCGCACCGACAAGGGGCGCCTGCAATTCCTCCAGTTCCGCGACGGCACAGGCACCATCCAGGCCGTGGTCTTTCGGAAGAACGTCTCGCCCGAGGCGTTCGAGGCCGCGCGCGGGGTGACACAAGAATCCTCCTGCGAGGTGTGGGGCACGGTGCGCGCCGACCCGCGGGCACCCGGCGGCTATGAGATCGACGCCGGCGACTTCCGCGTAGTGCAACTGGCGCAGGATTACCCCATCACGCCCAAAGAGCACGGCATCGACTTTTTGATGGACCGCCGGCACCTGTGGCTGCGCTCGCCGCGGCAGCACGCCATCCTCAAGGTGCGCGCCACGGTCATCAGCACCATCCGCAACTGGCTCGACGCGCAGGGCTTTACCCTGGTCGACACGCCGGTGCTGACCCCGGCGGCCTGCGAGGGCACGACCACGCTCTTCGAGACCGAGTATTTCGGCGAAAAGGCCTACCTGACGCAGAGTGGCCAGCTCTACAACGAAGCCACCATCGCGGCCTTCGGCAAGGTCTACTGCTTCGGCCCCACCTTCCGCGCCGAAAAGTCCAAGACGCGGCGGCACCTGATCGAGTTCTGGATGGTCGAGCCCGAGATGGCCTACGCCCACCTCGACGACTGCATGCGCGTGGAGGAAGAGTTCGTCAGCGCCATCGTGCAGACCGTGCTGCGCGAGCGGCAGGCCGAGCTCGAGCTCTTGGAGCGCGACACGGCGCTCTTGGCGCAGGTCACGCCGCCTTTCCCGCGCATCTCCTACGACGAGGCGGTGGAGGTCCTCAACCGCGAGGGCGTGGCCATCACCTGGGGCGAGGATTTCGGCGCGCCCCACGAGACGGCGCTGGCGCAGCACTACCAGAAGCCGGTCTTTGTGCACCGCTACCCGGCGCGTTGTAAGGCCTTTTACATGGAAGAGGACCCCGCCCGGCCTGAGCTCTCGCTTTCGGTCGACCTGCTGGCCCCCGAAGGGTACGGCGAGATCATCGGCGGCGGCGAGCGCACCGCGCGGCTGGAGCTGCTCGAGCGCCGCATCGCCGAGCACGGCCTGCCGCGCCAGGCGTTCGAGTGGTACCTCGACCTCAGGCGCTACGGTGCCGTACCCCACTCGGGCTTTGGCCTCGGCATCGAGCGCACCGTCGCCTGGATCTGCGGCCTCGAGCACATCCGCGAGACCATCACCTTCCCGCGGACGCTCGGGCGCATCTACCCGTAGGCGGGGCGCGGGGGCGCGAAAGACGCGGGGGCGCGAAAGACGCGAAAGGACGCGAAAAAGACGTTCCCTTTCGCGCCCCTTTCGTGCCCGTTTCGCGCCCTTTCGCGAGTTTCGTGCCTTTCGCGCCCGTTTCGCGCCTTTCGTGCTCCATAGCCCTTTCGTTCCCGTTTTCATCCGCCCAGCGGGCCTAGACCCGCGCCGTTGCAGAATGCGTCGACCACGCCATGGCCACCTCGCCTCCTGCTGCCACACCCGGCCGCGGCGCCGGGGGGTTCTCTGCCTTTCGCCTGGCCGGCCGCTGGGCCCGCCGCTGGCGCCCGCCGGGCCTGGCCCCGGGCCAACGCATTGCCGACCCCGAGCGGCGCGGCATGCTGATGTTCTGGCTCGACGGGCTGGCGGCCAACGTCAGCGAGTCGTTCTTCACCCCCTACCTCTCGCTCTACTTGCTCGCCCTCGGCGCGACCGGGGGGGAGGTCGGCATCCTCGCGGCGGTGACGGGCCTGGTCGGCACGCTGATGTTCCTGCCCGGCGCCCGCCTGGCCAGGCACTCGCCCAACTATCGCGGCGTCGTGGTCGCCACCTCGCTCGTGGCGCGGGCGATGCTGCCACTCCTGTTGCTGGTGCCCTGGATCCTGCGCGGCCAGCCGGCCATCGCCGCCGTCATCATCCTGGCCGCGCTGCGCATGGCGAGCACCCAGCTCGGCGTGCCCGCGTGGACGGCATTTGCGGCGATGATCGTGCGGCCGACGATACGCGGCCGCTATTTTGCCTCGCGCACGCTGGCCATGAGCCTGGCGGCGCTGGTGGTGGTACCGCTGGCCGGCCGGCTGATCAGCGACCTGGGCGCGCCCCAGGGCTACCAGATCAGCTTTGCCCTGGCCTTTGGCGCGGGGATGCTGTCGACGCTGGCCTACTCGCGCATCCCGCTGCCGGCCACGAGCACGCGCGCGCCCAAGGCGCCGCTGCCGCTGGGCCAGATGCTGCAGGCCCTGCGCGCCCGGCCGGCCTTCCTGCGCCTGTGCCTGACGACGACGCTGGTCAACCTGGGCGTGCAGATTGCTGCGCCTTTCTTCAACGTCTACATGGCGCGCGACATGGGGCTTACGGCCGGCCTCATCGGGCTGACGACCACCTGCAGCACCGCCTTCGACGTGGTGGGCCAGCGCTTCTTTGGCCCCTTTGTCGACCGCCACGGCCTGCGCCGCACCATGGCCATCACCAGCCCCTTCATCGCCGTCGTGCCCCTCGCCTGGCTCTTGGTGCGTGAGGCCTGGCACATCTTTCCCATCAACGTTGTCGTCGGCTTTGTCTGGGCGGGCTACAACCTGGCGGTCTTCAACTACCTGCTGGCCTCCACGCCCGACGACCAGCGGCCGCTCTACAGCGCCATCTACAACACCGTCAACGGCCTCACCACCGTCGCCGGCCCCCTCGCCGGCGCGCTGCTCTTCGACGCCCTGGGCTTCCATGCCTGCCTCATCGCCTCGTTCGTCGCCCGCGCCATCGCCGCCGTGCTCATCATCCTGCTGCTCGGCGAGGCCGGCCAGCACGCCATGAAGCCGGCGAAGCAGACCGGGTGACGGGGGTTCACCGCCAAGACGCAAATGGATGCAGGATGCTCCATCCCCCATCTTGGCGTCGTCTTTGCGTCTTTGCGCCTTTGCGGTTTCCGTACTCTGCCCTCAGCGCCCGAGATTGTTTGACACTGCGGCGGCTGCATGGTATACTCCACGGTGCAGCGCTACGTGGGCCGTTAGCTCAGGTAGGTTAGAGCACCTGCCTTTTAAGCAGGGTGTCGCTGGTTCAAATCCAGCACGGCTCACCTCGTAGTGGCCCGTGCAGGTTCTGCTGGGCGCTTCGGCGCCCGCTAACGACCGGGCCACTCCACAGCCTGCAATGCCACCCTAGCTCAATCGGCAGAGCAAGCGCTTCGTAAGCGTTAGGTTATCGGTTCAATTCCGATGGGTGGCTCTCCGGCACAACATGATGGCCCGCAAGCGCGAGACCCCCTGTCTGCAGCAGCAGAAGGGGGTTTTCTCATGTGGCAGCCGGAATGGACGTTGACAACTGCCTGGATTTGGCCTATAATCCTGCCTGTACGCACTTTGTAGGCGTCGGCAGGCCGTCATGCACGCCGGCCCCGGCGTGGAGCCAACCCGGTCACACCCCCCGAACAGTCTGCGCGGTCGGCTGCAGGTGCTGCCCTGGGGGCAGCCCTCGTTCGTACGGCGCGCCGTGCGCCGCCTCCACCTGGCAACTGAAGACACGCTTGCTCATCGCAAAGGAGCCAAGAATGACGCGCCAAGTGTCGCGGCCGGCATCACCCTCCGGCCTCTGGGCCGAGCCCAGCCGCTCCTGGTTGGCCCTTGTGGCCTGGTTGGTCCTGCTGCATGTGATCCTCTATCTCCGGCTTCCCACGGGCATTTCGCCGACGCTGCATTCGTACCTGGTGCAGCCACTGCTCTGGTTGGTGACGGCGGCGCTGGCCTTCTGGTTCTGGCGGCGGCGCGGCGAGGGCCGGCTCGTGCCCGGCGACCGCTGGCTCTTGCCGCTGTGCGCGCTGGTGGGCGCGCTGCAGGTCGGCTTTTATGTCGTCACCGGGCTCTTCCGCGGCTTTGGCCCCTCGCCCTACGGCAGCACGTTGCAGCTCATCGCGCTGAACCTGTGGTTCGGCGCCGCGCGGCTGCTGGGGGTCGAGCTCGCCCGCTGGTACCTGCTGACCGCCTTAGCCAAGCGCCGCGCCTGGCTGGGCCTCGCCGCCGGCTTTCTCTTGCCCTGGCTGTTCCAGACGGGCCTGTGGGCCTTTGAGGTCCTGAGCTCGCCCCAGGCGGCGCTGTCGCTCACAGCGCGCAGCCTGCTGCCCGCGGCCGGCGAGAACCTGCTGGCCTGCTACCTGGCGCTCGTGGGCGGGCCGTTCGCTGCGCTGATCTACCGCGGGGTGCTGGCGCTCTTCGCCTTCCTCACCCCCGCCCTGCCCAAGCTCAGCGTGCTGACCGCTGCGCTCCTCGGCATCGGGACGCCGCTCATCGGCTGGCTGCTCGTCTCGGCGCGCGCCGAGCAGCGGCGCAAGGCCCAGGCCGCGCCTGCCGAGCCGGTGGCCTAGTCTGTCCAGGTAGGGGTTTTGGAGGTTGTCGGGCCAGGTAGTCTGCCCGCGGGCAGTAGACCTGACACACCGATTTCCATGGCGGGTGGTCAGCGCCAGCTCTCTGGCAAAAACTCGGTCCAGCTCGCGCCGCTGCTGACAGGCGATCCCGCCTCCCGCAGGGTGGGCCCCCCTACCGTTCCCCCGTCGCG
>Ga0116161_1002396_pt1 | contig 17922 bp, 9 predicted proteins | sample AD_JPNAS3_MetaG_FD_89877 | JGI IMG/M metagenome (GOLD analysis project Ga0116161, IMG submission 89877) | Active sludge microbial communities of municipal wastewater-treating anaerobic digesters from Japan - AD_JPNAS3_MetaG | ecosystem: Engineered > Bioreactor > Anaerobic > Digestate | place... | reverse complement strand
ATCTTTTTCAACTTTCTTTTCATCTTTTTCAACTTTCTTTTCATCTATTTTAATTTGATTTGATGATATAAGTTCATTTTTTAATTTGGCTAATTCTATAGCATCAAAAAAATCAATACCTTCTTTTAAAAATTTAAAAAAGTAATGCATTTCATCTAAACTTATTTTATTCATCATATAATAAAGAGTTTTAAATTCATCAACCGAAATACTTGCGTTTAATTTAATTTCTTGTATTTTCTCCAAATTATTAAAGCCTTTTAAATATAATTTTAAAGCTCTTTTAAAATTAATAGATGTTATATCCATAATATTTTTTATTGTTTTACAAGCTTTTATCTTTGTATTAAAATCATAGTTCTCATCATTCCCAGATACTTCTTTTTCAAATAGTAAAAAGTCAGAAAAAGGTAAATTAAATTGTGAAAAAATTTCAAAAAATTCCCTTAATATATGATAAATAGTATCATTGTCCATCTTATTTAAATATTTGGCTTCTTCCACAGAAATTTTAGAACAACCCTTGATATTTTCAAATTTATCTAAAAAATATATTGATATTGGAATATTATCGACTAAATCAAAAAAATTATCTATAGAAAGACTACTATTTTTATTGTATAGACGATTTGCTAATATTATGTCTTCATATGTATATTTAGATAAAAATTTATCATAATCTTCAAAAGTATATAATTTATTATGAGATATTTGATTTAATAAGATTATAGCAGAACCAAGATAATCGTCTAATTCTTTAAATTTAATAAACAAATTAAAATAAATTATAAATTTATTATTATTAAATGTCAAATTTGAACTTATAAAATTATAAAAAACATCTTTCGATTTTAAATATTTTATATTATTTAGTAATTTTTCGAAATCTTCTATATTATTAATATATGGAATAAAATCTTCTGCTGCCTCCAAATCTTCTATATTTGTTTTTGATAACATATCTAATATATATTCTTTGGAATTTTCATTTTCTAATTCACAAACACTTAGAAAAGCTCTAATTCTATCCGGGCCTAATTTTTTAAAAATATTATAGCTTTCTATCAATTTAAATGAATTGTTTACCAAAAAATGAACAAATAAATAAACATCATAAAAATCTAATTTTCTTAATAAATCAATAACATTTTGTATATCAAAATCAGGATGATAGGAAGGAGAAAATGTATGGATACAATAATAAAAATTTTCTAATTTTGACAATTCTTCATTATTCAAACTTTCTATTATTGGAAAAATTTTATCTAATGATATATTTAATTTTAAAAAATCTAAAATTTTTGATATAATACTAACCTTATTGTCTTTTAATAATTTTATAAAATAATTTACATAATTCCCAAAAATATTTAAATTAATATCTTGTAATCCATAAGAAAATATTTTTGCGACTGATAATAAATCCAAAAAAGGATATTTCATCATATAATTTCTAAAACTGCTATAATTTACATGAGAAATTGTATGTAACGATATAACCTCTTTTAATTTTTCAATTTCTTCTGAAGGCCAACCTCTAGCTTTCATAGTATCTTCTACTTTTCCGCTAAACATAATTTTATTAAAACCTCTATATTATCTGATAAATCGGAAGCTCTTCTGTCAATTTTATTTGAAAGCATTGCTTAAATTTGGAATCATTAGAATCTAAAAGATAACTGCCATCATAATCAGGAGCTTTTATATCTCTATATTTTTTTTCAGCTTTTTCTAGATTAAAACGACTATATGAATCACTATCAATGTCGTAGTTATTGGCTCCTAAAAATACATTTTCATATCCTAAACTTTTTATTGCATTTGCTGCATTTTTATATATATTTATAATTATATCTAATAAATAATCATAATCTAAATTAGAGTTTCTGAAATCTATTTCTATATTATCAAAAATAACATTTTTATTATTATCATTAAAAGTATAACTTTGTGCTATAATTCCTTCTTCATTATGCTCAACAATGAAAACAGCAGCATTTGGTGATGTTTGACTATGGATAGCAACATCTTCTGCTTGCCCACCAATCTTTTGGCAACAGTCAGTATAATTTCCTATAAATAATACTCTTGGATCATCACGAGGTAAAAATCTTCCAATAAAACCTGCTTGACCTTTAATGACTGGTATTCTTGTCCATTTTGGCAAAGGAGTCTTTAATCCTTTTGCATAGTGTCCTTTAGTCTCTTCAAATTTTACGCCGGTAATATTCCAAGTATTACATTCATTAGTAATACTCTCTTCTTTTTCATTAATAATTTTTTGATCTACTAAATATTTATACATCAAATTTAAATTTGATGTTGATCTTAAATCTTCTGGTATTCTATTCCAGTTATTACAAACAACTCTTATTTTAGGATTTTTATGTTTATAATATTTTATCAAAAAGCTATCAAGGCCTTTTAGATCGTAATTAGGCAAATGAGAAGGGATAAATTGTGCAAGTGAGTGTAGATCAATTTTAGGATTATTAAAAATTTCATAAGTTCTTTTTTTGAAAACAGAATAGATTTTTAAGAATTCTATATTTGGTTCAAATAAAGATAATTGAGATTCATCAAAAACAAATAAGAAATCATATATAATATGAGGATTATTAGCAAAAAGATTATAATTTTTCCTTACTAAATAAAATCTTTTTTCAGTAGTAGATTCATGCCCTCTGGGAGCGTCTTTTAAATAAGCAAGAAAATTTTTAGGATCTAATAAAATAACATCAAAATACCTTTTAAAAAAATTTAATTTAACTGGATCTGAATTAATTATTTTAACTCTAAAAGGTGTGGCATCCTGAAGAATTTTATAAAGCTTATCTTCTCCTAATAAATTTATTGTATCTTGATCAAAATATTTACTAACTATATCTTCATTGTCAGACATAAATTAACTCCTTTATATCATTTCTTTTGGAAGAAAAATTATTGTGAAATACTGTTCAAATCTAACAGGCTCCCCATCAAACATTAATGGCTTTCCTTCTACTTTAACAATAGGACTTGCCATAACCTCTTGTGTTGATAATTGATCGAAATTCAATTGAGGCGGAGCTAAAACAAAATCTTTTTTATCTAATAATCTTTGTAGGAAGTCAATATTACTATAAATCATTTTAAAAGAAGTCCCACCACGGCAATACATAACTATTGGAACTCTAGGTCTAGTAAAATCTTCAAATATTTTCTTGAATAAATTGCCAAAATTTCCAGTTCTATAATTTTCTTCTATAACCATTGTGTCAAAATACATTATTGGGCCAATTTCTTCTGGAATATCATCAACACCTAAATCTCTCAATGATTTTTTAACAGCATTTTCATTTTGCATTTCATCCTCATCATCTAAATACCCATATCCTAACCCAGCTATATTCTCAGGATCTAAAATGTTTTGCTTCCTATCTTTCCCTACCAAATACATATAAATATCATCTGGTGAATATTCTCCAGACATAATCCCGCCAATTGAATCAACAACATCATCTTCAAAATCTACAACTGCGGCTGGACCAATTCCTTGCTGTAATTGATTTAATCTTGATAAAATACCTGAATCTCTAAGATATTCTTCTATTTGATCTCTTTCAAATCCTTTGGATTGTAAGTCATTAATTATATCATTAATGTCTATTTTTTTAACAAATGAAGATTTTATCATATTTATATAACTCCAAATTATATTTATTATTATATGAAACAGGCAAATAAACCTTTTTATATAACTCCAAATTATATTTATTATTATATGAAACAGGCAAATAAACCTTTCTGTAAAGATCTTTTTATAATATAATAATCTAAGATAAGAGGTGATAGAAGTTGAGCGGCTTCGCAAACCCCGCTTCTCGGGAACGAGCGTGAGCGAGTGACCGAGAAGTCCGAGCGAAGCGAGGAGGGCTTGCCCCGTGGTCAGTCACTTTATGTATTTTTATTCTGTTGGCTATTGTTCTTATGAGGATTCTGACTATATTGCTCTTGTTCATCAAGAAAAATATTCAGATGATGAGTTTTTTGATGTTATATACTCAACGCTCCCTTTTGTAGTTGAAAAACTAAAAAAGGACCTTTTAATAGAGGAATATGAATATGACTGGTTTTATGATAAGTTAGATAAAATGTTAAATATTAGTTTTAGATGTTTGTATAAAATTATAGCAGAAGTTCTCGTAGAAAAATTTGGATTTGAAAAAGTAGAATATCAAAGTGAATTAATATTATTTGGCTGGCCTAATATTATGCAGGAAAAAGACTGGGATTATGATAATCATAAATATAATAAAATAGCTGAGTTAATTAGAAAAGAATTGAAAGATGCACCGATAAATTCTAATTGGACTATAGGGAGTTATTAGCTTATAATGAATGAAGAACAGATTAATGAATTAAAATTAAATTATAAAGAAAATATTAAAGAAATAATCAATTTGATTAATCGGGGAATAATAACTTTTGAAGAAGCTCAGGCCCCAAGAAATTTTTACTTTATTGGAAATATACTCGCCGGTTATTTTGATATTGATAAAATAAAAAAACCAATATCATATTATGTTGATTTATGGGAAAGAACCGATGTAAATATATATGATTTTTCTGCAATATTTAATCTTGGAAATATAGAATTACTCGAAAAAGTTATAAATTCATGTCTAAGATATTTAAAAGATGACATAATTAATATATTATCAATAAGACCTGTAAATTATAGCTTAGATGATCTAGCAACTTATATAATACTTCAAGAGAAAAATGATTTTGATGAGCAAGAATTATATAATTTTATAAAAAGATTAGATTTAAAATCAAAAGATTTATTTTATAATTTTATAAAAATATTTAAAATTTATAATATTAAATGGTTAAATATTCAAAATATCATAGAGATATTCGATAAATTTGGAGCGTATGTATTGCCATTTATTTCAAAGAATTTAAAAAAAATAAAAGATAAACCAAACATTCTTCAATTTATCATCGATACTTTAACCCCATATAGTAAAAATATATTACCAACATTATTAGAGAATCAAAGTTTAATTGGACTACCAGAAAATTTTATAAAAGAAAAAATTAAAGAAGCACATAATAATTATAATAGCGACTCATATTTAAATCTTGTTAGTATTTTTGGAGAAAAGTTTGATAAATTGAAAAGTTATTTTGGAAGTGAAAATTTTGAATACGTAAAGGTAAAGTTATCAAGACAATTTGATACATCTAGTTATTATTCAAAACAGTATTATAATTTCTTTAATGAATATATTCCTCGTTTCAAAAAATATTCAATGTCTACTGATTTTATTTTAGATCTTTTAGAAAAAGCAGGCCCAGATATTTTATTCGAAACAGATATAATAAGAGAGATCTCTAATAATGGAGGCCATGACCAATATAATAGTTTATCTCTTTTTAACAAATATAATGATTATGAAAACGAAGAACAATTATTTAATGATGTATTAGACCAACTATTTTTTACTAAAAAATTATCTTTTCATAATAGCCCATATATAAACCTTAATAATTTTGAATATATAAATAAACCATATTTAATAAAGTGCCCTTGCCTTGCATTATTACCAAATGAAGTATTAAATCAATATAAAGATTTTATTTTTAAAGAAAAAGATTCCGATATGAGAGCTTGGCTTGTTGTCATTTTTCATAAAAATTATCCAGATATAATTAAAGAAGAAAAAATATCATATATTGAAGTAATATCGAGAGAATTTTTATCCAGTATAATTCTTAATATTAATGGACTTGATGATTTTTTAATTAAATATCATGATTATTTAAGGAATAACCCAAATTCAAATATTTATGAATTGTTAAAAAACTGGCCTGGATTAGTAGATGAAAATTTAACTAAAATTACAAATAATCGCGGGGATGCCGTCATACTTCAAGAATTATTAAAAACAAAAGACTTAAATCAAATATTATCCTTGTATAAAAACGATTTAGATTTATTACCATTATTATTAGAGAGACCTTGGTTAGTTGGAATGAACGCTTCAACTATAAGAAAATTTGATCTTGTTTATGAGTGGAAAGGCGAGTTTTTTATGTATTTGCTAAAAGATAGATTTGAAGAACTATTAGAAAAAATCTCTATTGAAAACTTAGCATTAATAGAAATATTTTATCCTAAAAATGATAAAAAATCTTTTATAGATAAAGAAATATCTGAATCTTTTAAAGATTTTATTTTGCAAAATGCTGAATATTTAGCATTGCCAATAATGGTAAAAATTATTAAATCTGAAAATAGATTTCAAATCACCGAAGACCAAACCCCAGAAGAAATTTTGTTAAGTCAATCAAATTTACCAGCTAATATAATTAAACAATACAAAAAAGAACTATGGCCATCAATTTTATCTTATCCATTGTTAGTTGGTGTAAATCCTCAGTTAATAAAAGAAATATTTTTGGAAAAATATTTTAAAAACTTTCAGAATATAGGAAGTAATAGACTTGAGAATTATTTTTATGATCTATCAAAACTATTAGCTGTTTTTGGAAAATCTGTTAATTCCATTCCAATAGATATAGACAATAAAATAGAAGTCCATCAATATTCTAATAAAATTCCTAATTTTACAACTAGAAATCAATATAAATATATGGGTGATTTTATATTAAAAAATAATAAGTTTATATCTAATAAAGAAATATCTAAAATTATTCAAAACTGGGATGCACTCCCTCAAAAAATATTAGCGACAAAAAACTATGATTTAATTATGAATGAATTTGAAAAAATAAGAATTGAAAGATTAAAAAAATATAATCCAAAAGATATTAATTTTGCAAAAGAAGCTGAAGATCAAGGTATAGATGAATATGAATACTCAAAATATGAGGATATATATTTAAAATCACAAAATATTCCTCTCCCAGATTGGACTAATATTGGAGAGATTAAACTTTATGATTATGTTGGGCATTTTGTTCCTCGCTCTGATGTTCGAACTATGTTTATAGGTTCCGATGAATATTTATTATGTTGTCAAAAAATTGGAGGGCAGGCAGAAAAATCAGCGATACACAGTCAATCTTCACCATTTGGAGCTTTATTTTTAGTTGAGAATATGAAAAAGGGAACAATAATAGCTTTAAGTTGGGTATGGAGTAATGGGAACACTGTTGTTTTTGATAATATAGAAACTAAGGTAATGAAAGAGGGAGCGTCAGCGAACGATAAAATTGCAGCAATAATATTACAAATATATCAAGAAGCTGCGAAAAGGATGAAAGGAATTAAATTCAATGATGGGGGAAATGTGGTTGAAGAGGTATTGGTTGGAAGTGCAACATATGGAATTGATCAGAAATATTTAAAAGATTTGCCAGATGTAAAGGTAGACCCAGAAAAAATATACCCAGAGGATATAAATTATATATATACAGATGCAAAAGAGGAGAGAAGGAAGTTAGCAAACATATATAATAGAATGATAAAATTATGCAATAAAGTAGATATTTTCGCAAGTGATATATCTGATAAAATAGAAAATATAATGACTAAATCTGCTGGGTATCCTCAAAGTTTAATTAAAACTTATTTCACTAATTTAATGTCAGATGTCGCAAGATTTGGGAAAGATAAAGCATTATCTCCATTTAAAAGATACGTCAACCAACAAATAGATCCTGAACTTTTTTCAATGGCTTTGTCTAGAGCAAGATCTGGGAATGAAGCAAGAGATATTTTAAGAGGTTTCTTTTCCAACGTCGATGAACTGTCTGATGCTCGCGTTGCTCAAATATGGGGAGATGCAGTAAGACAAAAAACAACTAAATATCTTCCAAATCATAATGTTCCTGTTATGACTGGAATTGGTGCAGGAGCTACCCCTTATTTAACAACCGCCCCATCAACATTAAGTAATACTCTTATGACTGGTGGTGCTGCCGCTGTAATAGCACCAATGTTATTTAAAAAACCGAATCAAGTTATTCCAAATGCAAATCAAAATAACCTATCTTATCTTCTTGCAAACGCAAAAACAAAAGAAGATGCAAAAAACATATTAAGTCAAATGTATCCTAATATTAGCGATTCTGCAGTCTATCAAATCTGGGGCAATGCTAAACAGATAACCTAACTAATATCTCTAAACAATCTGCTATATCTGTTGCATATCTATCTATTGAATTAGATATTCTAATTAAATCTTTTCTTACTCTTGCCACTTTTACTGTATTATAATAAGAATCTAAATATAACCCACCGTTAGTTCTATATGGTCCACCATCCTCTTCGTCACCAAAGAAATCATCATCATTCATATAAATCCAATCCTCATCTGCATCTTCAGGTACTAACCCTCGCGGGCCTCTCTCAAAAGATTTCAGAAACTCTTGATCAATCCCCCATCTAGAATTTCCAATTAAAACTTTTCCTTTATCTCCATTTGCCATTTTTATAGCAATTGCAGCAGTCTTATAAACATCCAAAATCTCATTCATTGCTTTTTCATTATAAGATGGACCTTGCTTTCCAGAAGGACTTTCTATATTATCAAAAACTATTGTGTCTCCATTACTCCATACCCAACTCTGGGCTGATAATGTCTTTTTCTTTTTATTCTCAACGACAAATAAAGCTCCAAAAGGAGAAATTTGACTATGAATTGCTGAAGATTGGGCTTGACCGCCAATTTGCTGACAACATGTAACATAATTCCCAATAAACATAGTCCTAAAGTCAGATCTAGGTAGAAAATAACCAGAATAATTTTTAGTTTCTATAATCCCAATATTCGTCCATTGAGGTAAAGGAACTCTTTGACCAATACTATATAATTTCTCTATTTCATCATAATATTCCTCCACCCCCCAAGAAACTGCCTCTGATAGTAGGCCTTTGTATTCAACATTTTTTATATCATATTTGTTAATAATAAAATTTTCTATATAGTAATCATTAATTATATCAAAATCAATAGTTGATTTAATTTCATCTGGTATTTCAATCCAGTTTTTAATTATTTTTCTAATATTATTATTATTATAACCTAAAAGATTTTTATATTTTAGCATAAATGCCCCAAGATATTTAACCTCATATCTGAAGGTGAACTCTGGGAAGTAACTGTTATAATCATGAATTTTCTGCATGAGTTCTGATGAATGTAAATCTCTCTCAATATTTATATTAAAAAAACTTATTTGTTTATCAAAAACAGAAATAAAACTAGCAAAAGAAGATCTTTCTAATTCATTTGAAGAATCTAATATCGGAAGAAAATAATCATTTAAAATTTTCTTATTAATCCCAATTAATTGCGGGTAACTAGCGATAATAGGAAATAACTTAGGTTCGTTTCTATAAAATATAGTTTTATCAAAAAACTCAGGATGCAGTTCATTTAGATGTATAGAGATTAACTCTAAAGGATTATAAGTTTTATCTAAACCAACATTGTTTCCATTTAATATATAAGAAATTATATCTAAAACAAAAGGTAAAGATAAAATAACAGGATCATCTTTATAAAACTCTATAAAATTATTAAGATTGTCCTGTGCTATTTGAGAAATGGGAAGCCTATCATCTTCAGGGAAAATTAAAAAATCAAACTTATCACCATAATAATTATTTAAAAAAATTTTATCAAATTCTTCTTTTATATATCTCATTAAAAGAGAAATGTCTTTAATATTTTTTATATTTATTAAATTATTAAAATTTTTTTCTATTCTATCTGGATCTATTGATAGAAAATCGGGAGCCAGGCAATAAGAAATTAAAACTGCTGTAGATTTACCATTTAAATCCTCAGGTGAAAATCCATTAAATTGTAAATAATCTATTATGGCATCTTGTGGAGAGGCAGTTGATTGAGACAATTTTATTATTTTTATAATAAGAGCTTTATGATTCGTAAGCAAACTTTTATAATCTAATATAAAACTTTTAAACAATTCAATTTTGTCCGATAAAGATGCACGTATATTTTTGTATATATATGTAATCTCTGGCCAGTTATTTTTTATTTTCTCAAAATCATCTTGAAAAACTTTAAAAAGAAATAAAAAATTATCTCTCATATAATTCCCATTATCATAAAAATCTCTAATAAATTTAAAATGCTTTTTAATGTTTTCTTCGGAAATATATTCTCCAACTTTTGGATTTTCATTCAAGTATAAAAAATAAACCGGATTTAAATTTTTAAATTTATTATTCTCTTCAGGGAATAAAAATTTTAGTTTTTCTTCAAAGTCTAAATTTTTTAACTTATCTAAATAAGTTTTCCATAAAGTAAAAAAAGTAAATGATAGACATCTTTTAAAACTATAATCAAAATCATAAAAATTAGATAAATCTAGGATAAAATCTCCGAGGCCTTCAGCTTGGTATGCTGTAAAAAAATATTTGTCTTGATATCGCAGAAGAATTTGAATATGTCTTTTGGTCTGATCGTCTATCTCTTTTTCTCCAAATAAAGCAAAAGTTAAATAGTTTTGTAGCGATCTATCATCAAAATCAAACCTTCTAATCTCTTTCTCAGAACGACCAATTATCATTGGGGTTTTAATTAATATTTCCCATAAATCTGGAGAATAATTCTCTACTAAATAATCAAAAACAAAAACTTGATTAATATTTTTAATATTAATACTTTCTTTTAATATATTTAAAGTTTTTTCTTTATCCCCAGATTTTTTAAAAGCTAATGTTAAATTAGCAGGAATATCTTCACGATTACTAATAGAAATTTTTAATATTTCTGAAACAATTGGCCCTTTAATGTCTTCTAACTGCTTATAGCCATTAATCGAATAATTTAATAGCATTTTATTTAAAGCATTATCTAAATCATTCCTATATTCTTTTGGAATTCTGTTTATGTTTTCTAAAATAAAACGCGTAATAAAATCATCATATCCATGTCTTCTATAATACTCTAAAATTAAATTACCACTCTCTAAACCCGAATTATATCCCGCTAATGGAAATTTTTCATAATGATCATAAATTTTCATAATTATATCTCTATTAATATTAAAAATATCAAATGAAGGATCATCAAAGAAAAATCTAAAAAAATCATTTATTTTTTCCCCAAAAATATTAAATAGCTTAATAAGATATGAAGAAAAAAATTCTGGCTGCCCAATTTCTTCCAGCTCTTTCTCCAATAACCTCATTTTATTTATAAACTCTGGAGAAAATTGTTGATATTTAAGTAGATAGTTTTTTCTAATAAAATCATATAATTCTGGGTCAAAAGTATCTTGTGTAGTAAATGATTTGTTATAAATATTTATCAAATCTTTTATTTTTATATTTTTAATCAAATAAATAAAATCGCTGCTTCCAATTTTATTTAAAAAAAAGTTTATCATTTCACGACTTAACCCAGAAGATAAAACAATAGAAACACTATCCATCCAGCTTGTAATATCTCCTTCATGAAATCTAAATAATAAAGATATAGGATAATTAATAATATCAGGACTAAAATTTTCTAATATTAAATTAATTTTTTCTATATTCTCTTCATTGAGAGGAACATCTAATAAATTTTTATTTTTTAAAATCTCTAATCTTTCATCCATTTTTAAATAACCTTTCAAGATTATCGGATAAATCAACAGCCATGCTATCGATTTTATTTGCCATTCTTATAATTCTAATTATATTATTTGCCAACCTTCTTTTATCATAATAAGAATCTAAATATAAACCAGAATTAGTCTGATAAGAATCATTAGTATATCCTAATGCTATAAAATCTCGATCTTTTGGATAAAAACCACCTAGGAAAACATGACTGTCCTCAGGAACCAAATGTATTCTATGAGATGCCATATTATCATAAAAAGAACTAGAAATCCCATATGGACTATGACCAACAAATACGGGGCCTTTTGTTATCTCTGAAATTCTTTTTGCAGCAGTCTTATAAACATCCAAAATCTTATTCATTGCTTTTTCATTATAAGAAGCACCCATTTTCCCAGAAGGGCTTTCTATATTATCAAAAACAACAGTGTTCCCATTACTCCATACCCAGCTTTGTGCTGATAATGTCTTTTTCTTTTTATTCTCAACAAGAAACAAAGCTCCAAAAGGTGAAACTTGACTGTGAATGGCTGATTTTTCTGCCTGCCCTCCAATTTGTTGACAGCAAGTAATATAGTTGCCAATAAACATAGCTCTGGCGTCAGACCTTGGGGCAAAATATCCTTTATAGTTCTCCAAATCTACCACTCCAATATTTGTCCATTCTGGTAAAGAAACTATTTGGCCAAGATCGTATAATTTTTCTAAATTAGTATAATCGTCTAAATGATTCCATTTAAAAGCCTCAAGAAATAAATTTTCATGTTTTATCTTCGCACCACCAATTGACTCTGGCAAAATCTCATTTTTAATATATTGAAAAATTGTATTTTTATCTTGAGTTTTTTTCAACTCAATCGGCAAACGACTCCAATATTTTAAAGAAATTTTAACTAAAGAATCTTCTAAATCATTAAAATATTTCAAAATAAAATTGTCAATATAATCTAAATTAAAATTATGCTTAAAAATTAAAGAGTCTTCAAACTCAGGAAGCATAGATATTAAATCGTGATAACATTGTATTAATTCTATTAAATCTATTTTTGAATTTTTATTCTTAAAATATTTATTTAAAATATCAATTTTATTCCCAAAAAGAGCCAATATATTAATTAATTCTAAATAGGATATAGGCGATGAAGATATTATTTGATGCCACTCATCCATTTTTTTTCTAATTAAATTCGCATCTAAACCCGTTAAATTTGGAAACTCTATAAGAAATGGCCAAACATCTTTATCATTTTTATATTTATTTAATATTTTATTTTTAACATCTAATGATACATCAGCGTTTTCTAATAATACTTGAGAAGGCTCTTCAGAAATTTCAATGTCATCAGATATTATCCTTGATTTTAAAAGTTTCATAGACAAAAGATTATATTGATCATCTGAATATGCATTTAAAAATCTTCTCATATTTTCTGCCTGTTTTGAATCATAATTAAAATTTTTCGGAGGATAAATAAAACCTTTTGCAAAACCACCCAACATATCAGGAGACAATTTCTTGCCATCAAATAAATTAACTAAAAAACAAGCAAGAGTAAAATCTTCAGAACTTCTAGCGTTTTTAAATAACTCTAAATTATTTTCTATATATCCCTTAGAAATTGGAACTTCTGACATCATTAATATAGGAGCATATTCAAAAGGTATCTCTCCTTTTTCAATACTTTCTAAATTATATGTCTCAATAAAAAACTCTTTAAAAGTATCTTCGCTAACAAGCTGATCTGAAAATAAATATATAATATCTTTTATCTTTACATTAAAATCACTGAAAGATTGATGATTATTATTTAAAAATAAATGAAAGTTTTTTATAGCAAAACCTAAAATTTTCAAAATATCTATTCTAGATTTAGAAACTCCATATTTTCGAACATAATCTTGAAACCATTTCATCATTTCTTCATTATAGATAAACCTGGGATCAAAATTAATAGAATAAAAGTAACTCCCAATAGCTGGGTTTTCTTTTAATTTATCAAAAACAGATTCTATTTGTTCATTAGTTGCATGATTTAGCAAACTGTTTGCATTTAATAATGGATAATAAATAGGATCTATATTATGATTATAAATATCTGAATAAAATAACTTGTTTAATTGCTCTTTAAAATTTAAACCTTCTAATTCTTCCTTTGGCGTTACCATCCATAAACTATATATTTCTGTAAAAAAATTAAAAATGTCAGCTCCATATTTTTTAGATAGCTCAATAATCAAATCACCAAGACCATCAACATCATCTGCTGTAATATGTTGGCTGAATTTGCCAGGTAAATTAATTCTATCTTTTAAAATATCTTCAAATAACTTATAATCACTGCCAAAAATACTATAAAATAAATCATTTATCAATGGATCCTTATTCTTAATAATTTCTCTACAATCTTCTTCTGGTAAACCAACCAAATAAAGATTATTTACTAATGGAAACCATATATCAGGAGAATAAAGAGAAACAATTCTATCAAATATTTCTTTAGTTTTATCATTTGAATGCATCTTAAAATTTATTTCAGCTTCTAATTTTTTTGCTGTGTCTATGTTGGATTTTTGCACAGCTAAATAAAATAAATTTGGCATTCCAAAATAAATTGGTTCTTTATATAACTGACCTTTCTTTTCTTTAAGAAACTGAACTGCACCGTCAAAACCATATTGTTGATATAAATTATAATAATATGATAATGGCTCATTCTCCAATAAAAAACCTGCCGCATTTAAAATATTTTCAGCGACTAAAATCTTATTGTGATAATCAAAATCTTCTGGTGATAAATCTAATAACCCTTTATCTCTTAATATTTCTATATAATCCATTTTTTAAAACCCATTCTATATTATCTGTTATATCTGAACTTTTTTGATCTATTTTAATTAATAATTTAACCATTTTACTATTTAAAGACGCATTTCTAATTAAACCCTCTCTATCTAAAATTTTATATTCTAATGGACCTATCATTTTAATAATATCTTTATTGACCTCTTCAAACCCATATTTAGAATATAATATATTTAATATTGCTCTTTTTATATTTTGTTTTCTATAAAGAGAAAAACAAGCCTCCAATAATTTAAAAAAATCTAATGGATAAATATTATTAATTTCAATTAACATAGATCCTATATCTTGACTGTCTTGAATACTCGAAAAAAGATGTACTGTAGCTTGATATAACCGATCATCCTCTCGTAATGAATCTGGCATCATTGAAAATATTTTTTTAATATATGCAAAATTATTCCTATTTTTCTCAATTTCATCATTGCCTGAATTACTACTATTCATATTAAGAAAAGTATCAAGAGAATAATTGCTTCTAAAAAAATATATTATATCTATGAATTTTTTATCATCTGCTATAAAAGGTAATATCTCTTCAATTAAAAAGTCTTTGGCTTTATCTTTTAATACCTCCTCTATGAAAAAATTTAAAGAAAAAGTTTCATCTGATAATAAATAAGCCGCTTTCATAAAATCTAAAATAATATTAAAATTTTCACTATTATTAATCATTAAAGGAAAATAATTCCTTAATTCAACAATAAATTTATGTATTTTTTCATCTTCTATTAAATCATCATATTCTTCTAATTCTTTTGTTATACGATTATATAAAGCCGGAATGTAAAAATTCTTCTCTTTATTAGTTAAAGTAAAATCTATCTCAAAATATGTATTAGAATCACTTAAAAAACTATATTCATTAAAAAAATTAACTGCATTATTTTTCATCTGTTTCTTTTCTTCTGGCAATAAATAATAATTATAAGCAATGAATAATTGCTGCCTAGTCCAAGGTATCCACTCTTCATCACTATTAACAATGCCACAGTAATGTTCAACTACAAAATCTTTGATTATTTTATTCGCCTCTTCATTCTCAAAGAAAACCTCAATAAGTTTTTCATCCCCATCGTTTTTATCATTAAGAAAACTATTAACTGCATCTTCTACATATTCTGGATATTTATTAAAAATTTTATCTAATGTATCTTTTTCTATTTCATAAGGATCATCTAAAATCTTAGGAATAAGTTTTTTTATAAAATCTGAATCTTCTATAACTTCAGATAAATGATCATTTAAATTAGATATATCTTTTTCAATTAAATCCTTTGAATTGCCAATCAGTTCTTTATACTCATCAGACCAATCTTCAGGATCATCATCCCCATAAAACCCCCTAATATCATAAGCCGCGTCTCCTCCTAACTCCGTATTAGGTGTCATAGAATAACTATTATCAAAATATTCCGGATGCCTCTCAATCCATTCTCTAATTGGTATCTCATAACCTTGGAAAATATAACCTCTATTTTTATAACCCCTTATTTCATCAATTATCCTTTTCCCTTCAGCAGTAATTTCAACTGAAGCTATCGCTAAAGTATTTTCATATTGATCTTTTAAAGCCCAAAGCTCTCTCTGACCACTTAACGCCTCATTCCTTATGGTTGAACCCCCCCCAGATCCAATGCAAACAGATAAATCATCTCCACAAGATTTCATCTCACGCTCATCTGTTAATTTTACCATTTTAAAACCATTACTTAAATAATCAACGACAGGATAAAATTTAGAACCCCATGACCTAGACTCCTGAATTAAATCATCTAATTCAAATTGAGATAAATCAAAAGAAACACCAAATTCTTTTTTAAATCTATTAGGCCTCTCTTTATAATAACGATGCCAATAACCAGCAATGTTTTCAGGCCTTTCATATTGATATGGGTCTAATGAAAAATCAACATCATGTTCTTTTATAAAAGATTGTAAAACCTGATCAGGATCTGCTCCATAAGGAACCTCCCTGGATAATTTTCTTAAAAATATCTCAATGAAATTAGGATGAAACCCTCGCCTTTTTAACTCTTCAGCATAATAATAAAAAGGCCAACTCGTTTTTTCTTTAAATTCTGAAAGAGATCCAATTATTCTAAAACTCATATAAAACACCAATATTTTTATAATAATTAAACGACTACTATAAGAAAACCTGCTTGACAAACAATAAAAAACATCATATCCTCATCCATATGAAAACACAACAAATTAATTATTTAATCAGCAAAAACTTCAATAAAATCTTTAATGCAATTAATCAAGAACTTAATATTAGAAAACCCAATATATATATTGCTAATACTAATAATCAATATTGTAAAATATATAATAGTAAAACTTTTTTTAGATTAAAAATAAAAGACAATGAAGCAAAAGATTATATGGCAGTTTCTTTTATTTTAAGAAATGAAATACTTTTTAATGCTACTTATATGAAAAATTTTGATATAGATATTAAAGATGAAATTTTAAAAACGATATCTCATGAACTTTGGCATTTATATGAAAACTCTTATTTATATTTTATTAAAGACAAAAAAAACTTATCAAAAGAATTAATTATAAGAGAACAAAAAGAAAATGAAAGAAAAAAACAATTCAAAAATAAATATTATATGCAAATTAAAAATTATATGTACAAAGATTTTAGAAAAGAATATCTTACAGACTTTAAAATAAAATCAAATGTAGAATATCTAACACAAAATACAGAAATCCAAGCTTATGCATTTAGTGAAGCTTGCAGGAATAAAGCTCCTTTCTTTCATATTATGTTCAAAGAAATTTATGATATTGATACCAAAATCATATCAGAAAACCTGGAGAATATAAAATGGACCCTGAATTCATCTATGAAATTATAACTATCAATCAAAAACATTTAAATTTAGAATTCCCAAATATTTTCATCGCAAAAAATTACCAACAATTCGTGACTGACCACGGGGCAAGCCCCGTGGCTTCCATGCTCAAGCGGCTTCGCCGCTTTTCGCAAGAGACGACAGCCCTCGTCTCAAGATGTTGATCGCCGCATTGAGATCCCGGTCCATCTCCAGCCCGCAGTGCGGGCAGAAATGGACTCGTTGATCCAGCGGCTTCAACACCATTTCTCCACAACCGTTCCTTTGAGTCTGGGTAAATTGGCTCACGCCAATCCAAGCCTCAGCGTCTTGACATGCGGGATTTTCCCCGCATCGGCCATATCCTTGACGACATCCTTGTTCAGTGCGAGGATGTTGGCGGCCTCATCGAGTCTGATTAGTCTGTCCGGTGAATTCATCGTTGATGATCTTGGCCCAGTGCTGGTAGGTCTCGTTGAACTCCTCGACCGAGGGAACGATATCGAACGGTTCCAGATGCTCGAAGATCCTGCCATCGCTCAACTCGAACTCGGTCTCCGTGACCCTGACGACCACTAGACTCTCCTCCTTGCTCATCTCTCACGACTCCT